>Ga0169931_10002973_pt1 | contig 27247 bp, 18 predicted proteins | sample Kivu_15m_20L_FD_129675 | JGI IMG/M metagenome (GOLD analysis project Ga0169931, IMG submission 129675) | Freshwater microbial communities from Lake Kivu, Western Province, Rwanda to study Microbial Dark Matter (Phase II) - Kivu_15m_20L... | ecosystem: Environmental > Aquatic > Freshwater > Lake...
CGCGCGGATCATGCTCCATAATGATCCGCTCTTTGGGATGCAGTGGCGTCAATTCCTCAAAGGGTCTCCGCCGCGTTCGCTGGGCAGGGTCCTGGCGATTGATCGCCTCAACACGCAGGAGCGCAAAATAGCGCTCGTTTTCTTTTGGCGGTCGGATCTGACCCGCCACCATGCTGCCAGTTTGGAGCCCAAAACGGCGGATTTGGCTCGGAGAAACGTAAATGTCGTCCGGACAGCTCAAGTAGTGGTGATCAGGACTTCGCAAAAAACCGAAACCGTCAGGCAGAATTTCGAGTGTTCCCTCGCCATACATCAGCCCATTGGCTTTCATTCGTTCCTTGAGCAGGGCAAACATCAGCTCCTGCCTTCCCAAACTGGCAGGGGCCTGAATCCCCTCCTGAACCGCGAGCTGCAGCAGTTCCTCAGGGGACAGATTTTGGAGCATCGCCAAATTCAGAGGGTTCCGCTCGGCCAGCCCCGGTGGGATTCCGACGCCTTGGCCGCTCCGCGTTGCCTCGTCGACAATTTCTTCGGGCAGTGAAAGGGGATCGCGCTCCGCATCTAATTCGCGAATCCGCTGATCGATCGCTGCATCGGGATGTCGGGGTCGATCTCTCGAGTCATCCTGCGGACGACCGGGGCGATCGGATCGAAATCGACCAGAACGTGAATTCTGCATAAGAGAAGGTGAGGCGGGAAGGTTTTTCGGGAGGGAACAATAATTTTCAGAAGAGAAGTCCTGCATCGTCATGCAGGGAGTACAAACGCAGTCGTTAATTCTTCGCTTGTGCGATGAAAAAGGTATCTTCGCAGGGACGTAAACAGTGACTCGCGGGGGTGATCAGCTCGGGGGCCATGATATGCCGAGCCGCCGCACGGATTTCAGACCAAAGATGCGTGACGAGCAATCGAAGCGATTCACGCGTCTGATCATTGACCAACACATGCGTCGACAAACGTCGTTTTTCTTCAAGCGGCAATTGCCGCTGCTCCCGCCGTTGCAATTCGTCCGCGTCCCAGCCACGCTGAGCAATCCACACGCGCCGCAATTCTGCTGGAGCATCAACACACCAAATGAAGTCGCACAGTACTCCCCAATCGGCTTCGAGGAGCAGCGGTGCATCCAAAACCCCAACCGGGATTCCCCATCGCGCCGCTCGCGTCAACCGACGCATCGTCATCTGCCGAGCCGGCGGGTGGACGAGCGACTCTAAATAATGTAGCGCACGAAGACTCTCGGCGTCATCCCCGAAGACTCTCTGGGCCAGTCGCCGCCGGTCGATTTGTTGGTCGGAAGTGAGAATCTCCGCCCCAAAAAACGTCGTCACTTGGCGGATCACCGCCGGAGATGCGAGACAACGATGCGCCAATCGATCTGCGTTCACCCACGTCGCGCCAAGATCCCGTAAACATCGAGCAACGGTTGATTTCCCGCCCGCCGGCGCGCCAATGACCCCAATCACAATCATTCCCGTGGGGCTCCACGAGCGATCCAGACGGTCCTCCGCAGAGGCTCTCATCACGACACCTTAGGGATGCTGCGCCACAGCAAAAAGGAGGCGAAAAATATTCGTTTTTTTCTGAACGGGGGGCGGAGTCCAGCCCCTTCCCAACTGTCTCGGTACCTACCGCACACGGCGATCTTCCGGGAGGTACATCATCGCCCCACACGCAGGACAGCGGACCGCTTGCCCCAAATACAAACGATTCATCATTTGCGAGGTCAACGTTTGAAAGCACCCACCACAATTCTCCCCGTCGACCGGCGCAAGTCCTTCCTCTCCTCGCGAACCGACGATCCGCTCGTAATCGACACGAATCGCCGCGGGAAGCTGGTGCTCGGCCTCCGCCAATTCCCCCTCCACCTTCGCAAGTTCTCCTTGCAGCTTTCCGCACCGATCATTGACGCTCGTAACCAACGTGGCATGCTCTTGCTGCCGCAGCTTCAGTTCATGCTCCCGCTCTTTTCGCTGCTTCTCAAGCTCGTCAAGCCGCTCGGCGGCCTCGAGAATCTCGTCGGCCAGGACCCCATTGGCTTGCTCATCCGCCGCAATTTGTTCCTTCAGCAGGGTGTATTCGCGATTGCTGGCCGCCGAATTGAGCTTGAGATTGAGGTCTCGCAACCGCGCCTCGCGAGATTTCAATTGCAATTGCTTTTCGTCAATCTGCATCTTCGATTTCTTGATGCGCTGCACCAATTCGTCAGCGGTATCCTTCGCCCGGGCTACCATCGATTCGCTCGCCTTCACCTGCCGCGGCCCACGTTCGATTTGACTCCTCAGGTCCGTCCGCTGGCGATGGATACGGTGCAAGGTGCGCAGCAGTTCCATCGAGACTTCAACAGCATTCTCGGCAGCCATCTTTGATTCCAAGCCATGAAGAAAGTGTGGGGAGGCAGAAAGCGGCACCGTTGATCAACATCTAAATTCCCAGCCGAATCGTCAAGTCGCCTCAGGAAAAGTGGCGTGGATCGGAAAGCCGAAGGTGAAAGCCAAGCACCAGCGGCTGGAGGTCTAAAAATCTTTTTTTCCCACCCGCGAAGAACATTGTCACATTATACTAATGGCCCCGGCCATCGGTGCATCTGGTGCGTCGATTTCCAGCGATCTCTCTCCTCCGTTCCGCAACCGGGTGCATTTCGACTTGGAAGATTTTTCCATGCAAGAGTCCTCGTCCCCCACTTCGACCTCGCACCGTTCCACCACTTCGACATCGGCGAAGTTCGCGGTCGAAGGAATTTCGCATTCCGAGCGATGGCAGGAGACACAAGCGTTCATCGAGCGGATTCGCGCTCGCGTCGCGAAGGTCGTCGTCGGCCAGGAGGTCGTTGTCGAGCGTTTATTGATTGCGCTTTTCACCGGTGGACATGTTCTCTTACAAGGCGTTCCCGGACTCGCGAAAACGCTCCTCGTCTCGGCGCTTGCAAAGAGCATCCACCTCCACTTCAGCCGGATTCAATTCACTGTTGATTTGCTTCCATCGGACATTGTCGGTTCAGAAATTCTCGATCAAAAAACTAGTGAATTTCGTGTCCATCGAGGTCCGATATTCACGAATCTTTTGCTCGCCGATGAGATCAATCGCGCGGCCCCGAAAGTCCAGAGCGCGCTGCTTGAAGCGATGCAAGAGCACAAGGTCACGATCGGCAACACGACCTTCAAGCTTCCCGCACCATTCTTGGTAATCGCTACGCAAAACCCCGTCGAGCAATCGGGAACTTTCGAACTGCCCGAAGCGCAATTGGATCGGTTCATGCTCTGCCATCGACTCTCCTACCCCACCCCTGACCAAGAGCGGGAAGTCCTCCGCCGAAATTCGAAACTGGGGATTCGGCGCGAAGGGGAGAGTGCCGTCGCGAGAACGGAATTTGACGTCCTCGAACAAGAATCGGTTGGTACGGCGGAACAATTGATCGGCGCCATGGAGGGGGTTCAAGAGGTTTTTGTCAGCGATACATTCACTGATCACGTTGTTGATATCGTCAATCGCACGCGTCGCGACCCGCGGCTCGATTTCGGCTGCAGTCCGCGTGCTGGAATCGCACTGATCAAGGCCTCTCGGGCTCGCGCCATGATCCATGGTCGGTACTATGTCATCCCAGAGGACCTCTATGCCCTCGCCGAAGATGTGATGCTGCATCGGATTCGGCTGAACTATGAAGCTCTCGCCGACGGCTTGACAGGCCCCCAAGTGTTGCAGGAAATGCTCAGCGACGTCGGTGGCTCAAGCACCCGACAAGCGTCTTGAGTCGCCAAGAGGAGTTTCATTCGATGTCGCCCGCCGGTCGATCATCACCTGCTGCCGCCATGCCTGTCGGGGAACTTCCGCCCGGCGACACGCTCGATGCACGAAAGTTCTTGATTGCGATCCGTCGCTTGGCGGACAGCCTCAGCTACGGCACTGACCGCTCGCCATTCCTCGGTGCCGGAATGGAATTTGTCCAGTCGCGCCCCTACCAGGCGGGAGACCCGATGAAATCGATCGACTGGCGCGTCACCGCCAGGACTGGGAAACTATTTGTCAAGGAATATGAAGCTCCAAAGCGTCTCCCGACCTACCTGGCGATCGATACCTCGGCTTCGATGGTGATCTCTTCCATCCCCTCGAGCAAATATGCGCGCGCGATCCAAATCGCCGGCGCACTGGCGCTCGCATCGCTCGATCGGGTCAGCCCTGTCGGTTGCGTGGGAGTGGGAGAGACCGCGTTTGTGATCGAACCCTCGCTCTCGAAAGACCGCGTACTCCAGTGGCTCCACCGTTTACGCCGCTATCGATGGGACGAAAGAACGTGGCTCGGGAGCCGCCTCGCCGAACTCGGAAAGCAGCTTTCCAGTCGCGCGCTTCTGATCGTCATCAGCGATCTGCACGATCCCACAGCGCTGCCGATCCTACGTCGAATAGCACAGGAACACGATGTGTGTGTGATCCAGCTCCGCGACCCGGCGGAACGCGAATTGCGAGGGACTGGTTTTTTACGCATTCGCGAAGCAGAGACCGGGAGGACCGCGATCGCGAGAGCTGGTGCCAAGTGGCTCGATCATGAATTGCTCAAAAACGAACTCCGCCGTGCCGGAATCGATCACTTGCGACTCGATACCGACCAGCCCATTGATAATCGCCTTCGCCGCTTCTTTGCCAGCCGCGGAGGACTCGGACGAGGAACTCGCTGAACATGCTCGAATTATCTTTCAAGCGTCAAGGAATTCTATTAACTCCCCCCCAGCCCTCGGCTGCGAGGACGACGAGGTGCGATTGCTGGCATCGGACGGTCGCGGCTGTCGCCATCCTCCTTCAGTTGCTGGGAACCGCATCGCTACCAGGAGCATGGCCCGAAGACGACAACCGTGGAGAGTCCAGTCAATCGTACGGCGACATCGCCGATGAAATCCTCTGCGAAACAACAGTTGGGATGGAAGGATGCCTCGAGCAACTGGTGATCCCGGGTGGACTGCTCGAAGTTCGTCCGCTGGTGGATCGACACGAGCCCCTGCTGCTCCGCATCGATAACGCGGCCCCCCATGGAACCGATCACCGTTACGATCTGGCCTTTTCGGCACTTGAACCGGGCGTCTACCGACTTGCCGACTACTTGCAACGATCCGATGGCAGCAAGCTCGAGATGCCACCATGGGCCATCCGCGTCGAAGCGACGATTCCCACGGGCTTCGTGCCCCTCAATCCACTCACCCCGACTGCCGTCCCGTCGCTCGGTGGCTATCGGATTGCGATCATCCTCGGGAGCATGCTCTGGTTCCTGGGACTTGCTTTCTTGCTCTACTCGCTGCGCCCTCCGGACGTACCCGCACCGCTGACCGCTGCACCGCAAATGACGCTCGCTCAGCGTCTTCGTCCCCTCGTTGCTAAAGCGCGTGATGGCACCCTGCACAGTCACGAAAAAGCCCAACTGGAACAGATGCTCATTGGTCACTGGGTCGAGCGATTGGACCTCCGCCACCTACCACCAGGAGAACTCTTCTCCCGGCTTCAGGCAGACCGCGAGGCTGGACCGCTCCTCGTGCAACTGGAACGATGGTTTCATCGTCCTGAGGAAGGTGGGGATGCCGACCTCCACAGCCTGCTGGCCCCCTACGCGCAGACTCCAGCGACGCTCCCTCGATCCTCCGATGGCATCCAGGGGCAGCGATGATCCCCCATTTCACTCATCCCTGGCTGCTTGCACTCCTGGTCATTCCCGCGCTGCTACTCCGCGCGGTTTGGAAACGGTATGGTGGCGAAGTCGCGCTTCCGTTTGACCATGGCCAATTCACCAGCGGACGCAGATGGCAACGAGTCATTCAGTCCATGGAGTCGATTCCGGCAATGCTGCTAGGCATGAGCATCGTCCTGCTGGCTGGACCTCAGGAGACGGGCGAGCCGAAAACCCAGCGTTCGTTGTCGAATATCCAGTTTTGTGTCGACGTATCCGGAAGTATGACTGCTCCTTTCGGTTCCTGGACGCGGTACGAAGCATCGATGCATGCGATCGAGGATTTCGTGAAAGCTCGCCAGGGAGATGCTTTTGGATTAACCTTCTTCAGCGATATCGCTCTTCAGTGGACCCCCTTGACGACAGACACGAGCGCAATCGCTTATGCACTGCCGTTCATGGATCCTCGTCGCCCCTTACCGCAGGGCCTCGGGGGTGGAACTCGGATTGCACACGCGGTCGAGGAATGTCGCCAAACTCTGCTGGCAAGAGAAGCCGGGGACCGAATGATTATTCTTGTTTCCGACGGGGCAAGTGCGGATCTTAGTGGTGGAGCCGAGGTTGAATTAGCCGCGAGGCTCAAAAAAGATGGGATTGTTCTCTTCGACATCCATATTGAGGAAGGTGAGGTCCCTGGTGAAATTGTCACGCTCGCAACACAAACTGACGGAGCGGTCTTTCAACCCGGTGACGATGAAGGCTTCGCAGCAGTCTTTCGCCGTATCGACGCGATGCAGAAAACAAAGCTCGAGAAAATCGCCGCCGAATCGCGCGATCATTTTCTTCCCTGGGTACTCGTTGGATTATCCCTGCTTGGATGCGCGACCCTGGCCGGCTTTGGGCTGAGGTATACCCCATGGTAGCCGAGATCACAGCCAGTCTTGTTTTCCTGCTGGCCCTTTGCGGCGAGTGGCTCCATGCTCGTCGCATCGTCCGCGTGGCTCCACTGGCATTCGGACCTGCCAATCGCGCCCGCAACTGGACGCGGCTCGCTTCTCCGCTTCGTGTGCTCGCCCTGACACTGCTCGGATGGGGACTTACCTCGTTGCTGCTTGTCGCACCCCGTTCCTATCGACCCCAAGGAGAACTTGCACCAGGCAAAGAACAGCATCTGCTGATCGTCTTCGATGTTTCCCCGAGCATGCGTTTGGAGGATGCCGGTCCAAGGAATCAAGAGCGTCGTCAGGCGCGGTGCCGAGATTTAATGCGATCATTCTTCGACCGCATCCCGATCGACCAGTACCGAGTCTCGGTGATCGCCGTTTTTTCCGGTGCAAAACCGGTGGTTGTCGATTCTAAAGATCTTGATGTGGTCGATGCGATCCTTGCGGATCTCCCTCTCCACCAAGCTTTTGAACCAGGGGATACTCGACTCTTGGAGGGAATTCGCGAGGCGTCGAAAATCGCCAAGCCATGGAACCCAGCCAGCACCACTTTGATTCTCCTGACCGATGGCGACACGGTGCCTCCACAAGGGATGCCGACCCTTCCGGCCTCGATTGGGCAGACGCTGATCGTGGGAGTTGGCGACCCAAACCACGGATCGTTTATTGCAGGGCGACAATCCAAACAAGATGTCTTTGCTCTTCGGCAAATTGCCGCGCGCCTCAGCGGTACTTACCACGACGGAAATACCAAGCACGTCCCCAGTGATCTGATTGCCCGAATCGTCAGGCGAGGAGAGGAAAACCAGCAGGAACCGTGGTCGCGCCGCGAATATGCGCTGCTGGCAATTTCGACCGGCAGCATCCTCCTGGCGTTCCTTCCTTGGCTGCTGCATCGCTGGGGAACCTCTTACCTTCCCGGAGTCCGCAGATTCTCGACTCAGGAGCCTCGCAGTGGCATTTCCCTAACCACCTTGATGCAGACGACTGCTAGAATTTGAATTGGATGACTTCGTTTTTCCCACGATTTCAAGGATCTCTCGAATGCGGCTGTTTTTCTTATTGCTATGGCTTGCCATTCCCGCTCTTGCATGGGCCTACCACCTTGGCCCTGGCCAGTTGAAAATGCGAGCGGAGCGAATCGACCGCACGCTGCGAGCGGCAAGCCTCGCCAGCAGCCGCAACGATTTTCGCCAAGCTACTAAGTATTATTCGGATGCCCTTGCAGCGCTCCCCTCCGAGCGACGCAGCGAAGGGGATGCTATTCGCTTGGAACTGGCTAAAGCGCAAATGGAATCGGGGCAACTCCCTGAAGCCCGAGCGCTGCTCGAGGAACTGCTGGAATCTCAGGAAAACACAGCGGCAAGCGACCTCTCGGGACAGATGCAAACACGCTCGGCTTTGGCACAGTCGCAGTATCTGATGACATGGCTCATGCGTCTCGAAGGCCAACCGGCTGAAGCATGGGAAAGTGAAATCGATGGGGCTCGGCAGAATTATCGCCTCCTCGTTGAACAGTCTTTAGCGTCCGGGAAGTCCTCAGAGGCCCAGTCGTATCGCCACGACCTCGAAGCTTCGATTCGACTGGCGAGGATGGATTTGGCTGAGTTGCAAGGGCTGAAGATTCCATCCCAATGCAAGAACTGTCGGAGCAATCAGTGTAAGAAGCCGGGACGCCCAGCACCTCGCAAGTCACAAAACAAAGGTGCTGGGGCCAATGAAGGTCCCCTGCCCGATGAATTGGGTTCGTAACGTTCGTCGTCTCTCGAAAAAGACGGTGCCATGGCAAAAAACAGTGCACCGTGACACCGCGACCCCGAGCCACCGCGAGCCCGAGCCACCGCGAGCCTTTGCTCTTTATTTCGAAAAAAACCAATCCTGCGTCAAAGCCACGTGCCGGAGTCTCCCATGGTTTGCTTGAAATCGATCTGGATCCTTTTCCGCTCCTCGATGCTGATAGGAATCTTGCTGAATTCAGGCATTTTGCTCGAGCCATGCCGCTCCGAGGAATTCGTGCCACCCGCCTCTGAAGTGGACTGGACGAAGCTCGCTGACGAAGAGAAACAGACGCGATCGAAACTGATTGAACAGCTTGCCCTGGATCGACGCCCGTCGACGATTCTCACGATGTGGCTGAAGGAAGCGGAAGGAAAGGAAGAGGAAACCAATTCGGACTCAGAAGGGACAGACAGCGAAGCGGCGAAACATACCGACGCACCAGCGCTCGAGACCGATTCCGCAGAGTCCGCAGCCCAACAGCTTGAAGAAAAAACCACAGCGAAAAGCAGCAGCCCTGAAGAGGTGGCTGCAGAAAAGGCCAAAGCCGAGGAGACCAACCTCAGGACCAAACGGTTATCGGCATTCCTCGCATCATTTTCCAAGCATGTCACGCTCGGAAAATGGGAATCCTGTGGAGCGATGCTACGCGATCGAAAGGAAGTCGCTGAGGAAGAGGCCAAAGCAATCTATGCCCGCATGATCGAACAATTAACCGCACAGCAACCGCTCGATTTCAGCCGTGTCTATGGTCTCTCGCAAGAAGCGAGGGATTTCCTGCAGTCGATGCTCATGAATCAACGGAACAATCCAGCCGTCGCCTATGCGGAGAAAAATTCGATCGCCACTGGAGACATCATTGCCATCCTCCGGTGTTCACCAGCACCTCTCGAAAACGATGATGTTGAAAAAATTGCCAACCTGCTTGGTTCGGCATTCGAAGCGGGAAACCAAGTCGAGGACTTTGTTCGGGCCTTAAAGCAGGCGGGCGACGCACTCCTCTCCCGCCCCCACGCGGCACTGCTTCTGAGCAGTGCCGGCTATGATCAATACACCGTCGACTTTCTCCCGGGCTTCGAACAGGGAATCGAAGAGAAAAACGTGCTCGTTCTGAATTTGCTGGCCCGCTATCATCTGGCTCGGTTTTCCGAAGAAGGAAAAGAGGCCGAACGAGAAAAAGCTTGGCATGCAACACGGAGCGCGCTGCAGCTCGAAGACGCCGAAAAGGGCGGATCGCAGGAAGCGCTCACCCGTGCCATCTTCCTCGCTCCATCGATTCGCGAAGAGTTCGGTCTCGCATGGCTCAATGAGAGTTTTTCATCCTCCAATCCCCTTCAGGGCCAACGAATTCTCGCGGCCCTGGGAACGGCGACGGCACAGCGTCTGGCGCAGGCCCCCTTCGAAGCTGAGGATCGGTCTCGTCATCTCAAGCTTCAGAAAGCAGCCGTCGATTGCCTGATCAGCGCAAGCGATCACGCCCCCAGCGAGACATCGGCTGCCATTCGTTCGCAGTCCATCGGGATACTCAACTTGCTTGCACGAAACTGGATGCAGGAGGCCGAAGTGACGCTGAATCACTCGGATCAGAATTCGATGGGTGGGCAAATGCGTCGCGATCGCTATGGAAATATTTATTATCCAAACCCAGACGAAATGGCGAATACAAACGCTGCTCGACCGATGATGCTCGGTCAAATCAACCCGGTCGAGGTCGGTCAGATCCTCCTTTTTTCCCCGAGCGGTCGCTGGATGGAAGCGCTCGACACGAGTCTTCGGCCTCACTTGATGATGATGCTTTGCAAACTTTGGCTCAAGGTCAAGGAGGAGACGAAGGCCTTCCCTCTGATCGAAGCCCTGGCTGCGACACACCCGCGCGAGGCCCGCGAATTAGCAGAGGAATTTCTCCGCGTCTGGACCGAAAATCATAATCCCAACGCTCAGAGCGAGCGGACCTTTTCCTACATGTTCATGTATGGTTTCGAGCAACGGGCCGAGAGTATTCCACTGACGCGTTCAAAGCAGCAACGCAATATTCAAGAGCTGAGCCAATGGGTCCGTCGCCTCAGCGACCTCTCGCTCGAAGGTGAAATCGACGAACAACTGCTCGTTCAGGCATTCAGCACCTGCCATAGCGTCGCTGAGGTTTTTGATGTCGATGATATCGAAAGCATCTTCGGAGCATGGGATGATTTAAAACCTGCGACCATGGCAAGCCTTGTACAGCAGATGCGAAGCAATCTCGCGAGCGTCTGGCGTGATCCCCGCGTTCAGCAGGATGCAAAGACCAAGCGGCGCAAGGCCGATATCGAAGAAGAAGTGCAACGCGGGTACGTTGTCGCCAGGCAAGTCTTGCAGCGAGCTTTGAATCGATACCCGGATCAATGGCAGTTGTTGCTGGCCGATGCGGCTTTGATCCATGATGAAAATGACTACGTTTCCGAAATCCACCCCTCAGCCGAATTCACCTCGCGCCGCCGCGAAGCCTTCGAGCTGTTCGCTCGAGCCGCGCAAACCTATGTCCAAATCGCCCCGAACCTCCTTGAACGCGAGCTCACCAACGAAGCTTTTGACCTCTGGTTCTACGCGGCTCTTGGGTCTTCCGATCTAAGTGCAGTGAGTGAAAAAAATCGACCTGCCCCCGAAGAAATTGAAAAAATCAACAAGACCCTCGGGGATTTGCCGGGAGCATTGCAATCAACCCACCGCGATCGTTTTGCCAATGCACTTTTCACACGGATGAGTGGGGTCAACCCCGCCTGCAAGTTCCGTTATTTGGAACATGGATTTCGTCTTCTCGGCGATCATCCTCAGGCCGCCGAGGCGAAAAAGGTCTACGATTACTACAAGGATTTAGTCACCGAGATTCAGCTCGCCGTACGCGTCGATGGACCGAGCATCGTCGGACACACTGAACCCTTTGGTGTCTATGTGGACTTGCGACACACCAAGGAAATCGAACGGGAATCCGGAGGCTTCGCCAAGTACTTGCAGAACCAAAACAGTGGTGGTTTTTACTACAACTATGGCCGGCCGACCGAGGATTATCGCAACAAGTTCACCGTGGCAGCAACGGAGACGCTGCAGGACCAATTTGAAGTCCTCTCGATCACCTTCAACCATGCAGACTCGACAAGCAGCCCGACCAATCAACCGGGCTGGCGAGTTACCCCTTACGCTTATCTTCTGCTGAAAGCTCGCGGACCTGCCGTCGACAAAATACCGTCACTAAAGATGGATATGGATTTCCTTGACACCTCCGGGTACGTCGTCCTTCCGATCGCTTCCTCCCCGCTCTCAATCGATGCAGGTCAGGAACCAGTCAGTCGGCCTTCCCCTAGTCAGCTTCAGTTGGTCCAGGTGCTCGACGAGCGACAAGCTCAGAACGGGAGATTGATTGTCGAGGCCAAGGCGCTTGGTCAGGGACTCATGCCGCCGCTCGAGAAAGTACTCGAGTTCCAGCAACAGGAGTTTGAACTCTTTGAAAGTAAAGACTCAGGTGTCAGTATCATCGAATTTGATCGGACGGCAGCAAACACGACGATCACCAGCGAGCGGAGCTGGACACTGCAGTTCATCCCAAGATCTTCCAGTGCAACAAGTCCTGAGCTCTTTCTTTTTCCAGAGCCACGGCTCAAGACAAGCGATCTCCGCTTTCAGCGATATGTCGACGCAGACCTGGAAGATGTCGCGGCCGAGGTCAAACTCACCGCCGGTTACCAATCGAACTGGCATTTGTGGAAGACCAGCGTTTTGGCGATGGCAACTGGACTGGCCGTTCTCGCCGCAACGCTGCTGCTCTGGGTGCGACGCCCCGCACCTGCGGCAGCAATGCAAACAGCCAGCTCGCTGGAACTGACCCCATTCTCATTGCTCGGACAGCTCCGCACTAGGTTGCGGCAAGACGCGATCAGCAACGAACAGAAGGAGATCCTCCGCGACGATATTGAACTGCTGGAACGGTTTTATTTCTCACAAGACCCGAGTGAGGCTGCGCCGGACCTGCAGGCAATCTCGCACCGCTGGGGATGACCTCTGGGGATAACCTCTGGGGAGAGGTTGATGCTGGAGCGTGAAGCTTAGAGCCTATCCGAAAAGGGGTCTGACCCTTTGCAGACAAGTCGATTTTATTGGTTGTCAGGCCGTGCCGGAGAGGGTCAGACCCCTTTTCGGATAGGCTCTTATTTTCCAAAGAGCTTTTCGAGCTGTCGATCGAGCTGTTTTTGGAGAAAGTTCTCTGCGGTGCTTTGGAGGCCCTGCGCCCCAAGCTCGGCTATTGTCCGCGAGAACGCCTGCGGATCAATGCTGGGCTGCGTGAGCGTCCCGACGAGGGGGAGAAGAACTGTTTTCCCCGCCAAACCCTGGAGGTCTGCCCCGAGCCAAGCAGCGTTCAACGGAACTTGGATTCCCAAATTGATGCGTCCATCGAGGCCAACGCTTCCACTGCTGATCAGGGAGACATTGCCGACGCTGGCCATCATCCGCTGATGCCAGACGCTCCCTTGAACAAGAGCGAAATCAATCGCCTGTGGATTGAGCACGAGCCAATTCCCCCCCGTTTGCGAGGTCGCTGCAGCGGGTGGCTGCCCCTTGGTCAGGAGGGCGATTTGATCGACAGCTGCAAGCAGATTTCGGGCCATTGGACCAGGCCCGATCATCGCGGACTCAACCTGCAAAGTCCCTTCGACTCGTGATCGGATAGGGTCGCTTGGATAAACGAGACAGCGATCGAGTTCCGCTGAAAAGGTTCCGCCGACATCAGCGGTATCTGCGGCGAGCGGGAGCATATATTTCAACCAGCTCCGGCACATCTCCGGAGTCAGCGCCACGCCTTCGGCAAAGAGTCCTGGTTGCTGCTCAAACCAGAGATCGCCGGGACGGAAATGCACGGCTCCATGCACATGGATTTGCCCACGTTCCAGCGGTAGCGTGGCATGATCGATGAACGCCGTATCCTCAGTCACGCGGAGAGGTACTGTCGCCGGTCCAATCTTGACCCCCGTCATTTCCACCGCGTCCCAGCCCACCGTTCCCACAAGTTCGATATTCTCCGGTTGATCTTTCCGCCCGCGAACCAGGAGGTTCAGCGTCGTCGCGTGCTTTCCTCGCGCAAGGATTGGTTCACCAAGCAATTTCGTGATCCGTTGGCTGGCGACATCCATCTTGATCGTGGCGGGACCTTGCATCACCAGCTGGTGACCAAGTTCGTTAACAGTCACCATCCCCGTCAATTGCGAATCGAGCCACTGGCTGGCTATCTGCAACGAGGGGATTTGATACTCATAACCCTCCGCAGCAATCACGATTTCACCCGCGAGATTGAGTGCCGGTTCATCCCATAAAACCTGTGGAGGGAGGATCGTTGGAGTCGGAGCCAAGGGACTGGAACCGGGAGCGAGTCGCGAAATCGTCCCTGGCTGGATCGCTTGGAAATCGCGGAGCAATGTCGCCATCACCACTCGCCAAGCCGCTGAACCAGCGCGCTGGATTTGCGATGTCCCCTCAATCGCCCCTCGCAATTCCCAACCTTGGAGCAGCGGGTTCCCCTGGGAAACGCCTGCGGATAAACTCCTTGGCTCCCGCTGCGACGGGTGAGGCACGGATGCTAAGGCGCGACCCAATTGCTGCAAATCAGCGCGATAGGCAATTTCCAAATTTGCCGAGGTACGATCCATGGCCCCCTGAGCGGCAAGCGAGAGTGCACTGGAGCTGAGGGTACATCGGTCCGCTTGCAGAATGCCTTCAGGCCATGCAAAGAGTCCAGCAAACTGCCCCTCGACAACGGCCTGAGAGAGGGACTGACCCGCAACCATCAGCGCCACGTCTTGACCAGTAAAATCAAGCCCCGTGAGCGAGAATCCTTCTGTCCCGAAAAGCCCGTGAAGCTCTCCTTGGACCGTGCCTGATGCAGTGTCGATGAGCGCTGGATCCCACACCTCGACCCACTGCGCGATCGTCGCGAGTTCCCCTCGACCACGGATATGGAGAGGAAAGCGCGTCGTCGCGAGCGGATTCTGTACGGGGCTTGTCAAAACAACCTGCCAGCCTTGCCCTTGCTCGTTGAGCTGCACGTCGAGTTGTGTCAGTTCCACGAGTGCACGTTCGCCGAAAATTCCTTCGCCTTCTCCTTGAATATCCAGTTTGGATCGCTGCAGGGCACCCCCGTTTCCGACCGGCACGAGCAGGTCCCGCGCCGTCGCAACTCCTTGGAAAGACCACCGATTATTTTCCCCCAAAGACCATTGCAGATTCCCCGACGCAGTCCCAGCGATTGAGACATCAGGCATTTGCACCAGGTTTCGCAGCATCGCGTCGAGCTGGTTCAGATCGACTTGAAACTCCATTCCCCCTGATTGAAGATCGCCGCGAGCCGTCGCATGACCGAAACTGCTGTATAACTGGATCTGTTCCGCAGTGACCCAGCGATCCGTGGGTCGAAGGACGACATCCGCAGTGATCGGCTGGATCGTAATCGTGCGACTTCCCGCGATCGTTGCCACAAGGGGTTCGCTGGTTAATTGAAGACGACTTCGGAATTGCTGGTCCGACCCATATCCACCCATGGCCTCCGCTTGCAGTCGCCCATGTTCGATCGTGACATCGTCCTTGAGCGGGATCAGACCGGGCGTCGCGCGGCTCAGTGCCGCTAAATCGAGATCGGTGGTGAAATTTCCCTGCACACCGGCAAGGAGGTCCCCTCGGAGAATCGCTTTCGGGTCCAGCGTCCCGTTCATTTCCATCGACCCAGCATCAGTTTGAAGTCGAACTTGTCGGCATTCAAGCAGACCTCCTTCCCACAAAGCCATCCCCTCAAGCCATGCTTGGGAGAGTTTCCAGGGCTGGTTTCCCGAAAACCGTCGATCGATGACCAGCAAATTCCGCAGGTCCAGCGGTTGCGCGCGAATATGAACGCGGCTCGAATCCCGCAGCGAAACATCGCAAGTTCCCGTCACATTTCCAGACCATCGTTCCGGCAAGCTCCGCGCGGTTTCCGGAAGCCGAAGGACAACAAGTTCAAGCGGTGAAAGGGGCAGGCCGCGGCTTGTGATTTGAGCGTCCAGTGGAGCAGATGTATCTGTCGCAATCGCACATTTCCCCTGAAATGTACCGCTGATCGAGTCGGGATCCGTTAGAAGTCCTTCGCACTGCACGGTGATCCGCTCTGGATCGACCTGCAGGTCCATCTGCACCTGATCAAGTCGCCAAGCTCGTCCAGTGTTCTCGGCGATCCACTTCGTTGTGGCATTGCGAACCACGACTTGGGCGCGGGTCGCAGCAGGTTCGTCAGGGGACTCCAGGAGCGGCTCGAGGTCCTCTTCCAAGCGACTGCTACCTAGGTAGATACTCGTTTCCAGGCGGGCGGAGTCGACATTCCAAGTTCCCAAATCATCGCTCGCTGCGAGGAGGCCCAGGAGTGTCAGCGGCCCATCGAGCGACTGTGCAGTCAGTCTTGTTTTTCCCGAGGGTCCAACTGCCTCGAGACCCTCGATCCGCAGCGGTGTGATCCAACCAATGCCGATGCTGTCGGCATCGACTTTCCAACCCACCTTCTCTCCCTGCGAGCGGAGAATCCAGTGAATCAGCGGGGAATGGCTGACAAAGGTGGGGAGCAGCAGGATCAGCATGAACAGGCTGATCCCGCTGGCAAGCCAAAACCGCTGGGACCTTTGACGCCGATTCTCACGACGTTGCGACAGCCCTCGGCGGATCGATCGGAGGGTGGGAGTCAGTTCGCGACGGGGCACGGTCAGTCCTCCCTGAAGGGCTGGGAATCACAGGCGCACTGTAAAAAAATTCGTTCTTCCCAAAGCCCACCATAGGAAAAAAGTTATTGCGCTGAAAAGAGCAACTCCATTGCCGTGCTCTTAAGCCGCGACAATCTATGGAGAGATACCGATTCGAAATCCCCCACTGGTCAGCCAAAAAGCGGCCAACATAAACAGCCAAACGAGGTCGAGAAAATGCCAGTACTGAGCGGCAAAATGAACGCCCCAGTTTCGCTCATGATCGTATTTCCCCCTCGCTGCACGAACACAAACCACCCCGAGGGGAACTATCCCCCCAACCACGTGGAGCGCATGAAGGATTGCCAGGACAAGGACCATGCCCATCACGCCACGGTTGGGGGCAAGAGAAAAATCGACGTTGGACAGAAGGCTCCAGAGGGCGTACGATTGCACCGCGATAAAAAAGAGGGCCGCGAAAAGAGCGATCCATAGAGACTGAATTGCTCGTCGGAGACGGTCCCTCGTAACGGCTCGACATGCGACATGGAGCATGCCACTGACGACGAGAATCGAAAGGGTGCTGGCGAGAAAACTGAACGGAAGCGGGGTCAATGTCTCTCTTTCCTCCCGCCGCGCGTAAGCATAAAGAAGATAGAGTAGGATGCTGGAAAGAAAAAAGACGACCAGCGACGCGAGAAATAGGTATCCTCCTTGACGGGCACGACGATCGACCGGAAGGGATTGAATTGGGGTGGGCATGATGCACTTTTTCAGCTTTCTTTCGATATATTCCCGCCGGTTCTGACGTGATTGACATCCGGACCTACCGAAACTTCGATACGCCAACGATCCTGAGGCTTTGGAACCAATTCCGAGCCGAGGTTGGCTTGTACCCGCCGATGACCTTGGCGATCGTCGAAGTCGTCATTCTAAGTCGTCCTTATTTTTCTCCCCAGCACTTGCTGATCGCCAGCATTAACAAGCAGGATGTTGGCTTTCTCCACTGGCTTCCGCTACCCGAATCGACCGGCGAAGGCGTGATCGCCAACATTGCCATTATCGGGACAGGTCAACAAGACCAGATCGCAGCAACTTTGCTGGAACATGCTTGCCTTCAAGCCAGCCATGCTGGGAACCGCGAATTGCTCTTCGGGCAAGCCCCGGAACATTGGACTGGCTATGCGGGAGTGGGAAGGTATGGCATGGGGGGAGGAATTCCCGAGAGCGATCTCCGCGGAACGCAGTGTGCCTTGGCTGGGCACTTTCGCCCGCGTCGTCGCCTTGAATCCTATCGTCTTGACTTGACCACCTACCGTGCGACCTACGACCGCGAACTCTTCGCCATGCGTAGAACCTCGAAAGTGGAGCGACGGCGGGATGTTGCCGATCAACCCTTTCGAATTGCCGCAGCCATGAGTCATATGGAGATGAATCGTTTTATCGCCGCAACTCAATCGGGAGAGCAGATCGCGCGAGCGGAAGTCTTGCTTGGAGACCCAGAAATGATGATCGTCAGCGGAAAAGCGGCACTTCTCAACCGTTGGGAAGGTTTGTCCTCTCGCCCTAGCGAACGTGACGCCGCAGTCCGATTTGTCTTCTCGTCGATGATCGCCGAATTGATCGCAGACCGGATCGAATACATTCAAGCGACAATCGAAGCGAACCGCCCCGATGATGCCCGGCTACTCGAATCGGTCGGTTTCCAGCTCGACCAACGGGGAGTGATCTACACCCAAAGCCTTCCTGCGGCAGAACGTTCTGTCTAGCTTTGAGCAGGGCGGCTTACGGAGCCGCGGAGATGGAAGGATTGCGAGCCGCAATGAGTTGATCGAGTTCCACTTGGAGCTGTGGCAGAATTTCTTGATAGGTGAAACTGCCAACCAGCTCCGTTCCTCTTTTCAAATTCACACGATTCGGACCGCACCAAAGACCGAGATCGGCATCATCGGTCTCCCCAGGCCCATTCACACGGCAACCCATCACGGCAATCGTAATGGCGTAATCTTTGGCGAATTGCGTCATCGCTTTCACACTGGCCGCCAATTCAACAAAGGCCTCGTTTTCCACCCGCGAGCAGCTGGGACAGCTAATTATGTTCAGGGCATGAGGATTGAAACGCACCACACTGCGAACTCGCCCCTGGGCAATGTCATCAAGGATTTCCTGTCCCGCGCGAACCTCTTCAGGCTTTTGCGAATTGGGAACGGTCAGAGAGACACGGATCGTATCCCCAATCCCCTGACCAATCAGCTGCTCAAAAGCGACCCGTGTTTTAATGATTCCATCGGGTGGCAATCCCGCTTCGGTGACCCCCAAATGAAGAGGAATGTCAGGACGCATCGCTGCAAACCGCCGATTGACCTCGACCACTTTGGCCGGATCACTGTCTTTGAGCGAAACCACGAACCGGTCGTAAGCTAGAGACTCTAAGAACTCAGCGTGCTCGCGAGCGCTCTCAAGCATCGGGGAAAGGGAATCGTCCGCTGCGAATTGCGATTTCTTGTCCGGATCGACACTCCCACAATTGACCCCAATCCGCATCGCCGCATCGTGCTCTCGTGCACAGTCGACAATAAAGCGAACTTTATCCTGCCACGAGCGGTCTTTTTGGTGGTGATAAAGATGCCCAGGGTTGTAGCGAATCTTGTCCACATGGGGCGCCACGAGCGCGGCCAGACGAAAGTTCTCTTGGAGATCGACAGCAAGATTGGCCGTCGTCTGACGGCGGATCTCCTTCAAAGCCTCCGCGTCTTTTTCACTGTCCACAGCGATTCGCACAACACCAGCACCAGCATCTCGAAGGGCTTCCGCCTGGGCGACCGTCGCGTCAATGTCCTGAGTCTTGGTTGCCGTCATGCTCTGGACCGCGATCGGCGCTCCCCCCCCAATCGTTATCGTCCCAATGCGTACTGGACGGGTCGGATTTCGCTCTCTCATGACTCCCCTGCTCGATCGATGTTCACCGCTCGTCAAACCACTACGATGCAGTGTACGGGATCGAGAAGGTTTTGGGCAGGGATTGCCAAGGGCGACAAAAATCCGAGGGGGTCGAGGGGGCAGCAGATCAAAAACGCTGCGCGTTTTCAGATTGGCTGCACGGCGATCTTCGCCATCATCTTCTGCATGCGATCAAGATCGCTGAGCAGGAAATCGACGATTTTTGCATCCCACTGCTGGTCGCGACCATTACGAAAAATCTCGAATACTCGATCCAGGGGCAGGCCCATGCGGTAAGTACGGGTGCTGGTCATCGCATCGAAGGCATCGGCAACCGCCATGATGCGTGCCATCAAGGGGATTTCCTCCCCGTGTAAACCTTGCGGATATCCACTCCCATCCCATGACTCGTGATGAAAGCGGATTCCCGGTAACATCTTCCGAAATTGGGGAACGTCACGAAGGATCCGATAGCCGAGTTCCGGATGTTTCTTGATTTCGTTGAATTCTTCGACCGTGAGCTTCCCAGGCTTGCGAAGAATCGCGTCACTGATCCCAATTTTCCCGATGTCGTGCAGCAAGGCCGACATCCGAATGTTTTCCACTTCTTCAGCGTCGAGCCCCATCTGCCTTGCCAATGATACGGCAAGCTCCGAAACGCGACTGCTGTGCCCGCAGGTATACTCGTCCTTGGCATCAATCGCCGAAACAAACGCACGGACCGTGCCTTCGAACATTTCGCGCATCTGGGCGAACTGTCGATGGATGGTCAGGTGGGCGCAGAGGATCGACGCAATCGATTGCAGCAGCTGGACCTCAGGAGTCCCCAGTTCCTCGCCGGTGCAAGAACCGACAGCGATCAATCGACCGCGACATTCTTGACGTTCATCGAGGTCGACGATGATCACCCGGTCAATCCAGGGAGCGCATCGCAACCGATGATTGATGACCACCGGGGATTTCTCCCCAGATTCTCGGCTAATCTGTCGCAAGATTGCATCACTGATCGGGAATCCGACCTGGATCAGTTCATCCGATGTCACTATTTCTTCGACCCCATCGTTCATCTGGACGTGGGCGGTGAGTGTATCGACTGGGACGCAAGGGAGCAGCTTCGTCAGCGCCGTGCGGCAGTGCTCGCGTCCATCTTTCGCCACGTGAACATTTCGGCTCAGTTCATGGATCAGTGACAGTTCCTCGAATGCTCGGCCGAGGCGCTCGCTCATCAACCCCAGTTCCGCCTCCAAGGCCATGGTCTGGGCTGCGAACATTCCGTGGATATCGGTTGCAGCGGGAGCGTCCCCAACGCGAAACGTCGGTAGCATCGACCCAGCGATAACGGGGGAGGCATTCGGCGTCTGCATAAACCGTGGCAACCAATGGAAGGATTCAAAGACCGATGCGACGGAGCACGAACACAATTTCACTCATGAAAAACTAGGTCATTCTGTCAGCGGCAGAGTTTTTTTTACCAATTCTCCCCGCAAGCCCCCCAGGCGCACTGCAAAAGGGGTCGGAAGCGGGCGATTGTGGCGGTTGTGATTCCTCTTCGTAGGCTCATGATTCCTCTTTGAAATCCGCCATTTCTTTGCTATAGAACCCCCCATGGCAGAAGGAAGAGCCATTTTTTGAGCACTGCACAAGGACGTGACCACCATGAATCCCATGGGTATACGACTGGCCATTGGATCGGCAACCGTCAGTTTAGGCGCGCTCGGCGCCTTTCAGGTTTTTCGCGAAAAACCGGTCGATTCGGCCAGTTCCTGGCCTGACAGCAAAGCCGTGGTCGCTCATGAGCAACCCCCCGCACCCCTTGCCCTCGCCGGCGAGGGGACCGGTCCATGGAGCGGTCCGAGTTCGCCTGAAGGCGACTCTCTCACGTCAGGAGGCGGGGGCGTCGTCCGTGCGAATAACGAATCGGCACCACCTGCCTGGGGAGCCTCCGCTGAAATCGGGTCCCCAAGAATGCTCGGACAGCGATCCGCATCGCAACTTTCGGGACCTGAAGTCACGATCCCTAGTTCCGTACCGCAACCCGTGGCAGCCGCAATGCCAGCGGACCCCGTAATCGCCCCTGACCCTATGATGACGCCTGATTCGGCCGCTCTTACCCCCTCCAACTTTGAACTCCCCACCCTTCCCGCGGAGTCCTCCCTGCCCTCTCTTCCCCCTCCCGCGCTACTCGATCCGCTTCCTTTAGCGCCGATTCCGGACGATCGCGCCGCGGCGGAGAATCCATTGGAAATGCCACAGTTCGGTGCGACGCCGCAGGGGGAAGTGGTCCCTGCAACAATGGTTCTCGACGAACCAGCCGCTGCCGCAGCAGAGTTCAACGACAGTCCCGCCCTACCTCCTTTCGCTCCTGCGAACGAACTGGTCGCTCCACAGTCGACCACCCTTCGGCCGCTCGAGAGCGGCACTGATACCCAGCCATCATCGAGCCCGACCCGAGCCAACCAAGAGTTGAAGCTCGGTAGCGGAGCGACCGAGATTCAGTCGAGCCAAGAAAACCTCTCAAGCCTTCGTCCCTCGCCATCAGCCTCTCCCGCGCAAGGTCTTCAAAACAAATCCGGTGTCGCGACTCTGCAGACGGTTGATTCCAGCGAAGTTCTCTCGCAACCCGGCACGCGGAATTTGGAAGGGTCGCAGGCTCCAAGCGTCGTCATTCACAAACGTGCTCCGGCCGAAATCCGCGTTGGAAAAGGAGCCGAGTTCATTCTCTCGGTGCGGAATGTCGGTTCGATCCCTGCGCTCGACGTTCGCGTCTTTGACAAGGTTCCGCTGGGGGCTACCCTCCTCGAAACTGTTCCACCCTGTGAAATGCTGAGCGACCTGCTTGTCTGGCAACTCGGCGATCTCCAGCCCGGAGAAGAACGCTCGTTGATTGTGAAACTCGTCCCGAATGTCGAAGGGGAACTCGGCAGCGTCGCCCGCGTAACCTTCGAAGCCGCCGCTTCGGTCCGAACCGTGGCCACCCAACCGGGGCTGAAACTGGTGCAGCATGCTCCCCAGCAAGTGTTGATCGGTCAGCAAATCGAAATTGATCTCGAGCTCGCAAATCAAGGAAGCGGCGCTGCTGAAAACGTGATCCTCAAAGCGGAACTTCCCGAAGGACTTGAGCATGTCCATGGAAAAAACATCGAACTGCCGATTGGCGCAATGCCTCCTGGAGATCAACGCAAACAGATTCTTCGCTTGCGCGCGACGCGTCCCGGTGTCTTGACCAATACGATTTCGATTGTCGATGCCGAGGGAGCAATCCAGTCAAGCGCTGTGGAGATCGAGGTCGTCTCCCCCAACGTCCAACTCACTCTCGAAGGTCCATCGCGACGATACCTCGAGCGACAAGCGACCTACCAGATGCAGATCGGGAACGCGGGCACTGCGGACGCGACCAATTTGGAAATTGTTGCATTTTTAGACAAGGGATTAAAATTCGTGAGCACCGAGGCTGCCGGCCAGTATGACCCCGGTCGCCATGCGGTCTACTGGAGCTTGGAAGAGCTTCCTGCCGGACAGGCGGGCAGTGTTCCGCTGACTCTTCTCCCCGTGGAAGCGGGTTCCCAAGATGTTCGTCTTGAGGTTCACGGAGATCTTGGGATTTCCGCAGCCAGCGCTAAGGAATTGACCATTGAGACGCTCGCCGAATTGAATTTCAGCATCACCGATGATCAGGATCCGATTGAAATCGGTAGCGTCGCAACCTACCTCATTCGGGTCCAAAACACGGGTACGCGCGACGATACGAATGTACGTCTCGAAATCCAACTGCCGCATCCAGCGCTCGAGTTTATCGGTGCCGAACCGATCTCGAAAACCGATGGGATGGGTCGCATCGTCTTCGAACCGATTGCTCGAATCCCCGCCAAGGGAGAACAAACTTTTCGAATCCAAGTGCGAGGCGCTGTCCCCGACACCCATCTGATCAAAGCCTCGCTGCTGAGCGACCAATCGCGGAAACCGGTCACGAAAGAGGAAAGCACGACGGTCTATTCGGATCGTTAACCCTGGTCGACTCAAGAGCCGTTTTCCTGAAGCGGTGATTTTCGATGCGACGATTTTAGAAACCGCGATTCAGCGATACTCCAGCGAAGGGGATCACCGTATAGACCCCTTCGCTGAAGACCTGACGGACGAAATCCCCAAAGACCGTGATCGGTGTCGGAGGAAGAATCACGAGGTCTCCATCGCGAAGCCAAATTTCGTCGCTCGGCACGGGTCGCTTTCCGAGCATCGATCCACGTAGGTCGACCATTGTCGAGACCAAACGCCAGTCATCGGCGCGGCGGAAGATAACGACCTGTCGCAAATTCGCTTCGGGAAGCCATCCGCCCGCAGCCGCGATCGCCATTGAAACCGTTGTCGGTTGGACCAGCTGAATCTGGCCTGGTTGGCCAACTTCACCGAGGACGAAAGCGAAATGGTCTGCTTGCTGTTCGAGGACAGGTTCGACCACCAGTCCTGCACCAATCGCTTCGTACCGTGCATTGATCTCCAGTTTCAATTCCTCCAGCGACATCCCCTGCACATGAACTTGACCAATCGGCGGGATGCGAATCGTCCCGTCGGGGGTGACTCGAACGAGCAGCACCTGCTGCTGAAGCCCACTGGCTCCCCCCACAGCATTCCGGATGTCTTCGGCAAGGGTGTTGGTGCGGACTGGGGTCACATCGACGGCCGGGGTATTGTAAAGCCGACCATACCGTTCCTCGAGAACCTGGCGAAGTTGCGAAATCGTCAGTCCAGCCGCATGCACTTGACCCAGTAATCGCACGGTGATCGTCCCGTCGGGCTGAACGCGAATCCCACGGTCAAGGTTCCCGCGGAGCAATTCCTCGTTGGCGACCGATTCAATCATAACCTCGTCGCCAACCATCAATCGGTACTCACCGTCAATCTTCCGTCGATTGACAACGTACACAAGCTGCAGCTGATCATTGGGCCGCAGTCGATATTCCCCAAGGTGGGCGATGCGAGCGGGTCCCGCGTATTCCCCCTGTGCGAAAGGCTGAAAGGGAATGTAGTGCATATCGGACCAGCGTCCCTCCTGCCCGCATCGCAGCGCGCTATCAACACCGCGGAGGTCTGGAGTGCCGAAGTTGGATGGCGGCAAGACCGAGCAGCACGCAGCTGGTGATGCATCGACCGATGGAGGCATCGCTGAGGAAAAAACGCGGACTGGCAAAGGCCCGAGAGATTCCTGAGCGATCCCCCGGCCGGCATGCATTCCCCAGGCCACCCCAACGCCGATGACAATCATCCAATCCAGTACTCGCATTTGCTCCCTCGCTCCCTCGCTCTCTCGTGTCGCATCGCCTCTACCACTGCATCCGCTGCATCAATCGAAAACCTGCCTCACGACCGCGGATACTCGTGCGCCGAACCCCGGTTTTGCCGGATCGGACGGAGTGAACCCATTTGCTGGCGTCATCGTGGGCATCGAAGCGCTCGATGCCCTTGACGCTGGTCCAGCCCCTTGGGCGAGGGCCATTCCGGCCGGCCAAGCAACCGCGTTCCCACCCTGGACCGGCGGTGAAATCGAGGCAAACGTCTCCGGGGGAAGCTGATAAACAAGCTTCTCGTGCCCGCGGGCAAGCAACTGTGAATACTCTCTTTCCAAGGTACGCGCTGCGTCAGCCTGACCTCGCCGCTCATAGAGCGCGATCAATCCCTGGATCGCCCCCGGAGTTGGTTGCTTTTCGAAACTCCATCTCAAGACCCACTCTGCTTCCGCGTCGAGCCCGGCCTGGAGCGCATAACTCCCCAGGTCATGGTGGACATTCACATTCGCTGGGTCGACGAGCAGAGCAGCGCGGAGGGCGGACAGAGCGATCCCCTCACGAATCGCATGGGGATTCTCCTCGCACCGACTCTCGGCCAACCCCAGCAAACGTAATGCCCCAGCAGCCGCAGCGCACGAACGGAAAGCTCGACCGAAACGGTCACGAGCAAAATCAAGGTAGTCATCGGCGGCTTCATGCGGCGAACAATCACTCGCAATCCCGCTCTTCAGGATCGGTGTGCTGTGGGAGCGAATCATTCGCTTCTGCGCCTCGCTGTCGACCACCCCATAACGACCGACAAAGTCACCCGCTTCGCGAATCGCATGCAGCGCTGCGGCCAAATCGCTTTGAGCTTGCCCGTGACCACCCCCTAAATCGCTAGCGGCAGCATAAAAACCCAAAGCATCGATCGCGCCTCTGCGGGCAGCGTAATAGGCTCGTCTCTCCAGCAATTGCTGCGCCTCTTGCTGGACCCTCGCCGCCTCCCGCCACAGCTGCACGACAGTCAATGACTGCGAGAGCTTCGACCTCGAATCGTGCGACGCCATCGCCGGTGAACGGACGGAGATGGCGACCGCTACCGGTTCCCCCAACCGGACTTGGCTCGCTGTTTGGGCCTGATGCAGCACCGAGAAACCGCTGGAAGCTACCGGAGTAACCACCGCGTCTGGCAATGCCGCCGCTGCCTGACCCGCATACCCGCGCTCGTCGAAAAAGACGGCCGGCAGCGGCCGAGGCATTCCTCGCTCGGGCAACTGTCCACGACACTCTCCCAGTGCAAAGTCCAGGAGGATCAGAATCGCCAAAGGGAACGATTGCGGAGCTGGAAAAAAACGCCAGACCTTCATCAGGCCGCGCGTCCACTCCGTTGAAAATTCCCGCACTTCCATGATCCAGTCGCGAAGGAAGGTCTCTACGGCCAGGGGCATCCATGCGCCCCAACAGCAAAGCGGCACCTAACCTCTTCAGACGTTCTCAATCGGTCACACGGAGTTGGACGACTGATGTTTTATCACAACCGCGGGGATGCACCGCCGGGACCGGAAATAACAAATAAAAGCACTCGCGGGATTCTTCCCTACGGAACGATCGCACGGACCATCAGCATCGTGCGACTCAAAGCGATTATGACGGTTGAAGCGTTATCGCCCGCGGCCGTGGATGGGAAGATCATCGGCAGCTCCCTCGATCTCTTCCTCGTCCTCAAGCTCGTCATCGGCCACCCGTGCGCGGCGGATGGGGCGTTCCTCATCCTCGTCTCGTCCCAGGTACTCATCGGCCATCGACTGCACCAAATCCATCGGTCGCGGTGCGACGGTGAGCCCCGCGGCACGGAAGATCGCATCGATTCCTTCCTGGGCCTTATTGACGATCGACTCTCGCGTCTGTCCCTTCGCCTTGGCTGTCGAAGAACAAGGAACGACAGGTCCTTCGAAGCTGTGCTCGGCAAGCCACTTGATGAGACTGGCTTGATCGATTCTGCCACCAAGTGTCGGGACCACGCGATCGCTGATCTTCGCTTCGGCTGGCTTCGCATCGGCCGACAAATCCGCCAGACGAACCACCACTACCCGCGATGGATCAAGCTGCTGCAAGTGTTCACTCGTTCCTCCACCAACGTGCCAATGCCAGCTGTCAATCACCAAACCGACATTCTTCGTGGCCACTGTCTTAATCAATGCCACCAGGGTTTCGATGTTTCGGACCGCCGGAAACTGCTTGCCATCGGCACTGTCGCTCGCCGCATTGATCGAGCACCCAAGCTGGATCTGGTGGCCCGACAGCACCTTCCCCATCTGCTCTAAACGACCGAGGAGAAATTCAAAATACTCGTGGATCGGCATCCGATCTGTGGCCGCGGGCAGCAGAGTAAAAGCACGCACTCCTTTGAGTTTCGATGCGGTCTCGGCCAGCGAATGCAGGGCTGCGAGCTGCGCGTTAAAAACAGCGTCGTCAGCATCGAGCTGCACATCGGCACTGAATCCGCCAACAAGGATATCCGCTGCACGGAGATACTTCGAGGCGTCCTCAAAATCGGTCCGCTGGCTCCGCTTGACCATGTCCGTCATATCGACGTCGATTCCCCGAAAGCCGTAGGTCAATGCCAACTCGATCAGCTCGCTCTGCCGGCCCGAAATACCCAATAAAGGTGCGGAGAAATTCTTGAACACGTCCACATACTCCTGAATCTGAAAAAAAGAAAGTCGCGGGAAGTATCGCACATCGACTCGTTTTTCGCCAAGGGGGCTTTGCAGCCGCTCCCCTGATCTCATTGATCAGGCCGACTTGGTCTCCAGAGGCCGACTTGGAGCGTGCTGCAACAGTCGCTAATCTCAAGAGACTGTCGCGTCGACTTGGCACTGCCCCCCGTTGGAATCGCACCGGTCCCGCATGAGAACTCCGTTTGGTCAGGATATTCGCGGGGAATTGGTCTTC
>Ga0169931_10002974_pt1 | contig 27239 bp, 22 predicted proteins | sample Kivu_15m_20L_FD_129675 | JGI IMG/M metagenome (GOLD analysis project Ga0169931, IMG submission 129675) | Freshwater microbial communities from Lake Kivu, Western Province, Rwanda to study Microbial Dark Matter (Phase II) - Kivu_15m_20L... | ecosystem: Environmental > Aquatic > Freshwater > Lake...
CAACGCGGCGGGGGTTCTTACTCACCCACGGCCTCAAGGGCCTGAGGGACTGCGAACTCACCCGCCGCTGGACCAACTCTCAAGGGTAACAAAATGCACCCATGAGAGGCATACCAGGGGCGCAAGGTGCAGTTCACCGACGAGGAACCGGCAGTGCTCGGCAAGAGATTGTCGCCGTCGGTGGGTCGCGGCGTGAGTTTGGAATCTCTTACCAACGACAATGCGCGGTTCCATTTGGTGGTAGACGGATTCGACCCGTTGCCGGAGGCGGGCCGCGACGAACGGGTGGCGCTCGTGGTCGACGGAGTGGTGCTGCGCGTCAGGTTGCCTTCGCAGCAGCAGGAGCAGTACGCGACGCTGGTGCGCGACGCGAACGTGCGCCTCGGCGCGACCGTGTACACGGAGGACTCGGCGAGGGTGCTGGCGAAGGCGTACAAGATCGAGCCGATGTTGCGCAAGCACCCCGGGCACCGACTTGCGGTGAAGTGGGCCACCGAGAAGCGCGAGTACGCACCGGGCGCGGCGGTGAACGCGACGATGACGATCACCAACACCGGCACCGAAGCGATCCGCTTCACGCACGGCGGTCAGCAGCGCGGCGCGCGCGACAACCAGTTCCGGTTCGTCGCACAACAGGGCCGCGCCGGGAAGGGGTTGCCGGACGTCGGCGATCCGAACAACTTCGGCGGCATCTCGCGCAGCATCACCCTGAAGCCCGGCGAGAGTTACTCCGCGACCGTCGAACTCACGAAGTGGTTCAAGTTCGAGAAGCGCGACACGTACCGCGTCACCGGCATTTTCGAGATGCCGCTGATCGACCCGAAGAGCGACGACGGCTTCCGCCCGGAGTTGTGGGACGAACTCGCCGTAGGCGAGTTCGTCGTGCGCGTTGTGGAACGGCGGAAAGAGTGACTGCCGCAGTCAGTGCGTGGCCCATTCGGAGTGCGGTACGCGCGGCCACGCCAGATCGGAGCGTTCGGTGGGCAGATAGCCACCGAGGAAGTGCAGGGTGTTGCGCCCGCGGTATATCAGCGGTTCGATCCCGGCCATCCACGGGTGGTAGTCTTCGCCCTCCGCAGTCACGCCGAACAGCGGGCTACCGAGGTCGGCGCACACGAAGTGAAAGACATTGTCCCCCACGCCTCCGAACTCGATCCACATCTCCGGGTTCGTCGGGCGCTCGGCGACTTCTTCGTCACTCCAGCGTTCCGGGGCCGGTTGCGTCGGGCGATAACCGTTCAGGTTCGTGTGGTTCGCGATTATCAGGCCCTGAGTCGAATAATACCGCGTCGTACTGTTGTTCGCCCCGCCGTACAGCGCCATGAACGCAAGGAAATCGACCGGGAGGCAGAACCGCGCTTCGACGGCGTCCGCGCCGAACACTTCCGCGTACAGTTTGCGCAGCACCCCGCGTTCCGGCCGCAGGTCGGGTTCCGGCGCGATGGTGTAGGTATAACTCGGCCCCGGTGCGCACTCGCGCCGCACGAGGTGTGCGACGCGACTCGCGCCGACGAGCCACGTGAGGTCGAGGGCCGCGGCGCGCCGCGACAACTCGCGGTACAGCGGCCGATACTGTTCGTGCGCGGGTTGAAGTGCCACCCAAGCGGCTTCGGAGCGAAGGTACGCGCCGCGCGGGTCGTCCCGGTCGTCGAGGAAGTCGGAATACACGAGCCGCGCGGTTTCGTCGTCCGGGTTCGCGCGGAGCCGCGCCACGAACGCATCGTCTTCGCTCACGCGGCACCTCGCGTCAGTAGGGCCACTCGATCCCGTCGAGCCAATCGATGAGACGCTGCCGGCCGAACTTTTCGCCCGACGACGACGGTCGTGTGAGCGGGATGGAGTCGCCCCCGAGCGGGAGCGTGCCCACACCTGTAACCGGATTGAAACCGGTCGAACTCTGCACGTCGATGGAGAACTTGCTGACGCTCCGACCGGACGCCTCCGCGTGTCGCGCGAACGCGCGCAACAACATCAGCGCCGGCACGACGTGGTTGAACCAGTCTTCCACCGCGTCGTGCTCGTGCAGTTTCGGATAGCGGTACGCCGTGTTGCCGAGGTGTTCCCAACCGAGGCGCTCGAACGCGCCGCGGATGCGGTTCAGTTCGAGCGGCGTCGGGCGCTCGATATCGAAGGTAATGGTGATGGGCACGGGCGCTCCGGTTGGGGCTACCAGTCTTCGACCGCGACCACCGCCGCGCGCCCGCGGGCCTTCGTCGCGGCCCACTCGCGGGTGAGCGCGAGGAACACGTCTTCGACCCAGCCGTCGTCGTCGGCCGCCACAGGGCCGACGTAATCGTTGCCCGGTTCAAAGACTCGCAGCCACATCTTCAAGTCGGGCCGCGAACGAAGGAACGCGGGCACGTCGCCGCCGGGCACCGGTTCGATGCTCACGTCGCCGTCGTGCGCGACCCATGCGATGTGTCGCCCGGCACGGTCGTCGCACGGGCGCAGCAGCGCCCGCAGTTGGTCCGGGGTGGGGTTGTTGTCGAGGTTCATGGCCCGCTCCGTTCGGTGCCCCGATTGTACCGCACTGGCGCGTTCGGCGTCACGCCCCGTACTTGCCCAAGCGGCCCGCGTGCGCCATTGCCAGCAGCATCAGGTGTTGGGCTTGGAACTGGCCCAACCCGCCGTGCAGGCACGCGCGCTCGCTGAACCCGATCACCTCGTCCGGGCGGCAGGTGTCGGCGTGAATGAGCGTCGGCACCGGGTGCCACGAGTGCGACTTCATCTTGCTCGGCGTGCTGTGGTCGCCGGTCACGATGAGCACGTCCGGCTTCAGCTTCGTGATTTCGGGCACGGCGGCGTCGAGTTTCTCGATCATTTCCACCTTCGCCGGGAAGTTGCCGTCTTCGCCGGTGCTGTCGGTGTACTTGTAGTGCAGGAAGAAGAAGTCGTAGTCGCCCCACACGGCCGCGAGCTTATCCATCTGACTCTGGAGCGTTTGGCCGGCGTCGAGGATGTCCATTCCGACGAGCCGCGCGAGGCCCTTGTACATCGGGTACACTGCGAGCGCCGCGGACTTCAGGCCGTACACGTTCTCGAAGGTGGCGATCTTCGGGTAGGTGGCGAACCCGCGGAGCGTCGCGCCGTTGATCGGGGCTTCGCTCGCGAGCACCTTCGTCGCTTCCGCGATGAACGTGTTGACCACGTCCGCGGTCTTCGCGCTCGCCGCGTCTTGCCCTTCGGCCTTCAGTGGGGCCACGCCGACCGCTTGCGGGTCGGTGTCGTTCACGCGGTCGCCGAGGCCGTCGCCGCGAATCACGAGCACGAACCGGTGCTCCTTCACCGGCTCCACGAACAGTTCCACCCCGGGAATCTTGATGGTGCGCAGTTTCTCGACGGCGGCTTTGTTCTTCTCGTTGGTGGGCCGCCCGGCGCGGCGGTCGGTGATTTTGCCGTCCGCGCCGAGTGTGCAGAAGTTGCCGCGAATGGCGACGTCTTTCGCGCCCACGCTGAAGTTGATGCCGAGCGCTTCGAGGATGCCGCGCCCGATGCGGTATTCGAGCGGGTCGTAGCCGAACAGCCCGAGGTGGCCGGGGCCGCTGCCGGGCGTTATTCCCGGCAGAACCGGCACGCTCAGCCCGACCGTACCCTCGCGCGCCAGCGCGTCGAGGTTCGGGGTGCGTGCGGTTTCCAGTTCCGTGAGGCCACCGGGGGCCATGGGAAGCCCGCCGAGGCCGTCGGCCACCAGCATGACGATCTTGGTTTTGGCCGGTTCGCGCAGTTCGCGGATGAGGTCGTGAGTGTTCATGGTGAAAAGTTTACGCATCGCGAATAATGAAGTACAGTTGGGAGAGAAAACAGGGGTCAGGGTCTGGGGACAGGGGAACTGGCTCGAGCGCGACGCGCCACGGGTTCCCGACCGCGTACCGGCTGCCGCTGACCCCCGACCCCCGACCCCTGACCCCTCAGCCCTATGCAACTGCCCGACGAGAACATCGAGTACCAGTTCCAGCGCCTGCTCGTCCCGCACCCGGAAACGTGGTCGCCGGTGGCCGAGTTGCAGGCGCAGCACCTGCTTCCGCCCGACGACCTCGAGCGCATCAAGGACCGCGCGCTTCAAGTGCGGGGCGTCGTCGTCGCGGAGCGCGAGCGGGTGAACCCGCCGCCGCACATGCGCCCGCTCCAAGCCGGGTTCATCGACCTGCCGCAGAAACTGCTCGACGGTTACAAGCGCAAGCAGGACGCCAGCGACCTCGGCAAGACGCTGCGCCTCGCGCAGCAGTTGCGCGACACGGTGGACGGCGTGGTGGTGCTGGCCGCGGGGGCCGCGCACGTCACCGCGCGCGCGCTGTTCGAGGCGCTGTGCCACGCGCGGCACAACGAACTGCCCCCGAAACTGCGCATGGGCAAACCGCGGGTCCACTTCGAGGGGCACGCGCTGGACAGCGACGGGCTGCAAGAGCTGTTCGAGCTGTTGGAAAACACCTGCGTCGATCCGGACATCATCGAAGAGCGGTGGGGGGTCGTCGCGCTCAACCGCGGCGACGCGCTGGAAACGGCCGCGGTGTACCGCGCGCTGCGCGCCGAGGCCGCGAAGTTCTACGGCCCCAAGTCCCCGCTGCTCAAGCAGGTGATCGTGCCCGTAACGGGCGCGAAGGGGAAGTTTCGCGACCTCGTGCGCGCCGACGGGTTCGAAGACGACGACGTGCTGACCGTGCCCGACGACGTGGGCGACCGGTTCGCGGCGTTCACCCCCGCGGGGCTGCTCCCGGCCGCGGTCATGGGGTTGGACGTGCGCGCCATGCTGCTCGGCGCGGCCACCGTGACGCGCCGGTTCGTGGAAGAGCCGTTCGAGCGCAACCCGGTGCTCCAGTTCGCCGCGGCCAACCACCTGCTCGCCGAGCGCGGCAAGACCGGGCGCGTGCTGATGGCGTGGTCGGCGAAGCTCGAGGGCGTGTGCCGGTGGTACGAACTGCTGGTCGCGGAATCGCTGGGCAAGGCCGGGCGCGGCCCCAAACCGCTCGCCGCCGTCGGCCCGCGCGACCTGAGCGGCCGCGGGCAGCAACTGATCGAAGGCCCGCGCGACACGGTCGTGAACCACCTCGTGGTGAAACAGCCCAAACACCCGCCGGTGATGGTGGGCATGGCCGACCGCAACGAGGACGATCTGAACCAGTTCAGCCGCAAGGGCGCCCCGGACCTGCTCGACGCGGCCCACAAGGGCGCGTGCGACGCGCTCACCGCCGCGGCGCGGCCCACCGCGGACCTCGTGCTCCCCATGATCTCGGAGCACACGATCGGTCAGTTGCTCCAGATGCTGATGCTGGCGACTGTGGTCGAGGGGCGGCTGATGGGCGTGAACCCGTACGGCGAACCGGCCGCGGACACCTACCGCCGCGCGCAGGTGGCGCAGTTGAAGGCCGTGCCGAACCTGCCGAAGGGCGAACTGCGCGACGCCACCAAGGGCGCGTAAGAGCCGGCGCTCACCCCTCGTCCGCGGTGCCGACTTCCAACCCGCGGGCGATCGCCCCGAACGACGGGGCCAACTCCGTCACCGTGTTCACGTCCGGTTCCGCGTACACCACACGCGGTTCGCCGGTCGGCCCGCACGCCGAGTAGTCCAGCATCACCGCGTCGCCGCACCCGCTCGGCGTGTCCGCGATCACCACTCCCACCGCCGGCAGGTTCCGCGCGCGAATGAGGCGGCCGCTCGCCCACAGGCCCGAACCGGGCCACACCCCGAACAGCGTCGTAATCTGAATGTGGTCCGGTGCCCACGAGGTGGGCGCGGCGGTCGGGAACCGGCACCGCGCCGGGTAGCCGCCGTTGCGCAGCCACAATACGCGCAGGTACTCCGCGGGCAGTTTCACGCCGAGCAGCGCCTCGGCGTCCGCGACGAGCGCGTCGGTCAGGTCCGGCCCGGTGTGATCGTCGACGATGTCCGACCAGAAGCTCGCCATCTGCGACCCCTTTCGCGGGCGGAACGTTGGGCCAGTGTAGCACGCGGCCACCGCTCAGGCACACGCGAAGGAGCGATCGATGCTCGGAACGGCGTTCAAGGAGTGGGCCGTGATCTGCGCCGCCATCGCCCGCGGGCGGCAGGCGCTCATTCTGCGCAAGGGCGGCATCGCCGAAGACGGCGGCGCGTTCCGCCCGGAGTTCCCGGAGTTCGTGCTGTTCCCCACGTACTTCCACGAGCATCGCACCGGCATCAAACCCGAAGCGCTCCCACTGTTGGCCGAAGTCGAGGCCGCGAAGCCGCCGGTTGGGGCGCTGCGGCTGACGCACTTCGTGCGCGTCGAAGCCGTCGCGCACATCGGGAATCTCGAAACGGCCATGAACCTCGACGCGCTTCACGTCTGGACGCCGGCGGTGGTGGAGCAGCGGTTCCACTACCGCGCGCCGGGCCTATTCGCGCTCGCGGTGCGCGCGTTCGTGCTGCCAGAAGCGGCCGACACCGCCGACAAGCCCGAATACGCCGGGTGCCGGACGTGGGTGCCGCTCGCCGAACCGCTGCGCACCGCGGGCGCGGCCCCGGTCCTTTCGGACGCCGAGTTCGCCAAGCAAATGTCCGCGTTCCGCGCCGTCACCGGGTGCGCGTAGCGGTGTGCCGGATTCTTTTTTCCGCGGGCCGCTACTCACCTTTGTTCGCCGCGCTGGTCGTGGTACTTTCCACCCCGTCGCAACGAGACACCACAACCCAAACGGGAGGCACGGCGATGGCGAAGGACAAGGAAAAGGACAGCGGCACGAAGGACAACAAGGACCTCAAGAACGCGCTCGCGGCGATCGAGAAGGAGTTCGGCAAAGGCTCGATTATGTCGCTCGGCGACATGAGCGCGCTGGACGTGGAGGGCATCTCCACCGGGTCGCTCGGGTTGGACATCGCGCTCGGCGGCAAGGGCCTGCCGCGGGGCCGCATCATCGAAGCGTTCGGTGCGGAGGCGAGCGGGAAGACCACCATCGCGCTGCACACGGTCGCCCAAGCCCAGAAGGCCGGCGGCGTGGCCGCGTACATCGACGCCGAACACGCGCTGGACCCCACGTGGGCCAAGCGCATCGGCGTGGACCTCGACAACCTGCTCGTCTCGCAACCGGGCTACGGCGAAGAGGCGCTGCGGATCGCCGAAATGCTCATCAAGTCGAACGCGGTCGATCTCATCGTGATCGACTCGGTGGCGGCGCTGGTGCCGAAGAACGAAATCTCCGACGGCAACGAGATCGGCGACATCAAGGTGGGCCTGCAAGCCCGGCTGATGAGCCAAGCGCTGCGCATCCTGAACCCGATGGTGAACAAGAGTCGCACCTGCCTCATGTTCATCAACCAGATTCGCCAGAAGATCGGCGTGATGTACGGCGACCCGAACACCACGCCCGGCGGGCTGGCGCTCAAGTTCTACGCGAGCGTCCGCATGGAAGTGAAGCGCGTCACGCACGTGAAAGACGGCGACGAAATCGTGGGTTCGGAAACGCGCGTGCGGGTGGTGAAGAACAAAGTCGCGCCCCCGTTCCGCAACGCGGAGTTCAACATCATGAACGACCGCGGTATCGACTTCGAGGGCGAGGTGCTGTCGATGGGCGTGGAGGACGAACTGCTCGAAAAGAGCGGCGCGTACTTCTCGTACAAGGGCGAACGGTTCGCGCAGGGCGAAAAGAAGGCGCTCGAATACCTGCGCGAGAACACCAGCGTTCGCGACGAACTGGCCGCGGCGATTCTGGACAAGCGCTCGCCGAAGGTGGTGGACCCGGCCGCGCTGGAGGCGACCGCCGCGGAGGAAGAGGAGGCCGCCGCCGCGGAATTGGCCGCGCTGGGCGCGGAAGTGGAAGTGCCCAAGAAGAAGCGCAAGGGCGGGGAGTAACGCCACGAGATTCGTACCGCGGCGGAGTTGCGTCGCCCGCTCCGCCGCGGTACTCTGTTCGCAGTTCTCGCTTCGGTTTAGCTCGTCGCTCTGCGACAGGACGATGTTGCGTCGTCCGAGTGTATGCCTTGCCATGCCACGCGAGGAAGGCTGTTCCAGCACCGCTATCGACCGCGGTCACCTGATCGGTCCGGCGGTCTGGAACAACCCCGCGAGTCGCGGTTCCGCCGGACCGATCAGGTGACCGCGGTCGGCGGTGCCGTGAGCCTTCCACACCACAGGTTCGGTAGTAGACCGTGCGAGAACGCGAGCGGACCGCGGCGAAAGCCGCGGTTCGCTTTTTTGCTCACAATCGCGCCGGCGCGGTGTTTCGTCTCAGGTAGTGTGAGTCCGCCGCTCACCCGTTCCAGAGGTTCCCCCACATGTTCCGCTCCGCGTTCGCGCTCGGGTTGGTACTCGCCACGGCCGGCGTCGCGCTCGCCGACATCCCGCCGCCCCCGCCGCCGAAGGGCTACAAGTACATTTCCGTCGAAAACGAACTGGTCGTCGCCAAAGACGTGACCGGCTACGTGTTCGTTGAAATCGTGTCGAATTTCCTACCCGCGGCGGAGACCACCGGCACCAAACTCGTGCCGAAGGACGGCAAGCCGCTCGCGCTCTCGGCGGTCGGTCGGCGCAGTTTCGTGCGCGTGTACGCGGTGCCCGCGGACGCGGCGAAGGGGTACGCGAAAGACGAAGAGTTGTTCGCGGCACTCGAGAAGAACAAGGTGAAGGGCGCGCACGCGATCGCGTTCACCGGCACCGCGACCGTGCCCGATTCGATCAAGGGCGAAACGGTGAAGTGGACGACGACCGTGACCGCGGTCGGCGCGAAGGGCGTCCAGAAAAAGGTGGAGGGCGAGGGCTACGGGAAGGAACCGAAGGGCAAGCGCCCGCAGGCGCAAGGTGGGGTGGTGGTCGCGGGCGTGTTGGCGGCGCTGGCGCTCGCGCTGGGCGGCGCGTGGCTGGTGGGCCGCACCCGCCGCAAGGCGTGAGTGCCGGTTTCTGACGGTGCATGTCCGCGGCGAATGCTGTAGGTTGTTAGCATTCGCCTCCCGCACCGCCCGGAACCGCGTGATGTTCGCTGCCATTTCGGAACACGGCGCACTGTTCGAATGGATCTCGAAATGGGGCTACGAGGGGGTGTTTCTCGCCCTCCTCGGTGCCGGGTTCGGGGTGCCCATTCCGGAAGAAGTGCCGGTTCTGTGCGCGGGCGTGCTGGTCGGACACGAGAACACGCAACTCCGCTGGTACGTCATGTTACCGGTGGTCATCGCGGGCGTGGTCATCAGCGATTTCGTCCTCTACGGCGCGGGCCGGTTGTGGGGCCGCAAACTGCTCGACATCGGCTTCGTGAAGCGCCGAATCATCTCGCCCGAGAAACAGGCGAAACTCGAAAAGAACTTCGCGGACCACGGCATCATGGTGCTGCTCGGCGTGCGCCTGTTGCCGGGCGTGCGCGCGCCCGCGTTCGTGATGGCGGGCATCATGCGCGTGCCGCTCACGCAGTTCGTCATCGCGGACGCGATCTACGCGATCCCGCTGGTGAACGTCCTGTTCTGGCTCTCGTACCTGCTCACCGACCAAGTGTTGGAGATGTTCAACAAGGTGAAGGAGTACGAGACGCTCTTGGCGGTCGCGGTGCTGAGCGGCATCGCCGGCGTGTTCATTTACAAGTACGTGGTCGGGAAGCGCGTCTCGACGGGCGAAACGGAGAACGTGCCGGCGGTCATCTCGAAGCCGGTGGAAGCCATCGAACACGCGGTGGAGAAGGCGGTGGAGAAAGTGGAACACGCGGTCGAGAAGGCCGTCGAGACCGTCACCGGGCACCACCACGAGGAGACGGGGACCGGGGACCACGGACCGGGGGCAGACGGTAAGCCGGAGGGGGCCGGAGACAAACCGCCGGAAGCCGCGCTCGGCGCGCCGCCGAGCGCGGCCGCGCCGAGCGCCGACGGGAAGGCGTCGTAAGCCCGCGCGCCGCGGGCGACTCCGCGCTTCGAACCGCAGACGGCCGCGGGGATCAGCCCCGCGGCGCGCCGAACTACTTCTCGAGCGTGCCGCTGGGGCGCAGGCGCAGCAGGTACGAGTGCCAATCCTTCTCAACCGCCGGCAGGTCTTTCCCCACCAGTTCCGCGAACGCCCGCTTCGGGTCGCCGCCGCCGTTCACCGCGACGAGGTACTTGCGGAACTCCGGCGTGCCGATCAGCCGGCGGTCGAACGTGAGGTAGTACGCGAGCGCCCAACTGCTCAGGTACGCGCGGTCGGACGCCGCCTGTTGGTCGGCGTGCGACGCGAGGAAGGCGTCGCGGCCCGCGGTGAGCAGGTCCGCGAGCGGCACCAGCGCGCCGCCGTTCTTGCCCTTCAGCCAGTCTTTCGCGCGCTGAAGGCGCGCGCCGTCCGGGTGGTCGGCGCGCACCTCGCCCGCTTCCACGACGGCCGTTTCGAACAGTTGCGCCAGCCCCTCGTTGAGCCACCGGGGGAGTTCGCCGGTGCCGTCGCCGGCGCGCACCCGCTCGGGCTTCAGCGGCGGGTACACGAACGCGCTCACGTACGCGTGAAACGCCTCGTGGTACAGCAGCGCGAACAGGCGCACGGTGGCCGCGTCGAACTTCGCGCCGTTGCCCGCGTCGGCGGCGAACACCCGCTTGCGCTCCGCGGCAACGCCCTTCAGGTGCCGGTGCAGTTCGTCGCCCTTGTACAACTTGCGCACGTTCGCTTCGTACCGGTCCAAGCCCGCGAGTTGCTGCGCGTGGTGCACCTGCGCGGCTTGCAACTCGCTGCCCAGCGGCGTGAGGTCGCTGCCGCACAGCACGTGGTTGGTGCGCGGGTCGAACACCGCGGGGTTCAGCACGGCCCCCGCGCCGCGGGCGCGCAGCAGCGCGCGGTACTCGCGCGCGTCGGTGGCGAGCATGAGCGTCGTGGGGCGCGCGTCCTTCACCGTGGGCGGCAGCACGCGGGCGAAGGCCGTGTAAATCTGCTCGAGCCGCACGGCCGAGCGCCGCGTCAGCTCCTCGGACCCGGTACACACCAGCGCGAAGTAGTCCGAGTCGTACCGCCGCGCGCCGGCGGGCTTGTCCGGCCACTCGGCCGCGACCAGTTCCAGCGATTCCATGCGCTTGCGCTCGCCCTCGCCGGTCGGGTCCAGTTCGTCCAACTTGTCCTTCAGGGCGCGGCGCTCGTCTTTGGTGAGGCGCTTCACCTCGGCCACTTCGCCCTTGGCGAAGTACGTGGTGAGCGTGACCGTGGGCCGGCCGGGGAGCCGCATCACCGTGCGGAAGTCGATGCCGTCGGAGTGCTCCGCGAGGATCAGCCCTTGGAACTTCGCGCCGTTGGTGAGTTTCAGCTCGTCGAACTTCCAGTTGGACGCGCCCGCGGGCGGCTGCGCGAGGGCCGCGGCGCACAGTGCGAGCGCGGCGAGTGCGAACGGTCGGCGCATGGCGGGTTCCGCGCGGCGAAAGGTTGTGCCCACCGCCCATTGTGCGGTACAACGGTATCGAGTGCCAGAGTGTGAGCGCGCGCGGGTGCCAGAGATGGGTGCGCGCGCCGCGACACCGGTACTCTCACACACTGGCACTCTGGTACTTCTCCGTGGACCTCCCGATCGTTGTGGCGCTGACCGGGGCGAGCGGTGCGGCCTACGGGTTGCGCCTCGTGGAGGTGCTGCTGCGCGCCGGGCGCACGGTCCACTTCACGCTCAGCCCGGCGGCCGTGCAGGTGCTCGACACCGAGACCGACGTGCGCGTGAAGCTGGCGGAAACCGAGTTCGACCCCGCGGCGCTGCTCGGCCCGGGCGCGGCCGCCGAACTCGACCTCACGAAGCTCAAGTACCACCAGTTCCGCAACTTCGGTGCGGGCATCGCCAGCGGGTCGTTCCGCACCGCGGGCATGGCCGTGTGCCCGTGCAGCATGGGCACGCTCGCGGCGCTGGCGCACGGGCACTCCGAGAACCTGATTCACCGCGCCGCGGACGTTCACCTGAAGGAGCGCCGCAAACTGGTTCTCGTGCCGCGCGAAACGCCGCTGGGCCTCGTGCAGTTGCGCAATATGGTGTCGGTGACAGAGGCCGGGGCGGTGGTGCTGCCCGCGATGCCGGGGTTCTACAACCGGCCGCGGGAACTCGTTGATCTGATTGATTTTGTGGTCGGGCGGGTGTGCGACCAGCTCGGCGTGCCGCACGATCTGCACCGGCGGTGGGGCGAACCCGACACTGCCTGAGTTTTCGACACGGGCGAGAAAACTGTTCTAAAGTGGGTTGGGTCCGTTGAGCCCCGCCGGTCGCCCGACCGCACCCCAACGAACTATGCCTGCAATTGCTCCCGATTCGGTTGATGCGTTCCTCGGGTTGCTCCGCCAGAGCAACATTTTGCCCGCGGAACGGCTCACGGCCGTTCCGAGTCGGGACGACCTCCCGGCCGATGCCGCTTCGGCTGCGTCCGAGCTGGTGCGGATCGGCCTGCTTACCAACTTTCAAGCCGGTCAACTGCTTCAAGGGCGGTACAAGGGGTTCCGCATCGGGTCGTACGTGATCCGCGAGCAACTCGGGCGCGGCGGCATGGGCGCGGTGTACCTCGCCGAGCACGTGGACCTGCACCGCCGCGTCGCCCTCAAGCTGCTCACGCCCGCGAAGGGCGAGGATCAGAAGCTCGCGCTGGAGCGGTTCCTGCGGGAGGCCCGCGCCTCGGCGGCGCTGGACCACCCGAACATCGTGCGCACCTTCGACGTGGCGCGCGCCGGCCAAACGCCGTACATCGTGATGGAGTACGTGGACGGCGAGACGCTCCAGCAGATGGTGGACCGCGAGGGCCCGGTGCCCTTCGCGGTGGCGGCGGGGTACATCGCTCAGGCCGCCGCGGGGCTTCGGCACGCGCACGAACGGGGCTTCGTTCACCGCGACATCAAGCCCGCGAACCTGATGCGCGACCGCTCCGGCGCGATCAAGGTGCTGGACATGGGTCTGGCCCGGTCCGGCAGCGACCGCGACAAGCTCACCGAGGTGCTCGACGAGGGCGCGGTGGTGGGCACCGCCGATTTCATTTCCCCCGAACAGGCGCTCGGCGCGCCGGTCGACGGGCGCGCCGACATCTACTGCCTCGGGGCGTGCTTCTACACGCTCGTAACCGGCAAGACCCCGTTCGAGGGGAACACCACGCAGAAGCTCATACAGCACCAGATGAAGGTGCCGCCCGCCCTGCACGTGCTGAACCCGGCGGTCCCGCGGGCGCTGAGCGCGGTCGTGGCCCGGATGATGGCGAAGAAGCCGGCCGACCGGTACCAGAGCGCCGCGGAGGTGATCGACGCCCTCGCGCCGTGGGTGACCGGCACGGGCGTGCCGGCTCCGAAGCGCCCGGCGCGCCGCTCCCTCGTCGTCGGTGCCGCGGTCGCGCTGGTGCTGACCCTGTGCGCGGTCGGGTTGGCGCTGGCCCTCGGCCGCGGCGCGCCCGCCCCGAACACCGCCGGTGTGCCCGCGCCGGTGCCGCAACCGCCCGCCGAACCGAACGGGCCGGCCCCCAAGGGGCCGCCGCCCAAAGTGGAACCGCCGGCGCGCCCGGAGCGGCTGGGGCCGCTCGTCCACCGGTTCGACCCCGCCGACGTCGCGCCGTTCGCGATGCGGCTCAAGGGCGGCACCGTGACCGACGGGAAGCGGGGCACGTTCCCCGCCGGCGTCGCCGTGTACTCCCTCAAGGACGGCGAGGCCGAGTTCGGTTCCGGTCCCGTTGACGGCACCGCGGCACTCTCCGTGGCGCGGTACGGCGGCGACACGCACATCGCGTTCGAGTTGGAGCGCGAGGTGGCGAATCAGGGCATGGGGCTGAGCCTGCGCCAAGGCACCACGTACCAACTCCGCTTCCGGCACTGGTCCGACGCGAGCGGCCAACTGACCGTTTCGGTTCACGCGCTGAACTATCGCGGCGGCAGCTCCAAGACCTACCCGTCGACCGGCTCGCAGTGGCGCGCCGCCGAGTTGACGTTCGCGCGCGGCCCGAACCCGCTGCGCGTCACGTTCGCCGCGGTCGGCCCGGTGGGCAGCAAGATCGGCGTCGGAGCGATCGAGCTGTACGAAGTGCGCGCCGACTGACGCCGCGCCCGAGGGGCGGAACTGTCCGCCGCGAGCCGCCCCACACCTTTCCCCAACCGGCGCGCGTCGGGCCGCCCCGACCACTTCAAACCGCGCGTGCGAAGATTTCGTGTTCTAAGCTCAAACAACCGCACTCCCCGCGGTCCCGTCGCCCCACCCTCTCCGAAGTGCGCTAGCTATGCCCGCACTAGCCCCATCGTCGGTGGACGCGCTACTCGATTTGATCCGGCGGAGCAACATTCTGCCCCCGGACCGGCTCGCGGCGCTGCCCGACCCCCGTTCGCTCCCGGCCGACGCCGCGTCCGCCTCCGCGGCGCTGATGGCGCAAGGCTTCCTCACTAAGTTCCAGCGCGAGCAACTGCTGCTCGGCCGGCACAAGGGGTTCCGCATCGGGCCGTACGTGATCCGCGAGCAGCTCGGGCGCGGCGGCATGGGCGCGGTGTACCTCGCCGAGCACTTGGACCTGCACCGCCGCGTCGCGGTCAAGATTCTGGCACCCGGGAAGGGCGAAGACCAGAAACTCGCGCTGGAGCGGTTCCTGCGGGAGGCCCGCGCGTCCGCGTCGCTCGATCACCCGAACATCGTGCGCATCTTCGACGTGGCGCGCGCCGCCCAAACGCCGTACATCGTGATGGAGTACGTGGACGGCGACACGCTCCAGCAGGTGGTGGACCGCGCGGGCGCGCTGCCCTACGCGGTGGCCGCCGAATACATCGCACAGGCCGCGTCCGGGCTTCAGCACGCGCACGAAAAGGGGCTGGTGCACCGCGACATCAAGCCCGCGAACCTGATGCGCGACCGGACCGGCGTGGTCAAGTTGCTCGACCTCGGCCTCGCGCGCTCCGACAGCGCCCGCGACAAGCTCACCGAAGTGTTCGACGAGGGCGCGGTGGTCGGCACCGCCGACTACATTTCGCCCGAACAGGCCATGAACGGCACCGTGGACCGGCGCGCCGACATCTACAGCCTCGGCGCGACCTTTTACACGCTCGTGTCGGGCAAGACCCCGTTCGAGGGGAACACCACGCAGAAGCTGATGCAGCACCAGATGCGGGTGCCGGTGCCGCTGCACGAGGCGAACCCCGAGATCCCGATCGAACTGAGCGCCGTCGTGGCGCGGATGCTCGCCAAGAAGCCGGGCGACCGGTTCCAGAGCGCCGCGGAGGTGATCGCGGCGCTCGCGCCGTGGGCCGCCGCGAGTACCCGCGTGCTCGCCGGGCTGTCCGGCACCGCGCTCGGCAACCCGGTGTCCGGCACCGACCTGTCCGGTCGCGCCGCGAGCAGTTCGCGCCGGCTGCTGGCCCGCGCGTCCAGCGGCGAGTTGACACTCGGCGCGCCGCCGGAGGGCGAAGTGCCGACCGTCTCCTTGTCCGCGTCGGACACCTCGAAGGACCACCCCAAGCCCGCGCCGGAGGGCGCGCCGCAGAAGGCGCGCCAGCGACTCGTGGTGGCCCTGAGCGCCGCGGTGGTGGCCGCGGTCGCGGTGCTGCTCGGGCTGGCGCTGAGCGGCGGAACGAAGCCGGACGAGAGCGCCCAACCGGTGCCGCAACCCGAACCGCAACCGAAGCCGACCCCGCCGAAACAAGGGCCGAAGCCCGAACCGAAGGTGCAACCGCCCGCGCCCAACGCGCGCGTGCGGTTCGCGTCCGATTTCTCCAAACTCCGGCCGTTCCAAACGCACTCCGGGCTGACGGTCGATCCGGCGGACGCGAGCAAGAAGAGTTACAAACTGATTCGGCACACCGGGCCCGGCGCGCTGCCCGCCGGGTGGGAGGCCCGCTGCTGGGACCCGAAGGGCGAGATGGAAGCCTCCGCCGTGACCGACCCGGGCGCGCCGGCGGTCGCCGTGCGCAACCTGCGCGCCGGCTCCGCGATGCTGTTCTCCCCGCGCTTCGATTGCCCGTCCGGCGTGTGCCGCTTGAAGGTGGAGTACGCCGGCGAGCTGCGCGCGAACGCGATCACACTCCGGTTCAAGCCGTACGACTCGCGCCGCGCGTGGGACGTCGCGCGGCCCGCCGTCGGCGGCACCCAGTGGCGCACCTTCGACGCGCTCGTCGATCTCAAAGGCGCGAGCGGCGGGTATTTCGAGTTCCACAACGGCGACCCGTCTGCGGCGTTCCGCGTGCGGTCCCTCGTTGTGACCGAACCGGATTCCACTGCGCCCGACCGCGTCGCCTTCAAACTGGATGCGGCCGACGTACCCGCGTTCCGCAACACCAAGACCGGCCGCACGAAGACCGCGGGCGACGACGACCCGGTGGTGCCGGGCGTGTACTTCGGCGGGTGGAAAGCGGAGACGCAAAGCGAGTGGAACTGCGGCCCGGCGGCCGACGCGAAGGCGCTTTCGATTACGAACCTGACCGAACCGGTGTCGGCGCAAATCGGTATCGAACTGGAGCGCGGGGCGGCGCAAGAATTCGCACCGGGGCAGGTGCTCCGCGCCGTCGTGACGTACCGCACCACCGGCACCGGCTCCGGGCGCATTTACTTCCAGACCGCGACCGACCGCACCGTGCCCGCGTCCGCCGATCTGCCGCGCTCGATCGGCAAGTGGAACACCGCCGAGATGGTGTACGTGCGCGGCTCCGAACCGCTGCGCATGTTGGTAGACAGCAGCGCGGTCGGGAAGGGGAACGCGCTCTTGGTGCGCTCGGTGACGGTGGCCGCGGTCGGCCCGCCGCGCCCCGAACTGCTCTCGTCGGCCGCGCCGACGCCACCGCAACCCGCCCCGAAGCAAGTGCCGAAGGCCGAACCGGACAACCGCGTCGAGGGCGCGACCGTGTTCAAACTGGACGCGGCCGACGTGCCCGCGTTCCGCAACACGAAGGAGCGCACGGTGCGCGCGAGCGGCGACGCCGAGCAACTGCCCGCGGGCGTCGGGTGCCAGTGCTGGAAAGAAGGCGCGACCGGCGAGTTCCGCCGCGACACCTTCGACGGCGCGGCCGCGCTCGGTGTCACGAACCTCAGCGACCTCGGTTCCGGGCAGTTCTTCTTTAGTTTGGAAGAGGGGCTGAACGTGGCGCTCGAACCGGGCAAGGCGTACCGCATCAAGGCGACGTGCCGCACCGCGAACGAGGCCAAAGGCGCTCTGAACGTGCAACTGGTGCCGGGGTTCAAGACCGCGGCCTCGACGAAGATCGACACCGGCTCCGCGTGGCAAACGGTCGTCGCGAACTTCGTGCGCCCGCCGGCCGAAGACGCGGTGAAGGTGCGGTTCGTGATCGACAACTTCGCCGTGGGCGAGGGCAACACGCTGTGGGTGAAGTCGGTGGAAGTGGTGGAACTGCTCCCGCCGAAGTAGGCGGCGCACCTCACCTGTCGCGGGTCGCGGGCGGAAGGTAGCATGGCGGCACCCATCGAGAGGTGCCGCCGTGGACCTGTTCAGCGACCTGCGCGACGACAACCGGAACCGGGCGCGCCCGCTCGCGGCGCGGATGCGGCCTCGTACGTTGGACGAATACGCCGGTCAGTCGCACTTCTTGGGGCCGGGCAAGTTGCTCCGGCGGATGCTCCTCGCGGACCGCCTGAACTCGCTCATCTTCTTCGGCCCGCCCGGGTGCGGGAAGACGGCGCTCGCGCACGTCATCGCGAACCACACCAAGAGCCGGTTCGCGGTGCTGAACGCGGTGGCGGCCGGCACGAAGGAAGTGCGCGACGCGCTCGCCGCCGCCCGCGGCCACCTCGAAGACCTCGGCGAGCGCACCATCCTGTTCATCGACGAAATCCACCGCTTCAACCGCGCTCAACAAGACGTGCTGCTTCCCGACGTGGAAGACGGCGTGGTGATTCTGATCGGCGCGACGACGCAGAACCCGTTCTTCGCGATCAACACGCCGCTGCTGTCGCGCAGCCAAATCTTCCGCTTCGAACCGCTCAATCGCGCCGACATCAAGCAGCTCATGTCGCGCGCGATTGCCGACACCGAGCGCGGCCTCGGGCGCTTCAACGTGACGATCACCGACGACGCGCTCGCGTTCCTCGCGGAAGCGTGCGACGGCGACGCCCGCCGCGCGCTGACGGCGCTGGAGATCGGCGTGAAGTCGGCGCTCGCCCCAGAGAACGCGGCCCCCGGGACCGCGGGCGTCCCGCCCGCCGCTTCACAACTCGAATCGCAATCGGTGAGTGCCGCAGCGCGCTCGCGCCCCACAGCAGCGGGCGGGACGCCCGCGGTCCCGGGAATTCTCTTCGACCTCCAACTCGCGCAAGACTCGATTCAGCAGAAGGTGTTGGAGTTCGACCCGACCGGCGACACGCACTACGACCTCGCGAGCGCGTTCATCAAGAGCATGCGCGGCAGCGACCCGGACGCGGCGCTGTACTGGCTCGCGCGCATGATCGAGGGCGGCGAAGACCCGCGGTTCGTGGCGCGGCGGCTGGTGATCTTCGCGTCCGAAGACGTGGGCAACGCGGACCCGTTCGGGCTGGTGCTGGCGAACGCGACGTGGGACGCGGTGGAGAAAGTCGGGATGCCGGAGTGCCGCATCAACCTGTCGCACTGCGTGTGCTACCTCGCGACGGCGCTGAAGTCGAACGCGAGCTACGCGGCGGTGGAAGCGGCACTCGCCGACGTGCGCGCCGGGCGCACGTTGCCCGTTCCGGCACACCTAAGGGACGCGAACTATCGCGGGGCAAAAGACCAGCTCGGCCACGGCGTCGGCTACAAGTACGCGCACGCCTTCGAGGGCGGTTGGGTGGATCAGGAGTACATCCCCGCGGACGTGGAGTATTACCAACCGACCGACCGCGGCCACGAAGCGAAGCTGAAGGCCCGCTTGGAGGAGCTGCGCAAGCGCAAACAGAAACCGGAGGGCGGCGCGTGACGGAAGCCGGCTGGTTGAACATTACACAGATTGAACCGCTGCTCATATACGCAGGCGATCACCCGCGCGCGACCCCGCGCCGCGCGGGTTTATTCAACTGCGCCTGTTGTCGTTGTGCGTGCGAATGGCGCTTGCCCGATCAGTACACCGACGCAATCGAGACGGCTGAAGCGTACCTCGACCGCGGAGCAAAGCGCTCGACGTGGACTCGGTATCGGAACTCGCTCAGTAAGCGTGTGACGCCGTCTACGAATAACGGCCCCCACTGGGACGCAACGTTTGAGCGAGTGGTAATCGACCTGTTTTATCCCGATGCTCCTTCAGCCGTCGTCGATTCGCTGCTCCGTCTGCTCGGGCGAATAAGCACCGTGGAGTACAAAGCTGCGTTCGAGAACCAACTGTGCCACCTGTTGCGCGACATCTTCGGGAACCCGTTTCGCCCGGTGGCGTTCGATCCCGCGTGGCGCACCGACACCGCCGTTGTCCTCGCGCGGCAGATGTACGATTCGCGCGACTTCGGCGCGATGCCGATTCTCGCGGACGCACTCCAAGACGCCGGGTGCGAAGACGAGCAGGTGCTGAACCACTGCCGCGACGCCACCGCACCGCACGTCCGCGGGTGCTGGGTGGTTGATCTCGTACTCGGCAAGTAGGTCGCGTCGCGGTCTTGTAGGTCGCGGTCGAGCGGCGCTTCGCCGCGAGGCCCGACGGCGAATCGCCTGCCGTGAAATCGCTTGCGCGTCTTGAAGCGCGAAGCACGCAAGCGTATCTCGCGTTGCTGGTTCGTCGTCGGGCCTCGCTCGCAAAGCCTCGCTCGACCGCGACCTACAAGAAACACTCTCGTACTCGGTAAGGCGTGACGCTACGCTGCGTGTGGAGGACCGAACATGGCCGCAATCGCGACGCCCGCGCCCGCGGGAACACAGACGCCGCCACCGGCCCGCACACCGGGGCGCGCGTGGAAGTGGACCCTCGCGCAGTTCCGCGACATGTGGGAACGCGGGTACTTCGACGGCCGCCGCGTCGAGTACGTGTTCGGCGAGGTGATCGACATGGGGAAGCAGGGCTGGCAGCACGCGGCGGCGCTCGATCTGCTGGTCGCGGCCCTGCGGCGCGCGTTCCCCGCTCACTATTGGGTGCGCGAGCAGAAAACGTTCCCCGTCGCCGGTTCGGAACCGGAACCCGACGCGATCGTCGTGCCCGGTTCGCCCCGCGACTACACCGACCACCCCACCAGCGCGCTCCTTGTGGTGGAAGTGTCCGATTCGACACTGCAATACGACCTGACGACGAAGGCCGAACTGTACGCGACCGCGGGCATCGCCGATTATTGGGTGCTGGACGTAACGAACCGCGAACTGCACGTCTTCCGCGACCCGCAACCGCTACCTGCGAATCTCGGTGCGACGGCGTACCGCGCGCACACCGTTCACGGCGCGAGCGACACCGTCGCGCCGCTCGCGGTGCCGAACGCCGCCGTCGCGGTCGCAGACCTGTTGCCGTGATGGCCACGAATTTCGGTTCCACGCGAACGGCGGTCACGGTATCATCGTGTGGTAGCTCCACCTCTTCCCCAGAAGGAACCGGAGATGCGGTTGCTGCCCCGCGTTTCGGTCGCCGTTGGCCTGTTGGTGCTCGCGAGCCTCGGCCGAGCTGCCGACCCGCCCGCCACGCCCGACGATTGGGCGTTCCGCCCGGTCGTGCGCCCCACCGCGCACACTAACATCGACGGCTACCTGTTGGCGAAGCTGCGCGACAAGAAGCTGAACTACGCGCCGGAAGCCGACCGCCGCACGCTCATTCGCCGCGTGTACTTCGACCTCATCGGCCTCCCACCGACGCCGGAGCAGGTCGAGTCGTTCGCGAACGACAAAGCGCCGAACGCTTACGAGAAGTTGGTCGATTCGCTGCTCGCCAGCCCGCGGTTCGGCGAGCGCCAAGCGCTCTGGTGGCTCGACGTGGTGCGCTACGCCGAGACCGACGGCTTCAACGCCGACGCCCCGCGCCCGAACGCGTGGCGCTACCGCGACTACGTCATCGCGAGCTTCAACGCCGACAAGCCGTTCGACCGGTTCATCAAGGAGCAACTCGCGGGCGACGAGCTTTACCCGAACGACCACGCCGCGCTCGTCGCGACCGGGTTCCTGCGGCACTACCCGGTCGAATACAACGCGGTGAACATCGAGCAGCGGCGGTACGAAGTCCTCACCGACATCGCGGACACCACCGGACAGGCGTTCCTCGGCCTCACGATGGGCTGCGCGCGGTGCCACGATCACAAGTACGACCCGGTTTCGCAGGAAGACTACTTCAAACTGCAAGCGTTCTTCGCCGGCATGTGGCCGCAAGACGTGCCGCTGCAAACCCCCGCGGAGAAGGCCGACTACGCGAAGCGCCTCGCGGCGTGGGAAGCCGCGACCGCCGAGATTCGCGCGGAGATGGAGGCGCTCGAAGCACCGCTCCGCAAGAAGGCCCAAGCGAAAGAGCGCAGCCGGTTCGCCGAAGAGTACGCGAGCCTGTTGGACGTGCCGTTCGCGAAGCGCTCGCCGCTCGAAAAGCAGTTCGCACAGCTCGTGGAAAAGCAGGTGTACGACAAGCACGCCGACCCGAAAGGGCTGAAGGGCGCGGAGAAGGACAAGCACGACGCGCTGAAGGCCAAACTCGCTGGCTTCGCCAAAGAGAAGCCGCCGGAACCGCCCCGCGCGATGGCGATGACCGACCTGCCCGAACCGCCGGTCACGAAGCTGCTGAAGCGCGGCGACTGGCGCAAGCCCGGTGGCGAACTCGCGCCGGGGTACATCGCCCGCATCACCGACGCGGACGCGACCGTGAAGCCGATGAACGGCTCACCGGGCCGGCGCACGGCGCTCGCGGAGTGGATCGCGTCCAAAGAGAACCCGCTGACGGCGCGCGTCATCGTGAACCGCCTGTGGCAGCACCACTTTGGGTTCGGTCTCGTGCGAACGTCCAGCGATTTCGGCGTCGCTGGCGACAAGCCGACGCACCCGGAATTGCTCGACTGGCTCGCAACCGAACTGACCGCGAACGGCTGGAGCCTGAAGCACGTTCACCGGCTGATCGTCACGAGCGCCGCGTACCGGCAAGGCTCGCGTGGTGCCGCGGAAGGCGCGAAAGCGGACATCGAGAACAAGCTGTTGTGGCAGTTCCCGCGGCGGCGGCTCGAAGGCGAAACGCTGCGCGACGCGCTCCTCGCGGTGAGCGGGCAACTGAACCTGAAGGCCGGCGGCCCGGGCGTGTTCCCCGAACTGCCGCCGGAGTTGCAGAAGAGTTCGCCGGCGTGGAAGCCGACTGCGGACGCGACCGAGCGCAACCGGCGCAGCGTGTACGTGTTCGTGAAGCGCAACCTGCGCTACCCGCTGTTCACCCTGTTCGACGCCCCGGACCGCAACGAAACCTGCTCGCGCCGGTTCGCCACCACCACAGCACCGCAAGCGCTCGCTCTGATGAACGACACGGTAGTGCTCGGAATGGCGAAAGCGTTCGCGGCCCGCGTGTCGAAGGAAGCCGGTACCGGCCAAGACAAGCGCATGGATCGCGCCTTCGCGCTCGCGTGCGGCCGGCCCGCGACCGCCGAGGAGCGCACGTCGATGCAGGGCTTCTTGAAACGGCACCCCGGCACCGAAGACGCGGCGCTGTTCGACCTCTGCCACGCGCTGCTGAACCTGAACGAGTTCTTGTATGTGGACTAATGGGCGAAGTGCCAGAGTGCGAGGGTCGAGGGTGTGAGAGAGAATACCGCTGAACCCGACGCTCGCCCGCGCTTGGTGAAGCGGCACACTGATTTGGACGTTTACCGTCGGGCGTTCGACGCAGCGATGCGCCTGTTCGAGGTCAGCAAGAAGTTCCCGAAGGAAGAGACGTACTCCCTCACCGACCAGATGCGGCGCTCGTCGCCATCGGTGTGCGCGAATCTCGCGGAAGCGTGGCGGAAGCGCCGATACCCGGCCGCCTTCGTCGCGAAACTGGGCGATTCGGAAGCAGAAGCGGCGGAAACGCAAACGTGGATTCAGTTCGCCGTTAAGTGCGAGTACCTGTCGCGCGAAATCGGCGAAGACTTGTTCCGCGAGTACAACGCGATCCTCGGAATGCTCGTGGCAATGATCACCAAGCCCGAAGATTGGGTGCTCCCGCAATGAATTCTTCTCTCTCACACTCTGGCACGCTGGCACCCTCACACTTTTCAAGGCGCGACTTCCTCCGCACCGCGGGCGGCGGGTTCGGCGCACTCGCGCTTTCGGCGCTTACTGCGAGCGAAACGCAAGCGTCGGAAGCGAAGGTTGTGAGCGATCTGCTCGCGCCGAAGGAACCGCAGTTCAAGGCCACGGCTAAGCGCGTCATCTTTTTGTTCATGGAAGGCGGGCCGAGCCACGTTGACCTGACCGACCCGAAGCCGGAACTGACCAAGCGCAACGGCACGCCGCTCCCCGCGAGCTTCGGGAAGGTCATCACGCCGATGGGCACCGGCGGGAACAACCTGCTCGCCTCGAAGCGCAAGTTCGCCAAGTGCGGCAAAAGCGGTCTCGACTTCAGCGACTGGCTCCCGCACCTGAGCACCTGCGCCGACGACTTCACGCTGCTGCGCGCGTGCTGGGCCGACGGGTTGAACCACGTCGGCAGCGTGTGCCAGATGAACACTGGCAGCATCCTCGCGGGGCGGCCGAGCCTCGGCAGTTGGGCGCTGTACGGCCTCGGCAGCGTGAACCGCAACCTGCCGGGGTTCGTGGTGTTCGCGGAGGGCGGCGGGCAAATCTTCGGCGGCGCTCGCAACTGGGCCACGGGCTACATGCCGGCCACCTATCAGGGCACCTACTTCAGCAGCGGCCCGGCCCCGATTCTCAACCTCGATACGCCCGCGGACGTGGGAACCGCGCGCCAGCGCGAAAAGCTGAACCTCATCGGCGAACTGAACGACCTGCACCGTAAGGACCGGCCCGGCGACACGCAACTCGACGCGCGCCGCGCGGCCTACGAGCTCGCGTACCGGATGCAGGCGAGCGCCCCGGAAGCGGTCGATCTCACGCAGGAAACCGAGAAGACGAAGGAGGCCTACGGGCTGAACCGGAAGGAAACCGCGGAGTTCGGGACGCGGTGCCTGCTCGCCCGCCGGCTGATCGAACGCGGCGTGCGGTTCGTGCAGGTGTATTGCGGTGCGGGCAGCCAGTGGGATGCCCACGCGGACATCGAGGGCAACCACACCAAGATGTGCCTTCGCGCCGACAAACCGAGCGCGGCACTCATTCAAGACCTCAAGCAGCGCGGGCTGCTCGAAGACACGCTCGTGATCTGGGGCGGCGAGTTCGGCCGCACCCCGATGAGCGAAGGAGCGAGCGGGCGCGACCACAACCCCTACGGCTTCTCGATGCTGATGGCCGGCGGCGGCGTGAAGGGCGGGTTCGTTCACGGCCGCACCGACGAGTTCGGGCTGTACGGCGTCGAGAACCGCGTTCACGTCCACGACTTCCACGCGACGATTCTGCACCTGCTCGGCTTCGACCACGAGAAACTCACCTTCCGGCACAACGGGAAAGACGAGCGCCTCACCGACGTAAAGGGCAAAGTGGTGCGCGAAATCCTCGCGTGACCGCCCCAGCGCCCCGCGTACACTAGCGGCACCCTCCCACTCTCGGAGCCGCTCTCGTGGCGCAACAACTCCGGCGCGTTCCCGCGAACGCGCTCGTAATCGGGTACGATTTCAGCACCGGTGGCGTGAAGGCGCTCGCCTTCGACCTCGCCGGTAACACCGTCGCGCAGGTGCGGTTCCCCACCGACCTGTGGACCGAAGGCGGCGTCTCCGAACTGAACCTGATGACGCTCGAAGGCCAAGCGCGGTGTTCCACTCGCGCGCTCGCCGCGGAGTTGGGAGCGCGGGCCGCGGACGTGGTCGCGTGCGGCATTTCGGCGACGCACCACACCGCGGGCCGCATCGACGTGCGCGGCAACCAAGTGCGCCGCGCGATCTGTTGGAACGATCAGACGTTGGCGAAGTTCCACGGCGAAGGGTTGGCGCGCCTCGGCGGGCCGGAGCGCGCAAAGGAACTGACCGGCGGGCCGTGGGCCGTTCGGTACTCGCTCTCGCACCTCGTGAAAGACGAACACGCGCTGAGCGCGGCAGATTGGGACCGCACGCGGTGGGTGCTGCCGCACGGCCCACTCGCCGCGGGCTACCTCACCGGGCGCTTCGACTGCACGAGCGTGTCTTCGGCGGCTTCAACCGGCATCATGGACTTGCGCACGAACACTTGGTGCAAGGAGATGCTGACCGCGCTCGCGGACCCGAAGCGCGGCGAACAAGCGTGGTCAACTCTCCCCGCGATCCTCGACATGAACGACCCCATCGGCCCGCTGTCGGAATCGGTCGCCCTCGACGCGCACTGGCCGGCCGGGGCGCGCCCGCTGGTGTTCCCGACGCTCGACGATCAGGCCGCGGGCCTCATCGGGGGCGGCGCGGTGGACGCGGGCCAAGTCGCCATCATCCTCGGCAACTCCGCGGTCGTGAACTCGTCGTCGGCGCTGCTCCCGCAGAGCGGCACCCTCGACGCGATGAAGCTGAACTGGGGGCCGTACCTCTGGATGCGGTGCTACTCGAACGGCGCGCAGTTCCTCGACGCGGTGTGTGGCAAAGACTGGTACACGCACGAAGCCGCGGCCGCGCAAGTGCCCGCGGGCGCGAACGGCACGAGCGTGCTGCCGTTCCTGCTCTCCGAACCGTCGGTGGGTGTGGAAACCGCGCGCGTGCAGTGGTTCCCGGTGGAACCGACCGACCGCGGTGCGAAGGTGCGGGCGTGCCTCGAAGCGCTCGCGCTCCTGCTCGCGCGCGGGGTGAAGGAGCACGAAGCCGCCGGGCAGCAGGTGAGCCGCGTCACGGTTTCCGGTGGCATGGCACGCAGCACGCTGATGTGTCAGATTCTCGCAAGCGCCCTGAACCGGCCGCTCGAGCGCCTCGTTTCGGACGAAGGCACCGCACTCGGCGCGGCGGTGGTTGCGCTCGCGGGCGTGGAATCGCACCTGCGGTCTAAGGCCGGCGACGGCGAAGCGTATAGCGCGGCCGACGCGGTCGCGGCGCTGGTGAAGTTCCGCGACCGCGTGGACCCGGTGCCCGCGTGGGTGCCGGTGTACGCCGCCGGGCTGAGCGCGTTCGAGGCGCGGCTGAAGGCCGCGTGAGCGACGGGTGTCTTGGCCCGGTGGCACAGGCTTTCCAGCCTATGCGCATCTGAGGAGAAAGAGCACAGGCTGGAAAGCCTGTGTCACCAGAAGAAACCAAGTCCGGCGCTCGCGCTTCCGGTTCGTTTCAAAGTGCCGCGTTACCGGACGATGTTCGCCAGTTCTTGCAGCGTGTCGTTGGCGACCGAGATCGTGCGGGCGTTCACTTGGAACCCGCGCTGCGCGATGATGAGGCGCGAGAACTCGATGGCGATGTCCACGTTCGCGCCCTCGAGCGCGCCGCCGAGGACCGTGCCCAACCCGCCCTGCCCGCCGGTGCCGATCAGCGCCCCGCCCGAGGAGGCCGAAGCGGTGAAGTAGTTCGACCCCATCCGCAACAGGCCGCTCTGGTTGTTGAACCCGGCGATGGCGAGTTGCGCGATCGCCACCGTGCGGCCGTTGCTGAACCGGCCCTGCAAGGTGCCGGTCGCGTCGAACGACACGCCGGTGAGGGTGCCGAACCCGGTCCCGTCTTGCGTCACCGCGGTCGCGTTGGAGGTGCCGCCGAACTGCGTCAGGCCGGTCGTTTGGCCGGGCGTGCCGAGGTTCAACGTGATCGTCTGGTTCGCGGCGCCGGGGATGCCCGTGAGGTCGACGTCGATGCTGGCCGGGCTGACGAGCAGGCCGCCGTTGTCGAACGTGATCGTGGTGCTCTGCGGCGTCGCGGTGCCGCCGCTCACGAGCGTGCTGATGTCGAACGTGTTCGCGGCCGTCTTCGTGAACGTCACGGTGAGCGCGCGGGGCGTGCTCTGCGAGTCGAACACCTGAATGCTCGTGGTCGTGCTCTGCCCCACGGCGAGCGCGCTGCTCAGGTTGCCCTGATAGTTCACGCTCGAGGTGGGCAGCCCCGGAAGCCCGGCACCGAAGGGCACGCGAATGTCGTTGTTGCCCGGCACTTGGAAGCCCGGCAGCGTCGGGGTCGGCTCGCCCACGACGCCCGACCGCTGCACCCGGGCACCCGACGACGGGTCGATGAGGAACCCGTTCGAGTCCACGCTGAACGCGCCCGCCCGCGAGAACAGTTGCTGCTGGCCGTCGCTCAGCACGAAGAAGCCCGTGCCCTGCACGCCGGCGTCGAGGTTGCGCCCGGTCGTCGTCAGGTTCCCCTGACCGAGAATCGAGTCGATCGCGCCGACGTTCACGCCGAACCCGAGTTGCACCGGGTTCGTGCCGCCCACCTGTTGCGTCGAGCCGCTGCCCGAGTTCAGCGTCTGATACACCACGTCTTTGAACAGCGTGCGCTGCGTCTTGTAGCCGGTGGTGTTCAGGTTCGCGAGG
>Ga0169931_10002975_pt1 | contig 27238 bp, 28 predicted proteins | sample Kivu_15m_20L_FD_129675 | JGI IMG/M metagenome (GOLD analysis project Ga0169931, IMG submission 129675) | Freshwater microbial communities from Lake Kivu, Western Province, Rwanda to study Microbial Dark Matter (Phase II) - Kivu_15m_20L... | ecosystem: Environmental > Aquatic > Freshwater > Lake...
AAAACGCTTCGGCGAGGCCCGTCCCCGCCTCGAATCCCGGCTGGCTCGGATCCGAATACGGGAAAAAAATGTCAAAAAATCGCGACGCTCTAGACACGGGGAGGGGGGGCAGCGGTTAGACTATGACCAAACTGTGTCGGGAACGGTTCCCGACTGGTCCATCTGGGAAATCCCAGCTAAACTTAGCACGAACCACCATGTCCGGCGAAGGATGGTTGTCTAGCGGACTGTGACCGCCTCGACGACGTCGACATTACCGCCCCGCGATGCACCGCCCAGGAGCAGCAATTGATTGCCGTACGAGATCATCCGGTGGACGATCCGCGGGTTGGTTTTGCCAACGAGATTCCACGCCGTGGCGTCATCGCTCAAGCGCAGTAGCGAGCCATCCGCCACGCTGGCGTAGAGCTCACCCTTGTGGACGCAGGCCGCAGGAGCAAACCCATTGAACTCCTTGCCGGGCAGTTCGGGCCCTTTTGCCCACGTGCCCGCTTGCGGATCGTAGATGTCCACTTCCAGGCTGGGGACGGTACTCTCCTGAAAGCCGCCGATGACGTAAACCTTGCCGTTGTGTACCGCGGCGATCAGCGCCCGGCGCTGCAGCGGCTGCGGCGAGGTTTGCCAGGCGAGCTTCTCGGCCGAAAGATCGATGGTCTCGATCGTGTCGCACCAGATTTCGCCCTCTTCGCCCCGCATGTCCCACCCACCGACGACAATCAACCTGTCACCCACCGCCACGACATCATGCGATGAGCGCGGCGCGGTGAGTGGCGGGAACTCGGCCCAGACGCCGCTGGCCGGATCGTAGACCGCGCACTCGGCGACCGAGCGATTGTCGGTCGGGTCCCCTTTCTTGTTGATCGGGTGCATGCCGCCGATGCGATAGATGCGACCACCGGCCTCAACGATGTTCAGTCCTTGCAGCGGAGTGCCGCCGGGAAGCTTCTCCCAGGCCGTCGGATCGGCGAGGTTCAAACGATGGAACTCGCCGGTCACCGCCTCGGTATGATAGAGGTGCGGCCGCACAATGTGGCCGCCATAAACGTACGCGTATCCTCCGGCAGCTGCCCCGCCCAGGCTTGAGGCCGCTTGCGGCAGCTTGGGCAACTTGTCGCTCGTCAATTCGAGCGCTGCCGGTGCAGTGGCTTCCGCGGGCGTCGCTTCCGCGGTCTTGGTCGAAGTCACCACCGCCTGTTCGTCGCTCGGCACATCAAACACGATCGTCGCATAGCGGCGAATCTGCTCGAACTTCTTTCCGCCGATCTCGCCAGCGGTGTCTTCCCAATGTCGCGCCCAGGCGCCAATCCGGCCGCGTTCCGTGAGGGCCGGCGTCAAACCCTCGGCGTCGGTCTCCACTTCCTGTTGATCTCCAGAAGGCAGAAGCACCGTGACCGCGGACTTGGCGACCGGCTTCCCCAGGGCAACAAGTCTCAGCCTCACGGCGCCCGGCTCGCCGACGGGAATCAGCTCCACGGGGCGCTCAGCGCCGAGCACAGTGCGCTCGTCAAACGGATTGCCGAGAATCGCCTTGGGGTAGTAGATCAGCAAGTGAGGCTGGCCTCCGCCGCGAGCATTCACGCCGAGGTCGAGGATGCCATGCACCACACGGAGTCCATTGCCCGCGGTCGGCACGACGAACGCGTTGTCGGCAGTCTTCTTCAGGGGGAGCGGTGCATCCTGGCCCGCAGCGTCTCGCAAAGCGAGCTTGGTACTCTTGATGAACGCAATCGGCACCTCGCCATCAGGCTCCAGAGTCTCGCTAAGCAGGACGCGCACCGAGGCGCCATCGGCCGCGGGAACGACAAATACGAAGTGCGCCTGTGCTATGCCGGCTGCCACTAGCGGCAGTACGATTGCCATGACCAATGATCGCAACATGAACGTAGACCCTCTCAACTAGAAGACTTGATCGAATCGTTGCCAGGCATCACGCCGCGAGCGCGCACCTGGGGCGCGAAGCGAAAGCCCGGGTGAAACAGAACGGCGATTGGCGAGCGAGCGAATGACCGCGTGAAAAGACTGGCGGTCGGCGGGCGGGCGAATTGAGATCGCGTCTCAATCTTTATGCCGGCGATTCTAGACGAGCCACCGGCAATGTCAATGGAGACGACGCGTTGGCGGACTGCTCGTCGCGACTATTTGGCAGGCAGCGTTTCAACGATCTTCAAGCCGAGACTCTCGTCCGGCACGGCGACGCTAAGCGCGCCGCCATAACGCTTGTCCCGATGGCGGATGCCGCCGGCGACGAGAAACTTGCCGTCATCGATAGGGACGATCCCCAGCGAAGCGTCGAACTGCCACTTGCCGACCAGCTTCAGATTCTCGTCGGACTTGAGCAATATCCGCGGCGAACCGTAACAGCCAAACCAAAAGTGGCCATCGGCGAAGGTCGCGGTCTGAATGCCCATCAGCGTGAAACCGCTGTCGACGACGTGCCGCTGCTGGAACGCAAGCTGCTCGTCGTACTCATAGACGTAATTCTCCTTGCTGCCGATCGGCAGGCCGCCAACGACCCAGAATTTGCCGGCGTGGTGCGCGATGCCGCCGGCCCCGTGCACGACCTCTGGCACTTCGTGACGCGAGAGCTCGGTGAGCGTTTCGGCGTCGTACACATAGATCCATGAATCGGCCTTCCCCGCAGGCAGGTTGAACTGCCCCAGATTCACCGCCACGTAGAGATTCCCCTCGTGAAAGCACAGGTCGCCGTGATGCGAGGCGACGTCGATTTGCTTTTGTACCTTGCCGTCGGGGCCTGTCTTAACCAGCACGGTTGTGAACGACCAGTAGATGGCATCGCGCTGATTCGTGCACACGCCTTGCAAGTGGCCCGGATAGGTTCCTTCGCACGCGAGCGCGTGAAACGCGCCACTCGACCCGACCGCCGAGGTCTTCGTTTCTTCGGCAGACTTACGGCGTGCACCTTTACCCATGCCCTGCCCCTTGTTTTTGTTTTTCTTGCGGGCCGGTTTCTCAACAGCGGTATCCGCCGACGAGTTCTTCGTCGGCATCGGCGCGCCGACTTTCGTACGCCACGCCGCAAGCTGGGCTTTCAGCTCGGCGGCCTTCTCGGGCTTCTCAGCGGCCAGGTTTTCGGTTTCGCCGATGTCGTCGCGCAGATTATAGAGCTCGACTCGACCATCCTCGAAGAATTCGTGCAGCTTCCAGTCGCCCGCGCGAATGACGCCTGCCGGGGTGGTCCGCCAAGTGTCGCCGCCAGCGCCGAGATAGCCGGGAAAGTGCCAGTAGATCGCCGCGCGGTCGAGTGACTGCTTGCCACCGCTCTTGAGCACAGTGACATAGCTCTGGCCGTCGAGTTTCTGCGGCGGGCTGGACGCGCCGGTGATCTCCAGCAAGGTCGGATAAAGGTCAACACTGTTGATCGGCTCGTCGGAGGACTGCCCGGCGGGAATGACGCCCGGCCAGCGGAAGATGTAGGGCACACGAATACCGCCTTCGTAGAGCATGCCTTTACCGCCGTGCAGTGGAGCGTTGTCGGTGATCGAACCACCGTTGATGCCCCAACGTTCGTACCCGCCAACGCCGCCGTTGTCGCTGGAAAAGATTACCAGCGTGTTCTTGTCCAGCCCCAACTCCTCGAGCGTAGCCACGACGCGGCCGACGCTCTCATCGACGCTGCCGATCATGGCCGCGTAGGTCGGATCGTAGTGCCCTCCCTTCTCGCGCGAACCGGCCTTCGCCTTGTCGCGAAAGCGGGCGATCATCTCCTCCTTGGCGTGGTGCGGAGCATGCACGCCGAAATGCGGCAGATAGAGAAAGAACGGTTCGTCCTTGTGTCGCTTGATGAAGTCGACTGCATGATCGGTCAGGAAGTCTGCCAGGTACGCGTCCTTCTCATGTTCGATCGGCGGGTTCGTCTTGAAGTTGAAATGCTGACCTGCCGAAACAAAGGCTTCGTCGAACCCTCGCTTGCCGGGATGATTGGCCGAGTCATTCCCCAGGTGCCACTTGCCGAACATGCCCGTGGCGTAGCCTGCGCGTTTGATCGCCGCGCCAAGCAGTTCGCGATCGGCCGGCACTTGTTCGGCATTGTCCACCGGCCGTAGCGAGCGGCTCTGCCAGTTGAAGCGGTCGATGTCGCCAACGGTGTAAATGCCGGTGCGCGGACCGTACTGGCCCGACATCAGCGCCGCACGGGTGGGCTGGCAGTTCGGTCCGCAAGTGTAGCCGCTCGTGAAGCGGATGCCACCGGCGGCGAGCTTGTCGATGTTCGGCGTCTCGTAGTATTTCGAGCCCTGGCAACCGAGGTCGGTCCAGCCAAGGTCGTCGGCCAGGATGAAGACCACATTGGGCTTATCGGCGGCAAACGAAGCACCGGGCAGGATGGCGAGACTGGCAAGCGTGCAAATCAAGCGAAGGCAGTTTGGAAGTGGGCTCATCGTCGGCAGGCTCCTGGTGGGTCGGGGACTGGACCGCATTGTATGCGAGTGCGTCTTGATTGCGAGCGAGTGCGATTCTCAATCGCTCGACGCAAATGCATGTCCTCTGGCGGTGATTCAACGCTAGAATGACGCTGCTTGCTCGTCGATTCGTATTGAAGCACCACTGCGAACGCTTTGCCATGCCTTGGCCGAAAAACTTCTCCATAGCGATTGGCTTGCTGCTTGCGAGCACCGCACTGGCCGAGGATCTCGAATCGGTGCGTGTCTCGCAGGACGGTCGCGGTTTCGTGCTCGCTGACTCCGGCGAGCCGTTTCGGGTGTGGGGCGTGAACTACGATCACGACGGCCAGGGCCGGTTACTCGAGGACTACTGGACGGACGAATGGCCCACGGTCGAAGCCGACTTTGCCGAGATCAAGGCGCTGGGCGCAAACGTCGTGCGAATCCATTTGCAGTTTGGCCGCTTTATGCGTTCGCCGACGGAGCCGAATGACGATGCGCTTAAGCAGCTCGCAAGGCTCGTCGCACTGGCCGAACAGTCGGGGCTGTATCTCGATCTGACCGGACTCGGCTGCTATCACAAGGCCGACGTGCCGCCGTGGTACGACAAGCTCTCGGAGCAAGAGCGCTGGCAGGCACAGGCTGCGTTCTGGGAAGCGATCGCGAAGACCTGTTCCGATAGTCCTGCGATCTTCTGCTATGACCTGATGAACGAACCGATCGTACCGGGCGGAGGCAAGCGTGAGGACTGGCTCGGGCCGGCATTCGCAGGCAAGCACTTCGTGCAGTTCGTCACACTCGACCTGGCCGGCCGCGAGCGGTCAGTGATCGCGCGCGAGTGGATCGAAACCCTGGTGCCGGCGATTCGCCGGCATGACGAGCGGCATCTGATCACGGTCGGGTTGGTCGACTGGAGTCTCGATCGTCTGGGGATGACCTCGGGCTTCGTGCCGCAAAAGGTCGCCGCCAAGCTCGACTTCATCGCCGTGCACGTGTATCCCGAGCGGGGCCAGCTTGAAAAGGCCCGAGAGACGCTGGCCGGGTTTCAGATTGGCAAGCCGGTGGTTGTCGAAGAAACGTTCCCACTGAAATGTTCGGCGGCGGAACTGGAGAAGTTCATTGGCGAGAATGGCGGTGTCGCCGGTTGGATCAGTTTCTATTGGGGCCAGACTGCCGACGAATGCCGTGCCGCGAAGACCCTCGCCGGAGCAATCACCGCGGAGTGGCTGGAGACGTTCTCGCGTCTGGCCGAAGCCAAAACAGAGAATTCAGACAAGGAGAACCACAGATAAACATAGATGAACACGAATGAAGAGAAAGGCGCGGTGGCGGACTCTCAATTGCTCGCCAAGTGCCAATGTTTTATCTGTGTCGATCCGTGTTCATCTGTGGTTCTCTTCGTTTTGCCCTAGATTGCGACGTTGATCCGCCAGCATCAATCGGCCGATGGACTGCGCGTCGGGATCATCCTGCACAAGCAATTGCTGCGCGGCATTGCGGCGGACTTCGACCGAATGATTCTGCCCGAGCTTCCATTTGCCTTCGAGGCGGCTGATCACGATTCGAAAACCAACGATCCCCCTCAGCAGCTTTTGCACGTAGGGATCGTCGGTCTTGAACGACCACGGTAACGGCTGTGGCGATTCATACTTCGCGGCGGTTTGTTGCAACAGGTCGAGCAACTCGTCGTCCTCTTCGATCGGCTCGAAGCGTCCGTAAACATGCACCGCCAGGTAGTTCCAGGTGGGCACCATCGGCGACACGCCGTACCAGGTGGGGGAGATATATGCATGCGGCCCGCTGAAGATTGCGAGCACGTCTTGGTCGGCAAGTTCGCGCCACTGGGGGTTCGCGCGGGCCATGTGCCCCAACAAGTGGCCACTTGGGCCGGCCGTGCGATCCACTAGCAGCGGCAGATGCGAAGCGACCAGCTCGTTTGACTGTTGCGAGACGAGCACGGCGAAACTGTGCCGCTCGATCAGGCCGAACAACTCATCCTGTTCGTCTTGTCGAAACGAAACGGGCGTGTACATCCCTGAGTATCCTTTCAGCGAAGGAGGCATAATCGATCCCGCTCAGACACACACGCCATAACACGGGTTCGCAGCCGCGGGTTCACCGGCTGGCATTCAGCTCGGTCGTGGCGCTGCTGGCCGCGGTTTCCAGATCGATCTCTCCTTCGTGCACGACCACGGCAAACCGCAGACGCAGTTTCTCACCTGCAGGCACTGTTACGCGACTGGGATCCACCGAGCGGGTGAAAGCCTGCAGTCCAAAAGGATTCGCCACGATCAGGCCGTAGTCGCGCGCATGGAACCACGACTTGCGAAAGTTCAGCGGGTCGGGCAGGACCAGCACGCCGACTTGCTTGCCGTCGATTGTTCCGCTGGCGTCGCACCATTTGGCCGTGCGGCCCCAGATCTCCTTCTCGCCATGCCGCCCTTCGCTGCTCGTAAGTGTGCCGCCGTTCTTCACGGCCAGCGGCGTCGCCACGCGCACTCCCAGACCCATCTCCTCCTGGTCGCCAAAGAAGAACTCCGTGGGCGAACTGAACTCCGAGTCCCAAACGAGCACAAGTTCCTTGGCCAGCGCCCAGATCGCGATCTTGCAGGTTTCGTTGCAAACCAATCGCTCGCCCGAGACGTAACGGTTGCGGACGGTGAACTCGCCACCATCCATCTCGGCCGCAGGTTCGGCGGCGAAGTCAATGTGTTCGACGCGGGCACGATTGCGCCAGAAGTCCGCGCCCCCCAGATCGCCGAACGCCAGCCAGACGCCCGGATGCATCGTGGGATGATCCGTGGCGTCGACACCTTCGACCGGCGGCAAGTTGCGCGTGACTTGGATACCGCTGATCGTGCGCAGGTCCTTAATATATGGCCGCAGGATATCGCGATCCTCGTAGACGTATGTCGCAACTGGTTTCTCATCGACCAGAATGCTGACAGCGCCGCCGGTCTTCTGGAAGCTAACTTGGGGATGCCCTGCCAATGCAGATCGGTGAGCAGTGACCAAAGCACCACAGCAGACGAACACGCTCAACAGGCATCGCATCAGAGCTACCCCTTTCGACCGATGTTCTTCTCGATAAATGCGCGCATCCGCTCGGCAACGGCAGGCGACGTCCAGGCCCGTTGTACGGCCGCCTCATTGGCAGCGCTCGCAGCCACCGCTTCGAACAGCGGCCGCCGCACGGCCAGCTTCGAAGCAGCAAATGTTTCCGGCAACAACGCACCAAGTTCCTCAGCAACCTCCAGCGCGCGGAGTTCCAGTTGCTCCGCTTCGACTACTTCATCCACCAAACCGCGGGCGAGGGCTTCATCGGCCGTCCAGGTGCGCCCGGTCATGATCAGGGTTTGAAAGTGCTCGGGCGGCGTGGCGAAACGGGCAATCTCCAGGGCCCAGGCCGGAAACGGCACGCCGACTTGCATCTCGGTCAGGCCGATCCGCGCTTTGCCTCGGACCATGATGCGTTGATCAAAGGCGAGCACCAGAATGCCTCCGCCGGCGATCGCGTGCCCATTCACCGCGGCGATCATGGGTTTCGGAAACTTCGCCAGCCGTTCGAACACATCCGAGAGCAGCGGGACGAACTTATTGACATAGGCTTCGCCCCCACCGACCAGCTCCGGCAGATCGACCCCCGCGCCAAACACGCTCCCCTGCCCCGTGATGACCACGGCCCGGGCCTCGCTCGCTTCGAGCGTCGTCAGGCATTTGTCGAACGCCTCGAGCAGATCGAGATTCAGTGCGTTGCCTTTGCCACGCACGATTCGGGTAAGGGCCACGTTGCCGCGTTGTTCGATTTCGATCATGGTCGCCTCGATTTGCCGCCTTGGTAAACTTGCATCCTGGTTCGCCAGCGGCCACATTATAACCGTAGCTTACCCACCGACAGGCCCCCTCCACGCGGCGAAAATCACCATGATTCAAGTACTGTGGCTCGTTTGCGGATTGCTGCTCTGTTGCGCGCTCTCGATCGGCACGGAGGCCGAGGCGGCTGACGGCGATTTCAACTACGACGAAGCCAAGGTTCCCCAGTACACGCTTCCCGAACCGCTCAAGATGCAGGACGGCCGTGCCGTCACCAGCAGCGAGATGTGGAAAGCCGAGCGGCGGCCGGAGTTGTTGAATCTCTTCCGCTCGCAGGTTTATGGCCAGCGGCCGAAGACGCCCGAGGGTATCAGATTCGCCGTATCAGAGTGGAAAAAGTCCGGAACGCTACAGGATAAAGCGATCTGCAAAGAGATCCAGGTGCTCGCACCGGGCGAGTCGGGCGAACTGGTTGAGTTAATCAAGTTCGTACTCATCACGCCCAAGGACGCCAAGCAGCCGGTGCCAGCTTTCGCGGGCATCCTGCTGATCGAGCCAACACTGATGGATCTGAACCCGGGCCGCCCACTGCCCGATGACGTCGGCGTGAAGCTGCCTGGGATGAAGCTGCTGGAGACGATTCTCGATCGTGGATACGCCGTGGTCTCGCTCGATCCGGCGAACTTCTGTCCCGACGACAAAGCGAAGCATCGCGAGGGCGTGCTCGAGTACCTGTATCCCGACCGGAGCGGTGATCCGGCGGCGGAAGAGCCGGGCGCAATCGCCACCTGGGCCTGGGGCCTCAGCCGCGCGCTCGACTACCTGGAGATCGATCCGGCGATCGACGCTGGGCGGGTGGCCGTGATCGGACACTCGCGCCGCGGCAAGACGGCGCTCTGGGCCGGCGCGGAAGACGAGCGGTTCGCTCTGGTGATTTCGAACGACTCGGGCTGCGGCGGCGCGGCCCTTTCGCGGCGGAAGTTCGGCGAAACCGTTGCCCGGATCAACACGGTTTTTCCGCACTGGTTCTGCGGCAACTTCAAGCAGTACAACGACCAAGAGGACAAGCTGCCGATCGATCAGCACGAGCTCGTGGCTTTGAGCGCTCCGCGGCCAGTATACGTGGCGAGCGCGGTGGATGATGGCTGGGCCGATCCGCAGGGCGAATTCCTGGCGGCGCTGCATGCCGAGCCGGTCTACAAGCTGTTCGGCCTGGCGGGCCTGGGCGCCGGCGAACAGCCGCCGCTAAACAAGTCGGTCGGCGATTACGTGGGTTACCACATACGTACCGGCAAGCATGCGCTCACGGACTTCGACTGGCTGTTTTACCTGGACTTCGCGGATAAACATCTCAAGCAGTGACGAAGAACCCGCCCGGCAGAGCCGGGGGCTGAAACGTGCGGCAACACCGTTGCAGCACATCACGCCTCCCGATGCACGGTCGCCGGTGAGAAGGCTGGAATGCAGACGCCGATGTACTCGGCGCCCTCAGGCCCCGGCGTGCTGTACTGCACCCATTCGCCGCCGGCGATGCTGATCGCCTGACCGGCCGCGACGTCGAACTCGCCCGTCTTGAGCTTCACGTGCAACCTCCCGCGCAAGACGACCGTATACTCGTCGAACTCGGGCGTCTGAGCCGGCTCGCTCCAGCCGCTGGGGCTGGTCATCTTCGCGATGCTCACGCCTTCGGTGCCGGAGTTCACACGGCCGATGAATTCTTCGATCAGCTTTGGCGGTGTGCCCGCGGCTTCGATTTTGGTGGGAGCTTCGATAAGGCGAGCCATGAAAGCATTCTCGACGAAAGATGGAGGCGGAAGGTCGCGAGGCAATCATTCTAGCCGATCAACTCGCCGCGGACGACAATCGCGGCCCGACCGCGTAGCAAGACGCGATCACTTTGGATCTCGACGCTAACCGCTCCGCCGCGCCGCGACGCCTGAAATGCTCGCATCTGATTCTTGCCAAGCTTCTGCCCCCAGTAGTGCGCCAGCGTGCAGTGAGCACTGCCGGTTACCGGGTCTTCGTCGATACCGGCCCGGGGGGCAAAGAACCGAGATACAAAGTCAAATTGCCGGTCGGCGGATCGGGCCGTGACGATCACTCCGCGGCATTCCACTCCTGCCAGCGACCGAAAGTCGGGCTTGAGCGCGCGGAGTTCCGCTTCACTGGCGACTTCCACGAGATAGTCGAAATTCTTACCAACATACACGGCCGTTGTCCCAAGCACTTCGAGCAGCCCAGCCGGCGCGGCCGTCTCTTGCTGGGGAGTGAGCGGAAAATCAAGCTCAATCTGGTCTTCAATCTGGCGAGCGAACAGCGAACCGCTACGGGTCAGAAACTCGATCGGCGTTCCTGTCTCGGCCAGTTGCTGATCCCACAAGACCCGCGCGCTGGCCAGCGTCGCATGCCCGCAGAGATCGACTTCGATAGCTGGCGTGAACCAGCGCAAGCGGAAAGCTCCGCCTTCGCGCACCAGAAACGCGGTCTCCGCCTGATTCATCTCCATGGCGACTGACTGCAGCCACGTATCGTCCGGCCAGGAGTCGAGCAGGCACACCGCCGCCGGATTGCCCGTGAACGGCCGCTCGGCAAACGCATCGACCAGAAATAATCGGACGGAATTCGCCATGTGGTGCCCTTTCCTCGGCAAGACTTGAACGACTCATGCACCTGCCAGACACAATCGGCGAATTCAAGGTTCGGCAAGAACGAAGCAAGCGAGCGGGACTACCTGGCACGAGCACGCGGCTTCGGCGTGCGAGGCTTCGCTTTGGCTTGAACAGCGCCTCGCCACACGCCGAGGAACCAATCGATGATCTCAAGCAGATCAGACTCCAGTGGTTCCACGGTCGGCTTGATCAGCGCACTGGGGAAGAATGCCACGAGCGAATAGAGAAACACCTTGGCGTCGCGCTCCGGATCTGCGACCTGAAACACCCCCTGCGCGTTACCTTCCGCCAGAATTCGCCCGACGACCGCCAGCATCATCTGGCCTTCTTCGCGAATCCGATCGGGCTTCACGCGCAACACGGCCTGGGTGATCTCCGCGGCATGTTGTGACGCGGTGCGGGTTTCTTCCGACTGCCGGAAGCGCGCCACGATGTACGCCCGCAGCTTGGCCTCTGGCCCCAAATCTGACGACAGAATCTGCTCGGCCTGCTGCTGATGCCTTGCGGCGAATTCCTCGGCGCAGGCGGCAACCAGCGCGTCCTTGTTGCTGAAGTAGAGATACAGCGTACCGACTGCCACGCCGGCATCCTCGGCGATCTCCTGCATCGTGGTCTTGCGGATACCGTAGTAGCGGAAGCGAGCTGCCGCCGCCTCGACGATCTTCTCGTGTTTCTCGTGCCGCTTCATGACCGCCGCCTCACGGCCATCTTCACGCCATACTTGGGCCGCAAGGTGAACGTCGGATCGGGCACGATTTGCTGACCCTCGACAAGCGTGAAGTGAAACCGATCGACGAGCGTGGCCAGCGACAGCGGCCCTTGCAGCATCGCCATATGATTGCCGATGCACACGCGCTGGCCGCCGCCGAAGGGGAAGTACGCATACTTCGCCCGCTCGCGCGCAGTATCGCCCAGAAATCGCCCGGGATCAAAACGGTCGGGGTCGGTCCAGAAGTCGGGATGGCGGTGCGCAAGCAGTTGCGAGATCATGAGCGTGCTTTTGGCCGGGAGGGGATAACCGCAGATCTCGTCGGCCTCGAGCGTCTCGCGCGGCATGCCCCAGGCAGGCGGATAGAGCCGCATCGATTCTTCGAACACGGCCGTGGCCAAGGGCAGTCTCGGCAGGTCATGCACCTCGGCCGGCCGCTTGCCGAGCACGGCGCGCACTTCGTCGTGCAGCTGCTCCTGCACCTCGGAGTGTTTGCCGAGCAGATAGAGCGCCCAGGAAAGCGCGGCGCCGCCTGTTTCGTGACCGGCGGTGAGCAGCGTGATCACTTCGTCGCGCAGTTGCTCGTCGCTCATCCCCTGACCGGATTCTTCGTCCGTGGCTTGCACCAGCCGGCCAAGCACGTCGCCGGCCGAAGGTTCAGCGCGTCGCCGAGCGATCAGCTCCATCACCACCTGGTCCAGCAGGGCCTTGGCAGCGCGGAACTCGCGGTTCTTCGCGGTCGGCATCCAGAGCGGCGTGAACATCATCGCGCCGTTCATCTTCCGGCTCACGTACTCGAACGTCACGCGATACGCATGGCCAATCGAATCGGAGTTCCCGCTGATATCGGTTCCCATCAAGGCCAGGCTCGCGATCCGCAGCCCCAGCCGCATCGTCTCGTCCAACACGTCGATCGTGCGGCCATCCGGCTGGCGGTTCCACTCGTCGACCAGCTTCGTAACGGCCGTCGTCATGTGACCACCCAGCGAACCGACCGAGTTCCGAGAGAAGGCCGGCTGCATCAGTCGGCGTTGGCGCCGCCACAGGTCGCCCTCGCTGGTGAGGATCCCCCGGCCCGTCAAGAGTTTGACCGAGTGATTGAACGTATCTGGCTTGCGATAGTTCTTCATGTTGCCGTGCAGCACGTACTCGATCGCGTCGGGATGCGCGAGCAGGTACATGTAGAAGCCGGGGATGGCCCGAAACTTGACATAGTCGCCGTGCTCGCGCCAGGCATTCTGATAGAGGGCCAAGGGCTCACGCTGGATCTGCCGCAGGCAGCCGCCGAGCCAATGGCCGCGAAGCTCGGGCCAACTCTTTGCCGACGCGCGAGATTCAGAGGCAACGCCAATCATGGCAGGTATTCCCGAGGAAAGTCGCGAAATGAATAATGAATGATTCTATTCACTATTCATTTTCGTTGCAACCGGGAACACGGCGCATCGCTCGCCTCCGCCTACTTCGGCCATTCCGCCTTCGGATCAACGTTGATGATGGCACTCGAGGGCGGCACCGGAAAGCGCGGCCGCAGGTAATCCAGGCCGGCGACCTTGTGGCAATTGAAGCAACCCTGCAACAGGTTACGATATGCCTCGCCAAACGCTCGAAGGTCTTTCTTCTCGATCGCTTCATCGATGTTGGCCACCGGCGACCGGTCGAGCGCTGCCTTGATGGCCGCCAGGTCGGCTTCCTTGGTCGGATCGCCGGCGGTCGCGCTTCGCAAATGCATGGTGACCTTATCCCAATAATAAGCCGCCAGCGGCCAGTTTTCGCTGCGGGCCGCGAACCACAGGTTCGAGGTGTGATAGTCGGCCATGAACATTGCCATCTCGGCTCGCAATTGCTCGGCGTCCGACGCGGTCGCCGCCGGCTTCTCGTCGGCCGCTCGGGCCATTGGTTGCATGCTGCCGTCGAGCACGCTCCACAAGGCGGCGCCGCAAATGAGTCCACAGAAGAAAACGACGCCCAGCAATCGGCGGGATCGGAACATTGGTTTCACTCCTGGTTGGAGCCGCGAGCTCGAGTTTGAGGGGAGGATTCGCAATCCTTTGATCATCGCGAGGAATCTGCCGGGCGGCAACTGGCGAATCCGGCGGATTGCCGTCCGCGACCGAGTACAAAAAAGCGAGGAGCCCGGTCCGACCCTTTCGTCGAGCGCCGCGAGGTGGGCCATCCTCCCAGGGACAGCAGCCGCGATCGACGAAAAGAGCGGACCGGGCCACCGTCGCCAAGAGGTCTCTCTGCTCGGCGGCCTGTTTTCAGCCCGCCAAGTTGTTTGTCTCAATAGTTTCTAGCATGTACTTCGTGAAAAGGTCGCCCGACTAACGGCCGATCGAGGCGATTCCCACAAATCGGCCGCCGCTGATGTACCAGCCTTCGCCGCACGCCTGACACCATACGACGCAGGTGCGCACGCGAATCGAGTAACCGCAATCACTGCGGATGCTGATTTCGATTTCGCCCTCGGGAATGTCCATGTTATGGATCAGACCAATTCCCGTTTCCGAGATTTCGCGCGTAAAGGCCGAGTATCGGTGCCCGTCGTCCAATTCGATCGAAACCGGCCGGAGGAACGCATAGCGCACCTCGGCTCGGCGGTCCAATTTCAAAGCTGCCTTGGCTTCGACGATCAATTGAAAGATCGCCTTGCCTGGCGAGATCAGGGTCGGTTTGTCTTCTGCCCGCATCGACATTGCCCACCTGCAAAAATTGAGGATCTCAACTTGCCCGAGGCGTCTGCCCCACGGGAAACATAGGCCATGCCAGGGAGCGTAAGGCCGGACAGCGCGCAACATGGGTAGCGGTTTCCGAGGCCGGATAAACGCTACTGCCCGTACAGCCGTGCCGCCGGAGGGCTTTTGGCCGGATTCGTTCGACGCACACCACCCCAGGTGCAATCGGGCGGGGCCGCGTGTATACTGCCCGGCGTACCGACCGCAAGCGCGAACTCTGGCGGATTCGCGCCGGCTTTTCTTCTGGCCGAACCTGTGAACGACCTCGCTTTACGCGCGCCATGACCGCCACCCCGCTCGACATTGCCAGCCTTCGCACCGTGCTCTACACGGCCGTGGTTACCGACGTGCTCGATACGCTCGGACTGCGCAGTCAGGCGCTGGGCGTTTCGCTCGCGCGGCAAAGCGGGATGGGCGTGCTGCTCGGGCGGGCAAAAACGACCCAGTGGGAAGACTGCGGGCACGACGACCGGCCCTACGAGCTGGAGCTCGTCGCGGTCGACGAATGCCGGCGCGACGAAGTGCTTGTCGCCGCGGCCGCGGGCTCCATGCGTTCGGGTATCTGGGGCGAGCTCCTTTCAACCGCGGCGCGCAATCGCGGTTGTGCGGGAGCAATCATCGACGGCGCCGTCCGCGACGTAGCCGCGATGGACGCGATGGGATTTTTGGTGTTTGCGCGCGGTACCTCGCCGCTCGATAGTTTGCATCGGCAGCGGGTGACAGCAGTGGATGTGGCAGTCGAGATTGGCGGAGTCTCGATTCGGCCAGGGGACCTCGTGATTGCGGATGCCGATGGTGCAGCGGTCATCCCACGCGAAGTCGAACAAGAGGCGCTGGCCAGGGCCTGGGACAAGGTCACGGCCGAAAACGTCGTTCGCAACGAAATCCGCGCCGGCAGCAAAGCCGCCGACGTCTTCAAAAAATACGGAGTCCTCTGAACATGCGGGTCGGCATCATCGCCTTGCAGCACGAATCGAATACCTTTGCACCCGGCCTGACCACACTCGATCACTTCGAACAAGGAGCCTTGCTCAGTGGTCAGGCGATCCGCGAAGCCTATGCCAACTCGCACCACGAGGTGGGTGGTTTCTTCGCCGGCCTGGCTGACGAAAAGATCGAAGCCGTGCCGATCTTTCTGGCCTGGGCCCTGCCCGGCGGCGTGGTGGCCGCCCGCACGCTCGAAAAACTGCTCGCGCGAATGAGCGACGAACTCAAGGCGGCCGGCGAACTCGACGGCCTGCTCGTCGCGCCGCACGGCGCCGGTGTGGCCGAGAACGCTCCGGACATGGACGGCGCTTGGCTCCGCGAGCTCCGCTCGCGCGTTAGTCCGCGGCTCCCGATCGTGGGCACGCTCGACCTCCACGCCAATCTGACCGAGACGATGGTCCGCGCGACGAACGCTCTGGTGGCCTACCGCACGAATCCGCATCTCGATCAGCGCGATCGCGGGATTGAAGCCGCCAGGCTTCTGTCGCGCATGCTGAAAGGCAAATGTCGCCCCACGCAGGCGGCCGCCTATCCGCCGCTGGCGATCAATATCGAGCGACAGAACACCAGCAGTTCACCCTGCCGCGAATGCTACGAAGCGCTCGGCGACCTGATGGCCGACCGGCGCGTGCTCTCGGCCAGCCTGATGCTGGGTTTCCCCTACGCCGACGTGCGCGAGATGGGAACCAGCGTCCTGGTGGTGACGGACGACGACCCCGATCTGGCCCGGGCCTTGGCGGATGATTTCGCCGAGTACCTGCGGCATCGCCGCAGTGCGTTCGTCGGTCAACTCATCGAGGTGGAAGCGGCCGTCGCGCAAGCGGCGCGCGGTACGACGCCCACCTGCCTGCTCGACATGGGAGACAACATCGGCGGCGGCGCGCCTGGCGATGGCACCGTGCTGCTCAAGGCGCTTATCGACGCCGGCGTGAAGTCGGCGTTTGTCTGCCTGCACGATCCGGCCGCGGTCGAGGCGGCGGAGAAGGCCGGTAAGGGAAAAAATGCCTCGCTGTCGCTGGGAGGCAAAGGCCCCAAGGAAGCCGGGGCTCCGATCACGACCAAAGCCAAGGTGCAGGGACTGTTCGACGGCAAGTTCACGGAATCGGAAGCGCGCCATGGCGGACGCACGGAGTATTCGATGGGACGCACCGCGGTCGTCGAACTCCCCGGTGGGCAAACCGTGATGCTCACGACCGACCGCGTGGCGCCGTTCAGCCTGGGGCAGCTCACCAGTTGCGGGCTTGATCCCAAGAGCTTCAAGGCAATTGTTGCCAAAGGCGTGCACGCCCCCGTGGCCGCCTACAAATCGGTGTGCCCAAACATGATTCGCGTAAACACGCCGGGAGTTTCGACGGCCGACCTGACGAAGCTCGACTACCAGCGGCGGCGAAAGCCACTGTTTCCGCTGGAAGCGATCTAGTCGCGGCGAAGCCTAACTACGCCAGCGCCGCGCGGGTCCGCTCGACCAGTTTGTTGTCCTTGCCGCCGCTGCCGCGGAGATTGAACACGCTCGAGGCCAGAAACCGCCCACGATACTGCGGCGAAACGTTCTTGTAGTCCTCCAGCACGGCGCTGCTGAACTTATAGTCGTGAGCGTTCGTCCCCTTAAGGAAGATCAGGACTCGGGCCGCATTGATGAACTCCTGCGGATCGGGATGGGCCTCGACGTAAGCGAGTGTCTTGGCCGCAGCGGTCATCGGATCGCGGCTCAAATCGGCGAAGATCTCATCCACGGCCGTTGGCTCAGTGGCGATCGATTCCGCCACGAGCTCGTCGAGCTTCTTATCCGGGATGCTACCCATCGCGTCGCGAAACATCGGCAGGAATGCCGCATTCTGCAGAAGCAACAACTTGCGAGTTTCGTCGCTGCCGGTCGTATCCCAGGCATAGCGCAACGCGTTCGTCGTCGTTACGGCATGCAAGGGCACAATGCCCGGATCGCGCATCAACAGTTCGCCGGCCCCCATCAGCAGCGCGTCCCACACGGACTGCGGAGCCACCCCACGGTTGACCAGCTCGATCACCTTGTCGCTGGCTTCGTTCTCATTCGCCTGCCGCAGCGCGGCGAGCATTTCGGCCGTCGCGGCGTCATCCGGCTTGCCGGTCATCCAGTCGGCCTTGATCTCTTTCAAACGTTCGACATTGCGGCGATAGGGCTGGTCGGCACGTTCGTCGGCCTTCGCGGGATTTGTGCCGTCATGCTGCAAGAGCGCGTACGTCAGCGAGCGCAACACGGGCTCGGTATGCTGGTGGCCGATGCAGTTGAGCGTCCGCAGACTGTTGGCCACGTAGATCGCCTTGTGGCCGATGTCGCGAAAGTCTCGAGCGTTATAGCGGAACATCAGTTCAAAGATATCGTTTGTGCCTGCTGCTCTTGCCAGGCCCGCCGCCGCGGCATCCGTGGCCGCTTCGTCCCAGTTGTCCATCGCCTCGATGAGAGCGGCTTGAGCTTGCGGCGCACTGGGAACCTTGCCCTCGTCGACGCGAGCCATCGTCCAATTGCCTTCGCGCTCGTCGCGAGCCTGCGAGTCCTTGAAATAGTCGAGCGCCCAGAAAATCGGCAGCCAGCGCTGCTCGTCGGGCGAAGCCATGCTCGCCAGGTGCGCGGAGTTCACCACCAGCACGGCGTGAAACTTGAAACCCACATGCGGCCGTGGCTGAACATTGCGCACCCCGGCCAGCAGCAGCGCGGCCAGCAGGTCCTGATAGCTCAGGCCAGTTTGAATGCGCTGGGCGACCTCCTCCAGCAATCGTTCGCGCGGGGTGTCTTCGAGCAGACGCACCACCGGCTCGATGTCCGGTTGAAACTGGACCCGATCGGGATGCAATTTCGCTTCGTCCGCTCGAACAGGAGCCAGCCGAGACAAGAAACCCAGGTCTCCGAGTCCGGCCATCGTTCCCGCCGCCGCCGCGGACTGCAAGAAAGTCCGCCGTGAGTTTCCCCGTGCCATGACGCCGCCCTCCATCAATTTGCCTGGCCGTGGTTCCCGTTTCACCGCTGGGAGGCATTATACCGCCCTCTAGCCCTGCTCTCGCGTCAATTCAATTGTTCGCGCCTGGCACTCCTCGCTGGACGGGGGGCCAACGGCTGACGAGAATAGATCGATCGCTGAACCTGTTCGTCCTCAGAAGTGACACGTCGCATGGCCCGTTCCGCTGAGACTGCTCGCAAAAGCGCCTCCCCCATGCACCGCGCTCGGCCGTGGCAAGGCTGGCTGATCGCTGCCGGCATGGTGCTGATCGTAGCCGCGGTTTTTGCACCGCGATTTTATCCCGCCACGCCGGACACTTCTCCCGACGCCGCCACGCTCACTCCGGCCAGCAACTCGCCCGAGATTAACGACACGCCCGCACCCGGCCCAGCGCCAGACGGCATGGTCTGGATTCCTGGCGGCAGCTACTGGATGGGCGACAACACCTTTCCAGACGCGCAGCCGGAGCACCTGGTAACGATCGATGGTTTCTGGCTCGACAAGCATGAAGTGACCAACGCCCAGTTTGCCAGGTTTGTCGAAGCGACGGGCTATGTGACCTTCGCCGAACAAAAGCCGAAGGCCGAAGACTACCCCGGCGTGCCGGCGGAGAAGCTCGTGGCCGGTTCGATCGTGTTCTCCCCGCCGACAGAAGCCGTGCCGCTGAACGATCATTTCCAGTGGTGGCAGTACGTTCCCGGCGCATGCTGGAAACATCCCGAAGGACCGGACAGCACCATTGAAGGTCGCGAAGACCATCCTGCCGTGCACGTCGCCTGGGTCGACGCCAAGGCTTACGCCGACTGGGCCGGCAAGCGTCTGCCCACCGAGGCCGAATGGGAGTTCGCAGCGCGCGGTGGGCTCGATCGGCAGCCGTTCTGCTGGGGCAGTGAACTCTTGGTGGACGGCAAGTGGCAGGCGAACATCTGGCAGGGGAACTTCCCAAACGAGAACGCCCAGCAAGATGGCTTCGTGCGGACGGCTCCCGTCGGAAAGTATCCAGCTAACCGCTATGGTCTGGTCGACATGAGCGGCAACGTCTGGGAATGGTGCTCCGACTGGTATCGCCCCGACACCTACCTGCGTCCGACCGGCAAGAATCCCACCGGACCGGAGGACAGCTTCGATCCGCAGGAGCCGGGCATGCCCAAGCGCGTGCAGCGCGGCGGCTCGTTCTTGTGCAGCGACATGTACTGCGTGCGCTATCTGCCCGGCGGTCGAGGCAAAGGCGAACCCACCAGCGCCGCCAGCCATATTGGCTTCCGCTGCGCGAAGTCGGCGAAGTAGCGCCGGTTCGAATCAACCCTGCCGCCCTTTCGCAAATAAAGCTTGCCTTCGCTCGGCCGCGCATCATACTTGCTCCTATTGCGGTCCTGCCTTTCGCCACCAAGCCGCCGCCCGCCGGCAGAACGTGCGCTCCGCTCGCGCCGGTCGCAGTCGACCGGCCACCCATGGGCAATTCAATCAGGCGAGCAAACCATGAACGAAGCGAATCGGTTCCTCGAAGAACATGTGCGCCTCTCCCGGCGGTACTTCATGAAACTGGGCGTGGCGGGGCTGGCGGCAACGAACGCCCTTACGCACTGGGCAATCCCGGCGCGCGGCGAAGGCAAGCTCTTTCCGAACGAAGCCGAAAAGGCCGAGCGGTTTGGCTCCTACCTGACGCCCGACAAGCTGTTCGGCGACGTTTCGCGTGGCGAGCCGATTCCGCACGAACTGCCGGAGGAGAAGAAGCAGGAAGTCGGTATGACGCGCGACTCGTGGAGGCTGGAAGTGATTCCCGATCCCGAGCATCCGGTGCGCTTGCGAAACCCGATGACCAAGGAGAAGGGCAGCGCGCTCGACTTCGCGCAGCTGATGGCGCTGGCCGAGAAGCACGCCGTCCGATTTCCCAAGATGATGACCTGCCTGAATCTTGGCTGCCCGCTCGGGATGGGCATCTGGGAAGGCATTCCGCTGCGCGAAGTGGTGTGGATGGCCGAGCCGCGCGAGGATCTTCGCCGCGTGTTCTACTATGGCTACCACAACGACGACGAAAAGCAGATCTTTCGCAGCTCGATGCCCGTCGGCCGCGTGTTCGAGGACTACTTCGGCCTGCCGCCGGTGATTCTCTGTTACAAGTTCAACGGCCAGTGGCTCAGCAGCGAGCGAGGCGGCCCGGTGCGCATCGTGGTGCCCGAGCACTACGGCTTCAAGAACGTGAAATGGCTCTCGCACCTCGTGCTGACCAACAATCCGCACTCGAACGACACCTACGCCGAGCAGGGCAACGACATCGACAGCCCGATGAAAACGTTCGCCGCGACGCTCAGCGCCCCGCGCGCGATCAAGGCCGGCACGGAGCTCGCGCTCACGGGCTTCGCCCAGTGCGGGATCAGCGGACTGAGCAAGGTGCAGGTTTCGGTCGAGCCGGCGGACTACAAGCGTCCCAAGGACGATCCCTACCTGATGACGGCGCCGTGGGTCGACATGGAGATCCTGCCTCCGCCAGAGAATTGGGGAGGCGAGTTCGCAGATGGCAAACTGCCGATGCCGATGCATGGCTTCGATTCCGCCACCGGCAAGCCGCTCAAGTGGCCGATGCGACTCTGCGCCGCGCACTGGGCCGGCGTGCACCCTGCCCTGTCGCCCGGCAAGTACACGTTCCGCTGCCGCGCGATCGACGAGTACGGCAACGCCCAACCGCTGCCGCGCCCGCTGCGCAAGAGCGGCTCGATCACACCGGAGCAGTTCACGCTCGAAGTGACGTAAGCGATCGGCGAATCACACATCCGGCTGTCAAAGGGTTAGCGGCGGGTGGCACGTGCTAAGAAGAATCGCGCTAACACGATTCCTTGCTGCGCGTCGCCTGCCGCCAACGCTTCAGCCAGTACGCCGGATCTCGCCGGATTTCGTCCATAAAGCGGCAGGCCATTTCGCTCGGTTCCTTACCCGCTTCCCAAGCGCGCACGGTTTTGGGAGAGACCCCCAGAAACTGCGCGAACAAAGCCTGGCTCGCGTTCAGAATGCCGCGTGTCTGGCGCACCAGGTCGGGAGTGTAGGTTTGGGGCGCCAACTCCAGCACGATCTGGCGGATGGTGAATCGCTTGCCGAGCGCTGCCTCTCCCTTCAGGGCGCCACGGAATTCCTCCAGGCCACCGATCAGGTCGCGTTCGACGGCGTTCATTCTGGGACGGCTCGCTTTAGCGTTCTTCTTTTTCATGGCCTTTCCTCCTCTAGCTCAGTCGTCGTCTGCGTTTTAGCTCCGTCGCGATATCCGCGATCATCCCGTTCAGCCGCTGCTTGGTGTCCTCTGAGATACTGTCGCGCTCGTTCTTGGCATACACCAGGCAAAGCAGCACCAGGTGGTACTCGGCGAAGTAAACGTAAAGCACCCGAGTCGCGCCGCTCTTGCCGCTCTCCCAACGCGGCGGCACGAACCGCAGCTTGCGCAAGCCGGCCGTCCCCGTAATCACCGAGCCCCGCAGCGGATCGTCCATGACGGTCAGTTGCAGGGCCGTCAGATCGCCCTCGTCGTCGAGTTCCAGATCCTTCCAGCGGCGTGTGAACGGCGTCAACTCGACCAAGGTCAGCAAGTCCTCGGGCCGGGGCCCAGACTGCGGATACGGATGGGTGAGCTTCTTTCTCGTCACCCCTGAACCATACTATTAAATAGTACGGAATTCAAGCGAGAAAGTCAGTCCCCCGCCGAACACGGATGCATCTTCCCTGCTAGTATGGCAAGTAGCCGTTCATCTCCAGGCGACGCGCCATGCCAGCCACCTTTCAGCAGCGGATGCAGCAGATTCTTCTGTTCGCGCTCGCCGTTTTGGTTCTGAAAGTCACGGCCAGCATCGTCCTGGGGTATCGCGATTACTTTCCGCCGAACTTTGCGGCCGATTTTTTGCATGCTCGCGGAGCGTACTTCTGGGGCACGTACTCGTGTGCCTTCTACGCGCACATCCTCGCTGGCCCGCTGACGCTCGTCTGCGGATTGCTGCTCATCGTCGACCGTTTTCGAATCCGCTTTCCACGTTGGCATCGCACGCTCGGCAAGCTGCAAGTCGCGCTCGTGCTGTTGGTGCTCGCGCCGAGCGGCCTGTGGATGGCCCGATATGCTCAAATGGGACCGATCGCCGGCAGCGGCTTCGCAGTTCTCTCACTGCTGACCGCGACGACCGCCGCGATGGGCTGGCGAACTGCCGTGCAGCGCCGATTCGCCGAACACCGGGTGTGGATGTGGCGTTGTTATCTGCTGCTCTGCTCCGCCGTCGTGCTGCGACTGATCGGCGGCGCGGCCACGGTCATGCAGCTAGGTCCTAGCTGGAGCTATCCGTTCGCGGCCTGGGCGAGTTGGATGCTGCCGCTGACGGCGTACGAGGTGGGTCGCCGGTGGCACTCTACGTCGCCAGGCTATCAGTCAGACTCATCGAGTTCCAGAATCTCGCCGTCACTACCCGCGATCGAGATCATCGCTCGCCGTTGATCGGCCGGAACGTCCGCCGCCAGAAAATGCACGCTTCCGTCGACAAACGCAGCGTTGAAACCTGATGCATGCGCGAGATCCGAATCCTCGCCGACCGCCAACACCGTCTGCTCGTCAGCATCGAGCGGCTGCATCCAGGGTACCGCGTGCGCTTCGTCAACTTCGATCAGCATCATGGTCTGCCGGGTTCCATCCGTGATGTCCGCCAGGCTTCTCCCCTTGGCAGGCTGCAGGCAGCTTTCCGGCGTGACGACGGCCAGGTAAGTAGTCGTGTTGTCGTACGTCATTCCGGATTGGTTTTGATATCCCGACCGCGAGGGGCAGCAGAATTCATCGACCTGCGCCTTGCTGAATACGGCGGCATTGACCGGATCGTCCCACGGCTTCGTTAAATCGATCGACTTATAGAGGTCCACGTGCTCGATAAAGGGCAGGATCAACGTGCGCCAACTGTGCAGGGGCTTGCCGTTCTCATCGGTCGTGTACGCCGGTGGCAATTTGCCATGCGCGTCATAGTAGTTCTGTAGCGCCACAGCGAGCAACTTCATATTGTTCTTGCACGCGTTGCGGCGCGCAGGCTCGCGCGCCGTGCGCACAGCGGGGAGCAGCAAAGCGGCCAGCACCACGAGTCCGCCCACGACCAGCAAGCCGGTATAAATCACTCGTTTGATGCTCCGCTTCGGCGGCGGGCTCTCGGCGGCTGGTGCGATTCGCGAATCTTGGTAGGGGTTCTCGCTCATTGCCGCGTCCTCGGATCTAACATGAAGTCGCTATCCACTATTCTACGGCAATCTCGCAATGCGGTGGCGAACGCGACAACCGCGATACATGGCAACCCCACCGGCAAAGCCGGGGGCTGTGGGAACACTGCTATTCAGCAGCGGCCACTTCCACCGCCATCGGCACCTTCCCGCGGTGCGGGGCCTCGTGCGGATCGCGCAGCATGCCGAAACGGCTGGCCTGCCAGAGCTGGCCGGTCCGCGCTTCCATCGCCGAGAGCCAGCCGTGCTTGTAGCACGCCGTGTCCAGGTCGCAGACGAAGCCCAGGTCGAGCACCTCGCTGTTGCGCTGCTCGGTATGCCCGACAAACACGCGCTTGCCCGAGTAGTGCGGCCGGGCGTCGGCCGGATCCAAGAGTGCCCAACGCAGTTGATGCTCGGGCTGCTCCGCCATCGGCACGTCCGGCAGGTAGCCCGCGTGCGTGAAGATGAACTCGTCGGTTTCGTAATAGGGCTGGCAGGACTCGATCAGCCGCCAGTGCTCGGGCGGAATGTCGCTGAGCTTGCCGGCGTAGCGATAGGAGTTGATCGTGGCATAGCCGCCGACGACTTCCCAGTACCGCAAGGCCGACTCGCTCTCGCGCGCGGCGAGCATCATCTCCTCGTGGTTCCCTTCAATGAGCACCACGTTGCATGAAGCCGGCAGGGCCATCACACGTTCGATAACCTCGCGCGTGTCGCGCCCTTGATCCACCAGGTCGCCAAGGAAGACCAGCGTGTCATCCCGCCGGGGGAGAATCGCTTCGAGCACCGCATCCAGCGCGTGGACGCAGCCGTGCACGTCGCCAATGGCAATCAATCGCCCTGAGCCAGCCATCCTCGAAGCCCCCCGCCTGAAGTGCTCGCTGCTTGCCGAGTCCGGTACAACGATAGAAGGGGATCGGCGTAAACTCAATGCCTTTCGAAGATTTCGGCGTCAGCTCAGGCCGAGGGATGCCCCGCGAGCCTGGCCAGATTTTGCCGTCCTGGGATCCAGTGAAAAAAATCGACATCGAGGGTGGATTTTCATTGATTTCGCATACGCGCAAGCTAGAATCGCCCCCGGAATGATGCATTGCACAGGAAGTACCCCTCCAGTTTCGACTGACTCCCGGAGTGACCTAATGACGCGGACCACGATGTTGGCGGCACTGTTGAGTCTGTTCATGAGTGCCACCTCTCAGGCCGGAACACTCACCATCCTGCAGCGCGAAAGTTCGGCCGAGAATGCACTATTTGCAGGTTCCGGCGGAGCGGTTCAACAAGACGGCGATTCCGCCGGCACCACGTCCCTGACTGGCCCATTCAGCTTCAGTCACAGTGGGTCGGTCCAAGTTCTCGAATCGGATCCTTCCTCCAACGGATCAGCTTTTGCCAGTGGATCGATCTCGGTTTCGGAGAATGTGACCCAATCCACACCCGGCTCACTCAGCATCACGGCCAACCGCACGGCCAGCGGCACTGCCATGTAGGGCAGCGGAACCGGCGTCGCGCAGTCGTATCAAAATCAGGAATTGCGGGTTCGTTTCACCGTTAATGGCGACAATGCAACGTACAGCCTGACCGGCGATTTCGACCCGGGAGTGATCACGACCCTCGTCGGCGAGGCCCACAACTTGCGGCTGTACCGGCCGTTCACCGCGATCGTGCTCGAAAACTTCGACTCGACAGCCACGCTCAACGAGTCCGGGCTACTGCTCGCGGGATTGACCTACGAGTTCCGCATCCTGCTCAACGATCGCAATCGCGGAACTTCCGGCGATCCCTCGAATTCAGACGCCAGCAGTTTCAACATTCAATTCAATGTGCAGTCGGTTCCAGAGCCGTCCACGTGGGTGCTTGCGGCCTTGGGAGTAGCCGGACTGCTATTCGCCCGCCGCCGTCGATAAGAGCTGTCGCCAAGATTTGCCTTGCCGCCGCGGATCGCATCTACTGCGTAGATATGCCGCGTGCGGGAGGTTGCCATGGTGCGTGCTGCGCTTGTATCGGTCATCGCCGTGCTCTCCGTTTCCACTGGCCTGGGAAACGGTCCGCAATCCAAGCCTGTCCATTCCACCGCAGCCTTCCTTGGCGAGCGTGCCGGCCAGGACCGCACCGTGGAAGCAATCGTACTCAGCTGGTGTCCCGCCGGCAGCTTCACGATCGGCAGCCCGCGCACGGAGCTCGAGCGCCGTCCCGACGAGCACCGGGCCCGCGCCTCGTTCCTGACGGGCTTCTGGATCGGCAAGTACGAAATTACGTAGGGCCAGTGGCGGCGTGTCATGCGCGGCATGCCGGCCGAAATGACGGCCGGCGAAGGGGACAACTACCCGATCTACTCGATGAACTTCGCCGAAGCAGAGCTGTTCTGCGAACGACTCACGAAGCTGGCTCACAACAGCGGCGAGTTGCCGCGCTCGTGGGAGTTCCGCCTGCCGACCGAGGCCGAGTGGGAATACGCCTGCCGGGCAGGCACGACCACGGCCACCTCGTTTGGCGACTCACTCAGCAGCAAGCAGGCGAATTTTCAGGGCAAACCGTACAACGGCGCCGAAGAAGGCCCCTCGCTCAAGCGCACCGCGCCGGTCGGCAGTTATCCGGCCAACGCCTGGGGCATTCACGACATGCACGGCAATGTGTTCGAATGGTGCCGCGACTGGTACTTGCGTTTCCCGCCACGCGGCGAGGATGTCGATCTGCACTCTGCCCAGCGGAGCGCCACGCGCAGCGAGCACGGCGACATCTCGCGCGTCCGCCGCGGAGGCTGCTGGGCCGACGACGGCTGGGCCTGCCGCAGCGCATTTCGCCTGCGCTTCGAACCCGAGCGGCGTGCCGACCACATCGGCATGCGCGTGGTCGCCGTGCAGTCCCGGAACTAATTGACGGCCGAGCGGAATGCTTGACCAAGTCACTGCCTGGGTGGGCTTCTCGTTCGTGTTTTTTGGTCGATTTTGGTGATAACCGCGACTTGAGCTTGTGGGCGGCCTGCGGCAGGACTAGGCTCCATAATGTTCGAGCGACCTCGCCTGCGAGTTTCCATTGTCCTGCCGCTCCTTGCCCTGGTGCCGGCGAGATGAATCTCTTTGAATGGCTGCTCGGAATGCCACAGGCCGCAGCGCACGTTAAAACCGAGGTTCGCCGCAAGCTGGTTCGCATGCAGCGCACGACGGATCGCGCCCTGGAACGCGCGGATCCGCCCGAAGGTTAGCTACAACAGACTGTCGCGGCGTAAGCACCGCGACGAAGACTTCGCAATTCAGAAGGGGCTGCATGGCTCGCGACATAGATTACGCCGCGATTGCGGTTAAGAACGCAATCGTGGAGAAATTCGGAAGACATCACGATCTCACGGGCTTCGATTCCGTGGCCGGTGAACGTGAGATCCTGATTAGCGATGGCGAAAAATCGCTCGAGGGTACGCGCGACAGTCTGCTAGCGGCAATCCGCGCCGCAGAGACCTATCCGGACCTGTGGCAAAAAGCGGAAAAGCGTTAGCCAAAGGTCTTCTCAACCGAAGTAGCTTCTTCGGCAACGGTGCGATCCCCGCCGATCGCCTCACATCCTGGCACCGAATCTCAGTTGAGTCCGGGATGCGTCTGCGCCGGTAATCGCGAGCAGGCGGCATCCAGTTCGCGAATCGCTCGCGAACGAGTGTCTGGCAGCGAGGTCTCCGGCGGATGCGCGGGCGACGTCGTCTCGCGAGCTGCTCGCCACTCGGCCAGGCACGCATCACACAGTGGTCCAAGCATTCTGA
>Ga0169931_10002977_pt1 | contig 27217 bp, 31 predicted proteins | sample Kivu_15m_20L_FD_129675 | JGI IMG/M metagenome (GOLD analysis project Ga0169931, IMG submission 129675) | Freshwater microbial communities from Lake Kivu, Western Province, Rwanda to study Microbial Dark Matter (Phase II) - Kivu_15m_20L... | ecosystem: Environmental > Aquatic > Freshwater > Lake...
TCAGCAACTGAAACTCCTACAAGTACTTCAGCAACACCCACTTCAAGTACTTCAGCAACTGAAACTCCTACAAGTACTTCAGCAACACCCACTTCAAGTACTTCAGCAACTACAAGTACTTCAGCAACACCCACTTCAAGTACTTCAGCAACTGAAACTCCTACAAGTACTTCAGCAACTACAAGTACTTCAGCAACTGAAACCACTTCAACAACCAGCACACTTCCGACGACTTTTTTCTAATAATGCTAGGTACGATTTTTGTAGCTCTTGTCATAATAATATTTGTTAATTTATGAAATTGATGTTCATAAATTGAGTAATTGTGTTTGCGTAGGTTAGGATATGACAAGTGTTTTCAAGTCTTTAGGGAGTTTATCTTTACGGAATTCTTTGTTGATGGAATAGGTTTCAATATTGAACGAGCTATCAGTATGATGTTCTTGATTACCATAAGTTACATCTTTGTGATTCAATGTAGCTTTAGAAGACTTGTCAAAGTAAAGTCCTTTATAAAAGATATCATGGAGTTTTGATTTGAGAGTTGAAGTTGTTACAAAATCTTCTTTAACATTAGGATAAGTTTTGAGAATTTCAAAGTAGTCGCTTGATTTATCATATTTGTACTTTGTTTTATAGAATTCTTTTGTAAAAATATAGCTAATCTCGTTATTAGGAAAACTATTATTGACAACTTTTTTAAAGTATTTTGGAGCCTTGTATGATTTATGATTGACTGTGTATTGAACAAAATATGCCAAGTCATAAAATTCTTTTCCATTGCGTGTAGTATATGACAATGTGTCTTCATATTGCCATTTTACATACATTTTTTTGTCAATCCAAGTAAACCCAAAATCATGAATTAAAACAACAAAGCCTAGGTTTGGCAAATAGTAATTCACACCCTCAACGACATATGTCCAATATCCTCCTGGTGGTATCTTGTGGATTAAAATATTTTTAGCATGAAAGTCTGTATGGAGCATATTGAAATGATGTTTTATAGCAATTAATCCGTACATTATTTGAAAAAGTGCATTAAACCATTCTTTGTCGGAGCGCTTTTTAGAGCTCCAATCATCAAAATCAGCTCCATTTGCATATTCATTGAATGAAGAGATGATTTTGTCTGTTTCATCATACTCCCAATAATAGTTTAATGAATAATGAGGGGAAATACCTTGGAATATGAGTTGATTTGTGCATGTTTGAGAAATAAGTTCTATTACACTAGGGCATTTGAAGAGTTTGGTAGAGTAAATTAATTCGTACAACTTTGCAGCAGATGCTTTCATTACGACTTTGGAAATATCTTTAGTTTTTTTGATACATTTAAGATTGACTCTTTTTAAAACAATGGTTGAAAAGAGTTTACTTGGTATTTTGAACAATGTTTTGTATACTTTTCCCTCGACTCCTTCTGATAAAGGTTCCGTATCGAATGCGTCATATATACTGTAATACATGTAATCTCCAAGGGGATCTTTTTTGTGCATTTGAACCTGCAAGTATTCCATAAAATTGATATATTCTTCTTTTCGCTTTTGAGTTGTATATTCCATTATAAATATAAAACAAAAAAAATCTCTATAAACTAAAGTATCTATCAAATGATTTTTTAAAGTTGATGCGATATCCGTGCGTAAAAGCTTGGGGGCGTTTTGAAAGGATGTATTGAAATACAGTTGAGTTATTTTTAGGGAGAGTAAACTTGTTTTGATTAACAAGAGTATAAAGAAGTGCTGCCATAAAAATAGCAGAACGTTGTTTCCCCATTCTACAAAAGATTAGAATATTGGATGAATGTTGATTATAAAGCGTAACGAGTTGTGGTATTAACAATGAAAAATAATTCTCCATAAGAAGCAAATCTTTTTCTAACAGAGAATCATGAACAGGTATTCTAAAAGCTTTTACGTTTTCTGTATAATTTCCAAATGGCAAATCTGGTGTGCAATTCACAAGAACATTGATATTGTTTGAATACATAAAATCTGCATCAAGGGGAGACATGGAGTTACCAAGCCATAATCTATCAGCAATTTTGTTTACTTTTGGATAAATTGAATTATAGATATAGTTTGAAAGCTCTTCGAGCATTGCTATACATACTTTATATTTTAGTATTTTGATTATTAGAAAGTCAAGTCAAATAGAAATAATATTTTTGTTTGCTTGTTGTAGAGAAAACATGAGGAGAAAGTTGATCATCGAGAAGCAAAGTACATGTGCTACTACCACTGAATATCCTGACACAAACAATGAAGACTATGACAGTGACAGTGGAACGAATGACAGTGACAGTGGAACGAATGACAGTGGAACGAATGATAGTGACAGTGGAACGAATGACAGTGGAACGAATGACAGTGACAGTGGAACGAATGATAGTGACAGTGGAACTTTTACGGAAACGTTTACGAGTCAGCAGGATGGTGGTGCATTCAAGTCTTTTACTAAGAGCAAGTATAAAAAACCAAAGGGGGGGAGTGTTCAAGACAACTTTACAGTAGATGAAATTCGTTCAAAGTTAAAAAATTGCATACCTTTAAAAACAATAAATGACAAGAAGATTTTAGAAAACTTGCCAGTATACAAGACATGGATAAAGTACATAAATATAAAATCAAAAAAGTATCGTACTGGTGGACTTTTAGTTAAAACGAGCTATCCTGATTATATAATGTTGGCAAATCCACAACAAAAGTTAATTTGGTCTGTACAATTACAAGACAATATTATTTACATCAAAGATCCAAGATTAAATAAAACCAAGACCCCAGATAAAGAGACCTTGATAAAGAATAAATTATATGAAATGTACAAAGATGGTAGGCTAGCGGTTAAATAAAATAAATTGATTATAATACAATATACAAGTAGGGAATGAATGTTAACAAGAGATTATTGAAAGAGTTAAGAAATTTGTATATTGAGCAAGAAAGTAAACAATTTTTGGAGAATGACTTTTTGGTTTTTTTTGATGAATCTAATTTAAAAATTGTTCATGCAATATTAAAAGCGCCATATGATAGTGTTTACAGGCACAAGTTTATAAGATTAGATATAAAGATTCCGGATGATTATCCGTATTCACCACCAGATGTAACTTTTATCAATTATGATGGTGTAAGAATCCATCCAAACATGTATGAGGATGGTAAATGTTGTTCGACAATATTAAACACCTGGGGAGACAATGTTTTAGAGAAATGGACATCTAGTATGGGAATTGAGACAATTTTGATCACATTTCATTCTTTTCTTGATAACAATCCATATACGTATGAGCCAGGAGGAGCGGACGATCCATCGTATACAGTATATGTGTTATATCAAAGCTGGATATCATGTTTAATTAGATATTTGCAAAACGAAAGGATAGAAATGTTTAAGCAATTTATGCACAACTACTTGTTAGTTAATATAGGGGGAATATTTACGGATTTGTACATATTAGCGCAACAGTATACATTAGAGAGATACTACACAAGATGTTTCGAGATTGATCATTACATTATAAACTATGAGCAGATTATTACAATTTTGCAGAATTTTTACAACTATATGGAGTACAAAGAGATAAAAGGAAATGAGTTGGATTTCAAGAGTTTTATAGAAACAAGTTATAGATGTAATATATGTTTTGATACAACAGACGGTAATGGAGAAATTACAACAACAGTTTGTAATCACACTTTTCACGCAGAATGTTTAAAAAATCACGTGGAAAAAAACCATAAACTATGTCCAATGTGTCGTCACGACATCAACACAGACGACGACCAGAAAATATGGATGATTAATCCTTTGACGAAAAGAAGAATAAAAATTGGAGGGAGGACTCACACGTACTTGATTGAAAACAATTTAATAGAAAATTGAAAAAAACTCAAGGTAAAGTAAATTGCAATGCAGTACATAAGCAAACTAGATCGTGGTTCATTAGACGAGTTAATAAACAAGGATTGGCCGAAACATCATAAGAATCGCATTATAAAATCATTAAGATTCATAAAAAGACATAATGATTTAGAATACAAATACGGCAGTAGTAGTATTTTTGAGAATTGGATACTAAGAAAGACTGTAAAAAGGTTGAACGCTATATTAGTGGCCTATTATGACATTGTGTTAATCTGAGTCGTGCTGATATCCAACCACATCACCTGATCTGCTAACAATAACTTTCAACTTTCTGGTTTTAGCAAATTTTTTCTTGAGTTCATCAATTTCAATCTTTGTGTTTTCAGCTTCTTCTTCGTATTTTGAATTGTAATTTTGCTGATGGTATTTCCAAAGTTTGGGGTGCCCAACATGGAAATTGGTGTGAAACTGAGCTTTATACCAAAAGATTTGGTCTTTTAAGCTTGATGTGTTTGCAGAAGTTTTTATAACGAGGCATTCATGATTTTGAGTGCATGCGTCCAAGATATTACAAAAGTGATCAAAACTGGGTATCATTCCAGCGTAGTCGTCATAGATTTTTTTCCTATTTTTTACTGAAGGTTCATTAAATATAAAGACATAATCAATATTACTACGAAGGTCAGGTGTAATACCGAGTGGATATTGCAAAGTCAAAATAAACAAAAAGTTGAAATGTCTTCCGTTAAAAAAAATACTCTTGATTGTTTTGTCTTTTTTCCAGTTTTGCGCATCATGGAGCATGTCATCAAGGACTACAAACATGTTGTTTGAAGGCAATTTACCAGTGTCTGATTTTTTCGTTTGTTTTGCTTCCCTGATTTTACGTTTTTGTTTGTTCATGAGAGAGTCAATAATTTCCGGGTCATATTCTGGATGAATAAAGCAATCTGGTATAAAGTCAGAGTAAAATGGTGATGCTTCTTCCGTTCCTGAAAACACGACACCTGATGGAATGTGACGATGGTTATAGAATATATCTCGCACAAGCCACGACTTTCCACTTCTTCTTTTACCAAGGCACAAGATAGTGGCATCTGGGAGAATACTTTTAATCTTGAACTTTTTCAATGAAAGTTTTTCAAACTCATTAACAATCATACTTATACAATGGAATTATTTTAATTTTTGCGTGATGACGAGGGTATCTTTTTTTTACGTTTTGGTGGAATTCCGCATATTCCATTAATGCACATGAGAAAACAATCCGCAAGGTCGTCTTTTTTGCTACTTGCGTTAAACAAATCTAACCATGTTTTAGATTGGGCGTGTTGCATAAACAAAATAGAATGAGTAAGGAACCATGTTGTGTGTTGAATACTCAGCCACTTTCTTTTTGCATAAGCACCTTTAAGTTTACATTCTAAAGACAAGTCTGGGCCTTGATAAGCTTTTAGTTTATGAGCAGCTCTTACGAATCTAACAGTTGTATGTGGGCACAATTCAACTAATTTTCCAAAAATCAAATGACTGACGAATTTCATTTTATTGTTTATTTTTGGTTGCAATTCAATGATGATTTGGTCAATTTTTTGGAACAATGCATTATTGTCATTCAAAATTTGATTCATGGTCTGCAAGACAACTCTAGCAATATCTTGCAAAAGATAATCTTTTACAGACTTTTCTTTGTAGTTGATTTTTGTAAATTGTGTTTTTGGGAAATGAGTTTTGCACGTATAATGCCGAAAAGTATTGTCTAAGTATTGTAAGCTTGCTTTTTTATTACATAACCGCCCATTTTTTAGCAATCCAGTGCATTTATGTTCTTCTTCTTGCAGAGTGTTGAATGTATTCCATAAATGAATAGTATGATCAAGATCCATTACACACATAGCAAGATTTTTAAGCCCAATATCAATAGCTAGAATCATTGTTTCTTTAACACAAATAAAAAAACAGTGAATGAACCGAGAGTTATGTAAAATTAAAACAAAACATTGCCCAATGCCGTTCTTTAATATACAATGGAGATTTTAATGATTTGACAAGAAAGTTTGAAACCATGTTGAATGAAATAAAAAGTTCATTTTTGTATTCATGAATAAAGTCATTGTATTTTTTTTTATGTAATAAACAATACTGTTGATATGATGAAAACAAAGAGTCATTTTGAAAGTCTATGGAGTTTTCAATAAAATTTGTAAGATCGGTGCTTTTGATTGAGAAAAGGAATAAGGGACTAAAGGATAACCTTTCTAAAAGGGCATAGTAAAGGTCAAGAATGGCATCTAAATAGTTACTAATGGAATCAGAGTGAGAGTCACTTTCATGAGATTCGTAAGAAGTTTTGGAGTCTTCCATTAATTGATTTTTTTTTCAAAATTAAAAAAATATTTTATTATACTATATTAAAAATATAGAGACGCAATGTTTTCAAATGTTATCAAACAAGTTCAAACAAACTCTATGCTTCAAGTTTTGATAGTTGTTATTGGGATTTATTTAGTCTTTAAATATACACAATCAGAAGGCTTAGAAAATGTTGTTGCCATCGAAGACGTTCCTCAATTTGCCGAAGTTGTAATGCCACAAGTGGAAGCACCAAAGGCTGCGCCAGTTGAGCCAGTTGAGCCAGTTGAGCCAGCTGTAGAAGAGGACAAATCTCAACTTAATGCGGACGATTTATTGCCCAAGTATGATGATGCAAACGATTTTGCTAAACAAAACCCAGTATCAAAGTTGTTAAAGGAACAAAACTTTTTAGTAAGCGGCTATCATGTTGGAATCAATACAGTAATGCAATCCAACAAAATTCCATATCACGACTTGCGTTCTGCTCCACCCATTCCAAAAGAAAGCGTGTCACCTTTTCTCAATAGTAGTTTTGAGAAGCCTGCAGGTTCCGGAAGAAGACAACTAGAGGTTGGCAATGTTTAACTTTTATTGTAATTGTTTTATGACGACCCATTTATAGCCATCAAAATAATATTGAGTCCCGTCAGTCATGGTCAGCAGTGGGCGATGTTCTGGGATACTACATGTAGAGTAATCAAGGAAAGATGAAATTTTAGATATAGTTTTACCAATAAGTTCTTTCATATTGGTAAAAGTAAATATTTTTTATTTGCGTGAACATGTTTTTGCTTTTTTGCTGCATTTAGCTCTATACTTTTCATACTGATTTAAAACGTCTTGAAACGGTGGAGAAGGTATAGTTTTGAAAGTTGATTTTTTAAATTGCAAAAGACGGTCACGATACTCTTGCTTGGTGATCATTTTGTTATAATAGAGATCTTTAAGGCGTTTTTTTTCGTCTACAAGGCAGTCTTGTTCTTGTTTTATAAGCTTTTTGTTGACTTTGTCTTTCATTAAATAAAGCCAAAACATGAGCTTCATTCTTCCACCAAGGAAGGGTTCAATGGGAAGTTCTTTTAAAAAGGTTTTAAACGAGTTTCTACAAAAAACACATGGCAATATATCTTTCAAAGAAATCAACAAATGTTTAAAGTGTTTTTTGATGACAAGATGTTCTTTGACATTTTTAGAAATCTTTACAGGGTATCTGCCCATAATAGACATGAACAAAAATGACCAAGCTGATGGCCCCCAATCTTTTGTACTCATTCCGCTGGACCCATGATAAACAGTATAGTCGATGTTTTGGGGCAATTTTGATTTCATTTTCAACTTAGTATATGCAAACAAATTAAAAAATGAAATAAAGATTATACAGTAAAGTTATAATGAGTGATACAAAAGAGTTGGATGTATATTTTGTAATGCAAATGACGTCTGAATATGATAGGGAAAGTTTAGTGAAATGCTTAAAAATATTTTTGGAAACGCAGCTGCACAAAGAAGAAAAATATACACTGCATGTTTTAGAAGATGTGTGTATAGAGTACACGAATAATGATTGTGACATTATTGAAAGAGGACTAATGACATTTATAAAAATGTATGAAAAGCTGAAACTAAAATCCAAGAACGAAAGTTGGTTTTTTTATATATCAAATGGCTACATTAAAAACATTCAACACAATGTATCATTAATACTATTGAACAAACAGCCATCAAAGCACGAATGTTTTTACAACATATGCAAATCACCCATTGATGTACAAGTTAATATGGAAAAGAATGATAAATTACAAGGGTTTAAAACGTTTACAAAGGGGTTGACAAACATTTTACACACGAATCAAACGATAAAATATGATAATGTTATAGCTAACTAACTAGAGTCAATAACAAAATGGTCTAGGGGAAGTTTTATAGTAGGAAAGTTTAAAACACCTAACAAAGTAATTAACGCATAATTTTTCCCTTGTTTGTACTCTTTTATTTCTCCTTTGTAACCCTTGTAGACATTCAATTGGCTTTTAGGCAAATAAATAATTCTTACAAACATGCCTTGCTGGATGTGTTTAAACTCCATATTCATGACAGCACTTGGTTTTTCAACTTGAGACTTTTGATCAATTAATGCAAAGAAGTCCATTTAAAAATAAAGTAATCTATGTTTTTAAATTTCAGCATGTTTTTATTGTTTGGAGTCGGAGTTTTGATGTTTGCATTTGTATTTAGAAGATTTTATTTTAGGTTATTGATTGCGATGTTTTTTATAACTTTGAGGTTGTATGTATTTGCAAAGAAACAATTTAGAAGCACAGTGGATAAAATTAAACACACATACACAACGAATAAAGCAAATTTTTCTATTGCGCATTACAAGGTAGTGTATAATGAGAAAGCATTCAACGTTAATATAGTGAACATGAAAGGCGAGAATAGAAAGTTGAAAATGGAGGATTTAATGCATTGTCTACGTGATAAAAACAAAATAGTGCATTGTAGTGTTATCAATGATTACGGCGATGTTGTTTTAGATGCGACAAAGTTGATTAGAGAGTTTGTGTTGTATTTCAACTCTGAGACTGAAGAAAGTAAAGTAAAGTATTTTATGGCATATTTGGAGGATATACACGACACGAGTTTAATCAATTTCAAATTGATGGTTTATTTAAACGACGAATGTTTCACGGAGCGAGTGTATGAGTTGATGGATATACAAGACACCTTTTACAGGGATATATTTGTTTAAGGATCAAGTAAAATATATTGTAAGTATTGTAAGTTAAATGTTAAAGGACATAACAACCTTAATTTGTTCCGGTGGAGGGATAAGAGGCGTTTCGTATGTTGGAGTATTCAAGCGAATGGAGGAGTTGTTTCCCAATAAATTAAACATTACGACTGTATGTGGTGTTTCTGCTGGTACGCTCTTTGGGTTAATGTACATATTAGGGTATAATTCGCAAGAAATGATGAAGGAGATATTAGACAAAAATTTTAGTAGATTAAAAGATGTGCATGTATCGTATTTATTAACATTATATGGAATAGAGACTGGTAACAATATTATGACATGGATTGAGACTTTGTTGATAAAAAAAGGAATAAGCAAAGATGTAACGTTCAGGGAACTATATGAATTGAGCAAGATTGAATTTCAAGTATGTGTAACTAACTTGAGCAAGTACACATATGAAATTTTCAATTATAAAACTCAACCGGATATGAAAGTAACTACAGGAATTAGATCATCTATCAGTATTCCTTTTGTGTTTACTATTGAGAGACATCAAGACAACATTTATGTAGATGGAGGTTTAATAAATGCTTATCCGATTGAACATTTCAAAGACAATATTTCAAGTGTTTTAGGAATTAAATTAGATCACGAAGAATCGTCTTTTGTTAACATATCTGGATTTGAATCATATATATACAACGTGATTAACTGTTTTTTGATACATAGGGAAAAGTATGAAGTTATGCATGGTAACAAGGACATGAACAAGCAGACGTTGAGAGTGCAAAGCGGAGATGTAGCGCATACATTAAAGTTTTCGTTATCAAAAGAGGAGAAAATGAGAATGATACAAAAGGGATATGAAAGTGCGAGGTCATTTTTTGCGAGTTATGGACATTCTTGAATTATTATTTTAAAAAGAGTAGTTAAGGAGATTGAATGTCAAATGTGGACAATTTTAATATAATAAAGCAGATTGGCAAAGGTGCTTTTTCAATCGTGTATTTATGTCAAAACAACACAGAGTCTTTATTTGGCATCATGAAGAATCAAGATTACTTTATTATAAAGGAAATTAATATAAAAAGTTTAGTATACAAGTATGTGGCATTAAATAGCGAAAAGGTACCGAGCTCACAGTCTCCGGTGCAGTATAATATTACACCATACAAGGAGAACATGTTTGAAAACACACAAGAGTACGAGTATTATGAAAATCGTTTAACTGAATTGATCAAAAGTGAAATTGAGATTTTAAAGATGATTGAGCATATTAATATAATAAAGTTTTATAATTTTACATATTCTGGGCAAATATTTTTGATTCACATGGAGTATTGTGAATTAGGTGACGCATATGATTATTTGAAAAGGGAAGTAAAATTGTCTTTTGAATTTGTCGATGCATTTATTCATCAAGTATCGAGCGGACTCTTGTATTTGCACACGAACAACATTATTCATAGGGACATTAAGCCGCACAATATTTTAATTTCAAAAACGGCGAGCAAGGTCATGTTCAAGATTTCAGATTTTGGGTTTTCATGTTATGATTTATCTGCACGAGATGAATATGATGCAAGTGATGTTTTGTGTAAAAAGTATTTCAAGTTATGTGGAACACCATATTATATGGCTCCAGAATTAGTGATGAACATGAAAAAGCTTGAAAACTTTACATCATACAAAAGACAAAAAACAAACGTTTCAAGAAACAAAGACACGTTTTATAGTAGCAAAGTAGATTGTTGGAGTTTTGGGTTATGTTTATATGAATTAATCATGTGTGCCTTGCCATTTCCAAACGTGTGCAATATACGAGAACTAGAATCATTTTTCAGGAGGAGTGATGCTCAGATATATATTAATGAAAAAATTGCAAAAATGAAGGTGATAGATTCCATGAAGAAGCTTGTATTGTGTTTACTCAAAATTGATCCTGCGGAAAGATGTTCTATGGAACAATTTCACGCTTTATTGATTCAATACAAACCTGTTATGAATGAAATGTCTGAGAGATTAAAAAGCAGTACATGTGAGGAAGCACATCCGGGGCTAAAAGAGCATGTTGTAGGGAATCCTATAAGGAGTTCTCAATTAAGTTCGTGGGTAGATGTGAATGGTACAGCATCAAATAGTAGTGTTGTAATGAATGTAAGTGTAGCAAATGGATTTATGAAATGGTTGATGAATAATAATTAGCGAAATAGTTATTATTCTTGTAAAGGTAGTCATTATTCTTGTAAAGGAGGGAAAGCTTCTAGTGTATTTTGGCTTATTTTGATATTTTCATTAACATAAGTGACAACTTCTTCGACGACATCTGAGATGACATTTTCAAGTTGTTCTTGTGTAGTTTGCTGTGCTGAGCTTTGCTGTTGTTGTGCTGAGCTTTGCTGTTGTTGTGTTGAGCTTTGCTGTTGTTGTGCTGAGCTTTGCTGTTGTTGTGTTGAGCTTTGCTGTTGTGGCGGTGAGTTTTGAAAGAGTTTTAGTTTAGATAAGAATTGTTTAATAAATAAAAAGCACTGCATTTAGATTCTTATAAACATATGGAGAGAAAATTGTTTTTTGTAAACACTGTATAACAAGAGAGTGATTTTATTAAATATTTCAAGTTCAATTAGGGAATTTTTTTTTCTTTAAATAAGGTATAAAAACAATACAAACATGGGAGGCGGACTTATGCAATTAGTCGCTTAAGCGTATGCCTAGAGCGAAAGAGTAACAATGCCACTTGAAGTGGGAAAACATTGTTGCTAGTGGGTTTGCGTAAAGGCAAACTTGCGACATTTCCAAATTGCGGGAAACTCCTTAGGAAGCGTTGCTTCCAGTGCAAAATCACAGAAGTGGTTTGTGCTAGTCTTGACTACCATCTTTATTCTGAAAAGAAGTAAGAGAACACGGTTAATAGCCGTACGCGACTTTAGTCGCCGTAGCACGACTCGTGCTACGCCCAATGGTAAAAACGTCAAGAATAGGACAGTTTTGTTTATAAAAACATAATTGTTCAGATGGACAATCCGCAACCAAGCTCCTAAAATTGACGGATATATAATCCAATATTCAATCACGGAGAAGGTTCAGAGACTAGACGGAAATGGGTCTTAGTTGTAACAACGATAAAGATCTAAAGTATAGTCCAGCCTATACCGAAAGGAATGGGAAACACTGATGGCGCTTAGAAATATCTTGGGTGCTTAAAGTCAATCTGCCACTACGTGGAAAACGGGTTGGCTAGTGAATCAACCTTGTTGATTTGCGAAACTTCCAAAGTGCGGGAACTTCCTAAGAGCCTTGGCTACCACTTCAAATCAGAAATGGTTTAAAGGAACACGGTTAATGGCCGTACCCAATGGTAAAAACGCCAAGGATTGGACAATCCGCAGACAAGTATCTTATATTGAAAAAATTGAATATGTAATGCTTATGCGAGTCTTAATGGATACTGGTCAAACTCCAGTATACAAGACAAACTCCAAAATGCATTAACATATTTAAGTAAGGCAGATATAAGATAAAGTTTCAACGAGTAGACGGAAGTTGGGGTTTAATGAAAGTTTGCCAAACTTGAAAACCCTTAAGGTGTACTCTGCCAATATAAGAAATTATATTGATTATGCAAGATATTTACCTTACAGGTAACCCTCAGATCACTTTTTTCAAGGTTATGTAACAATGGCCTTACAAAGTAGAACGTGAAATATTCTGCTAGTATATAGGGATAATATGACGCCACCCCATGGTTTTTATCCATATTTTTCACCTATATGCGACACCGTCAAAATGCGGGAACACCCTAAAGACGTATAAAATATAAAATGAATTTAAAGAATGTTGCGTGTTTGATATAATTACAAATGTTGAATAACAGTTTAACAAAGAAATGCACAAAGTGTGAAAAAAATAAACCATTAGATTCTTTCATAAATGGACATTACATCAAAGCAACAACAATTAGCAGCAACTTTTAATTCATTATTTATATGACGCACCAAGGAGGTTATGGAAACATGCCTCTGGCCGATATTCTCGGGTATGGTAAAAGTCGTTCGTATGAAAAGTGCTAAAAGCACTTTAGAAATGGGCAATCCGCAGCCAAGCTCTAAATGTACACAGAGTACACACGAGTGCTGTTCACAGACTAGACGTCGGTGGGGGAATATTAAAGATTCCCTTAAGATATAGTCGGGCTGGCATAGAAATATGTTAGACTTTCCGCGTGTACAGACGACACACCAATTTTGCTCAAGAAAGTATCGAGCAAACGTTTAACGGAACTGTCGATTTTGGAAAGAAGGTTTCATGCACCGTTTCTCGCAACGGTGATTTGATTCACAAAGTCTATCTTCAAGTTGAGCTCCCTGCTCTCAACAACACTAATGGAACCACTGGTTCCGTCAAGTGGGTTCAGAAGCTTGGTCACGCTATCATTGACGAGGTTTCCATTGAAATTGGTGGCCAAGTCATTGACAAGCACTACGGTGACTGGCTCGAGATCTGGAACGAGCTTACCCAAACTGATGAGAAATATGAAGGTTACCAGGAGATGATTGGTGATGTTGCTGCTCTTAACGCAGATGCTGATACCCATGCTGCTTATACCCTTTACGTTCCTCTTCAATTCTGGTTCTGTAGAAACCCTGGTCTCGCCTTACCACTTATCGCTCTCCAATATCATGAAGTTAAATTCAACATTACATTTGCTGCTGCATCTTCTTGTTACATTCTTACGGGTGGTGCCACTGCTGCCACTCCTTCATTCACGAATGCTTCACTGTATGTTGATTACATCTACCTTGATACCGATGAGCGTCGCCAATTTGCGCAAGTTCAACATGAATACCTTTTGTTTAAGAGGAAAAAAGTAACCACCTCAGCACATGCAGACACTGTGTTGAGAAAAAGTTGTTTGTATTCTGCACAACCTACACACGTAACGAACGTAACACAGGTTGTATACTGTTGCTAGTAGAACATTAATGTATGTTATTTGGTGTGAACCGCCTCCCAGTTTTTATCCACACCGAGTAAAAGCAACATTATGTATCTGCGACATTATCAAATTGCGGGAAACTCTTAAGGAAGCCTTGCTTCCAGTGCAAAATCACAGAAGTGATTTGTGCTAGTCTTGACTACCACTCTTTTTTGGAAACAATCAAGAGGATCTCGGTTAATAGCCGACCCCGATGGTAAAAATGTCAAGAATTAGACAATCCGCAGCCAAGATTCTAAAAGTGATTTAAAGATTTATTGCTATTAAAAAGAAATATCCGATGGGATATATTTACTGCTTAATTTTTCCAAATGGTAAGAAATATGTTGTTGTTTAATGAGCAACTTAATCACTCAAGAATAAGGTTCAACGACTAAATGATAATGGGGGAACAAACGTTCCCTTAAGATATAGTCTAGTCCCAGTTGCCATTCGCAACTATAAATACATCGAAAGGTGGGGTAAGGTGCGGTTAAAACGTAGGATACCAACTACAGTTAGCCGGCCAACGATTGAACAATTACAGTACACTGGAGCTGAATCATTCTCCAACTCTGCTGTCAAGAGCAAGCTTGCTCTCAACCACCCTTGCAAGGAGCTTATTTGGGTATTCCATCTTGACGATGCTGTCCAGCCCTTTGATTATGCAGATAGTGGTAGCCACATTCTCACCACTGCTAAGCTCCAACTCAATGGACATGACCGATTTAGCGAGCGCAAATCTGGCTATTTCTCTCTTGTTCAACCTTATCAGCATCACACTCGCATTCCAGATGCTAACGGAATTTACGTCTATTCATTTGCTCTCAACCCCGAGGCTCATCAACCTTCAGGCACGGTCAACATGTCCAGAATCGACAATGCTACTTTGCAAATGAACACGACTCTTGCTTCCGATAACACTGGAAAGCTCAAGGTCTTTGCCGTTAATTATAACGTGCTTAGAGTGATGGCTGGCATAAAGATTTTATATCACCTGTGCCAAACAGTCAGCTGCTTGCTAAGTTCTTTGATATACTTGGCAAGGAAAACAGTGAAAATTCAAGGACAGTATATCATTACTGTTATATAACTGACTAGTAGACTTTTAAAAAGGTCTGCGACAACTTCAAATTGCGGGAAACTCCTTAGAGCCTTGACTACCATTTTTACATAAGACGATGTAAAAAGAACTCGGTTAATAGCCGAATGCGACTTAGTAAGTGTCGCCGTTGCACGAATAGTGTTGCGCCCAATGGTAATAACGTCAAGGATTGGACAACCTGCAGCCAAGCTTCCAAAATTATGTGGAAGAAGGTTCAGAGACTAAATGGAGTTGGGGAAATCGTCTAGGTTTTCTTAAGATATAGTCCGCCTTCTTTGGAAACAAAGAAGATGCCGCGGGGCGGCCTTGCTTACTCAAATTAATTTATTTAAAAATGAAAATATACATTGTTTTTATTACCTTTTACTGGATATAAAACCAAGTCATGTTTGTATAAACTCCCACAAATTAATGTGGCACTAGACTTCTTGTCTGGTAGACGAAGTTTTGAAGATGCAAGTGCAACTTTGAAAGTATTGAAGACTGTCAACTAACAACTTTATCATACCATCTAGCTATGATAAACTGAATGAAGAATTTACAAACAAAGAACAACAATGGTACATAACCAAATTGTATATATAGATAATATTCGGCAGAGGGGAGCATTCGGACCATAGCATGATGCGATATTACCACAGTCGCCTCCGAGAGTAGCTACGGGGTGTCTGCGCCGGGAATATATGTATATAAATTACAATGCTACAAATGAAAAAAGCACTTGAAAAAAATGTGATGTACAATGGGTTCTTTTACAAGTATTTGTCGGATAAAATACAAATATAACTTGTTATTTTAAGTAAATCGCGATTCTACATCAACTTGTATTAAGCATTCTTTTTTATTACAGCTTGAGAATGGAATCAATTCATCAAAAAGCTGGAGTGTAAGATTAAAATACTGAGAAACTGTTAAATGAGGTCCCATGCAGGTTCCATGTTTATCCCATTCGTGTTTCCATAAATCTTCATTATTTCCCCAGCAACTTTTCCAATTCGTATTAAGTTTTGGTAAAATTGGTGCAAGATCTGAAATGTTAAAAGGGTTTTTTGAACAAAACTGTGGGTATCCACCTCTTGCATAATCAACCCATAGTCCGTGAATAGTGTAATCTGAATCAATATGACATTTTTGAACAGACAATATATATGTGTAATATTTAATGAGTGCCTTTGTAAGCATTTGAATAAAATTAAATGAAAACTTATCTTTAAACTTTTGGCAAAACTTTATTTTGTATGCTAATGTTATAAAATAAAATGTCAAAGGTTTTTAAAAAGTATGGCGCTTTAGAAGTTAGTGGATTATCTGAGCTTAATAAAGTGAATGTAACAAAGGCCACGGTTGGTCAATTAACAAATATTTCAACTGCTGTAAGCATTAATGCATCGGCTGGTATTATTTCAACTGTAAGCACAACTCTTACAACAAATGGAACAGCTTTGTTTGCAGTTAGCAATAGTCACGTTGAGCCTGAAAGTGTTGTTCTAGCAAACATTGTAAATTATAGTGGAAATCAAGGGGCGCCTAGTGTACGTGTTCAAAGCATTACTCAAGGCTCATTTTCTGTATCCTTGAGAAATGGCAGTTGGACGGACGCCCTAAATGGTGTTGTAAAAGTTGGATATCTCGTTCTTTAAATTTTTATTTAAAAACATAAAAACAAACGGATTAAGAACCTAATATGTTTATGTTATTGAATTTTCTTGTATCAATGGTTACAATTGTTCTTGGTGAAGGTTATTATTGTCCTTTTACAGATTTAGGGGCAACAGAAAACATGAGTTTGTTGTATGATTATTACGATACGAATGAAGGTTATTGGACGAGAAAAGGAGAAGTAGGATGGACATCTGTTCAGGCATATTGTAGTGACAAGGGAGATTCTACAAAGCATAGTGATGCAGGAGAGTGGAAATGCAATGATAGTAAGGGTATATGTTTTTGGACAGAAGGAGGTTGTATGGTAGCAAGTAGCCGTACTCCCGATTGCAAAGCTCTTTGCCAAGCTGTTTTAGATAACAAAGGCCCTGCATGTCTTGGGGATTGTCCAGGGGGTAAAATTAGTAATACATTATACGACTTGTGTTCAGACGCTTCGGCAACTACAACTTCAATGACGCCTACAACTTCAATGACGCCTACAACTTCAATGACGCCTACAACTTCAATGACGCCTACAACTTCAATGACGCCTACAACTTCAATTTTACCAACACAAAGAGCTTTAGATGGAAGATGTTTTAAAACGATTTGTTCAACGTTGTGTCATACAAACAATATTTTGAAATAAAAATTGTATATTGTTACTTTAGTTTATATAAATGTTATTTTATATAAATGATAATAATAAATGAATAACTTGCCTATTGTTCCTGGCAGAGCAAGGCGATTGGCTTATGGAGAATATGTGAGACGATGCCATTCAAGGAGTACGTACGAGTCTATACCAGTACAAGTACAAGTACAAGAGTACAATTTGCACGAAAGCCCAACTTTATTGGAATTAATAAACAACACACAAGTATTTGTATGTAATAAATCTAGTTTTTGTGCAATTTGTCAAGACATGACATTACCAGGAAACAACATTATGCGAAAGTTAAAGTGTAATCACGAATATCACATGCAATGCATTGATGTGTGGTTGTCTTCGACAAATGTGTGTCCTTTGTGTAAAAAAGTGATAATTTAGAAATAAGGTTATTTTTAATAATAATAATATAGAAATAAATCAAGGTTTGCTATGAGCAATAGTCATTTAATGGAAATGGTAGGAAAGGACATGAACAAATATTGTATAACACGGTACATTGGTTCCGGTTCTTTTGGTGATGTATTTGAGGCAAAGAACAAAAAGACAAATGATTTAGTGGCGTTAAAGATACCTATACAAACAAAGGAGAGAGATGGATCAAAATCATTGTTAGACGAGGCGCGAGTTTATAAAAGGTTGATTGAAAAGAGCGATAATAGCAGGGATTATGGTATTGCGAACATGAAGGTTACACGACACAAAGACAAAAAGTTAATTGTGATGGATTTGTTGGGCGAGAATTTGGAATCAATCATTGGCAAGCATAAAACTTTAAAAATAAACACAATTATTTTGTTAGCGATAGAAATGATAGACATTATAAAGTACATACATATGTGTGGGTTTGTTCATAGAGATTTGAAACCGGATAATTTTGTATTGGGAAACAAAAAAAGACGTTTATTTTGCATTGATTTTGGTTTAGCAAAAAGGTATATTAAAAAGAGTGGTGAACACATAGAGTTTGCCAAAACGAGAAAATTTTGTGGGACTGCTCGATATGCAAGTATAGCAGCGCATAAGAACGAGGAACAGTCTAGAAAGGATGATTTAGAAGCCATTGGTTATATTTTGATTTATTTATACAAGGGCAAATTACCTTGGCAAGGCATTAAACACAAAGACAAGACGGAAAGGTACAAGATGATTGGGGAGAAAAAGGAAGAGATGTCAGACGAGGATTTATGCAAGGACATGCCTAGAGAGTTTACTATTTTTTTAAAATATGCAAGAAATTTAGATTTTGATGAAAAGCCCCATTATTCTGCATTAAAGAATATGTTTTTAAAGTTGTATGATTCAAAACATGACAAGTGTAGTAAATTAGAATGGGAATGATTTATGTAAAATTATTTACTTGGAACTAATTAAAGATGTCTGGAACGCTACAAGAAAGTTTTGGAATACTAGAGAAAAGTTACAAATTACTTGAAGAAAGTCAAGCGATGTTAAAAGGACGAAATGAGAGATTGAACAAGGAGAACAAGATATTAGATGAAGAGTATCAAATTTTAGATGCAAGGCAAAAGGGATTAGAACAAAGCTACAAGGAATTAGAAAAAAAGTACAAAGAATTGGAAGAAAGTTACAAAGAAAATGCTATAATTGAAAGCATGAACGAAATGAAGCAACAATATGACCATTTAGTTTTGAATAGTATATCTTTGCAGCGATACAAACATTTAGAAAACAAATACAATCAGGAAATCAACAAGGGTATTGCAGTATCTGTATTTTTAGACCACGTTTTGAAGAAACTCAAGTCATGTCAGGATTTGTCTACGCAATCGTCTTCATTCAATTGCAAACTTCAACTGGAGATAATAATGGCAAAGGAGTTGTTGAGTGACTTGTAAAATTGATTTAAAAATGAATTTTGTTTAAAGCAAATAGGGAAACAACATGGTATTGATTGGTTTAACTGGAAAGATGGGTTGTGGAAAGGATTACATTGCAAAGAACTATATTATACCTTACATAGAGAAGATTTCGAGTCATTGTTTTCAATTGTCATTTGCAGATCAAATAAAAGTAAATGTCATGACAAAGAATGACATTCCATATGATGATGTGTTTGTTGAAAAGACGAATGCCACCAGAACGTTGTTACAACAAGAGGGGACGGAGCATGGCAGAGACGTGTATGGTCAAGATATTTGGATCAAGTATTTTGACAATTGGATGCAAATATTTAGCAAAAGAGGTATTTCCAATGTGATTGTATGCGATGTTCGTTTTGAGAACGAGTTAAAGTACATCAAGTCAAAGGGCGGAATCGTTATAAAGGTTGAAGCGCAAGATAGAAACATGGCACGGCTTATAAGTGAGAGCAAGTCTGATGAACGGGTGTTGGATAAATTGCGGAGCCATAAATCAGAATGTGACTTGGACAAGGTACCAAACTCATATTACGATGTTATTGTAGACAATTCGATTGGTGTTGAATTAAATTTAGATCCTGTATATAAATTACTCTTTAAGAAGGTTTTCAGTGAACGCATGCATACAAAATGAGAGATTACTAAAGGAAATTGGTTTAGGGATATAATCATCAAAGCCCATGTCCAAATATTTTTGTTTATCACCTCTCAAGCAGTATGCGGTGACGGCAATAATATATGGTTTTTTCTTTGTTGTATGTATTTTATAGTATTCGGTAATATCATGAAACACTTCTTCTCCATTTTTTATTGGTATTCTTATATCAAGTAGAATAATATCAAAGTCGTTTGAAAAAACGGAATTTAGGCATTTTTGCCCATCATCAACAACAACGACATTATTGAATCCGATTTTGTTGAGAAAACTTACAATGACTTTTTGATTGATAAAAATGTCTTCGACAAGCAAGATTCTAACATTTTCTTCTTTAAAGTCTAAGAAGCAAGATTCTATTTTTTTATCAAGATGATTACTAGCATTCGAAGTAGGGTGTTCTTCACTTAAGAATGTTATACATTGTGCTTTTAATTGTTTTTCCTTGATTGGTTTTGATATGTGACCTTTAAAAACAGAAGAGATAGATTCCGATTTATCTCCAATACTGCTCAAAGCAATAAGCGGGAAAAATTTGTTTTTAAACTCGTCTTGTTGTCTCAATTTATATGCAAACGTTGTTCCATCTATTTTTGGCATGCAAATGTCAATTAATCCAATATCGAATGGTGTGATTTTTGTAAAATGAAGAGCTTCTTCGGCATTGCTGAAGACATAAGCCTTCATTCCCCATTTAGACACCATACCCGACAGGCTTATTCTATTGAACAAGTTATCGTCAAGAATAAGGACGGATGCATTAAGAAGAACATTTTCATTCATAGATATATACTTTGTATTTTCAACGGATTGTGTTTTAATGACAAAAGAGAACTGAGATCCTATAGACACAGTGCTCCATTCAAGCCACACTGCACCATCCATGAGTTCTACTAGTTCTTTAGCTATAACAAGTCCTAGGCCTGTACCTTGGTTTATTTTAGGTGAAAGTTTACTTTGAATTTGAGTAAAAGATTTGAACAGTTTATTTTTATCGTTTGGATCTATGCCATGTCCTGTATCAGTAACATCAAAGCGAAGGAAAATGTCATTTGATGTGGAGGGTTCTAAATTTTTTTGAGAAAGTAATAATTTATATTCAGTAAAGTTTATTTTTTTGATACTTAGGAATATTGTTCCTTTGTCAGTGAATTTGATAGCATTACTCAATAGATTAAGAAGGATTTGTTTAATACGATTACTATCTCCTAGAATAAAATCGTCAACATCTTGTTGGATAATGTAACTGTATTCGAGTGATTTTTCATAAATTTTGGATAGAATGATATCGTTTGTAGATTCTATGCATTGTTGCAAGCTCATGGGTTTGATGTCTAAAAGTATTTTACCTATTTCCAATTTAGAATAATCAAGGATATCGTTTATAATAGTCATTAAATTGTAGGAGCATTCTTTAATCATGTTGATATAAGATTCTTGATCGCTTGAGATTTTAGTGTCTTCTAACAAGGTAAGCATACCTATGATTCCGTTGAGTGGTGTTCTTATTTCGTGGCTCATGTTTGTGAGAAAGGCAGAATTGTGGTTGTATGCCGCTTCTTTTTGTTGTGTTTCATTGATCAATTTGATTTCAAGTTTTTTGGTTTCATTTATATTTAATAATGTAATCATGAATTTGTGAACACCATTGCATACAATGAGTGTACGTTGTACTTGCATCCACAGGTACTCTTTTAATTTTTTGGAGTATATTTGGCATTCACTATTTGATATTTGATTATGATCAAAAAAGTTGTTCCACAATGAGGATTCGGCATCTTTAAAGTCGTTATGGACGGATTCTATGTAGTGACTATTATCGCCGAGAAGTTCATCAACAAATTTGTTTTTGAAATCGATGGTTGTTTTGTTTTGGTAGCACAGAATACCTACAGAAACGTAATTAAGAATAGAGCTCATAAACCTACTCAACATTATTTTTAACAGGAATTGTTCTCATAGAAGTGTAGAAAGTTATAGTTAACAAGATTGTAAAAATGGCATCGTTTGTAAAAGTATTTTTCATAAGAATATTCATGATGCTATAAAGCAATACGATTACAAATTTAGCGAATACTGTAGTATTATATGACATGATAAGAATAGTAAACAGTGCAATGTATGCATTAATTTGAAAGTGTTTTTTGTGTTTGGGATAAGATTCATTTTGCATAAGAGTCATAACCGAGATAAAATATCGTGTTAAAAGAACAAGAAAAAAGATTCCAAATATTTTAAAGAGTGAATCAGATGGCATCGTTAGATAAAAAAGATAAGCAGTTATAGCAACGATGATATCAGAAAGCAAATTGTATGGTGACAAGTCGTACATATTTTGTATTAAATCACTTTTGATACTAATCATTTTTGTTTTGTAGTCACTACTTATTGTCAATAAATATTTTATAAAACTAGTATTATAATATAAAAAGACATGAAAACAGATTTAATTGCCAAGCTCATTTTATTAACAGCTAGTACTAGATATGTTATGATAACGCGTGATTATACAAGTATCGCAGTAGTATTTGCGGTAGTGTACTTGGCATTTAAACGCGATTTTTACTTGCCATTTTTAGGAAAGTGTGTTTTTCCAGTTTCAAATACTCCACAAGGCAAGGATGGTTTAGTAAGAGTGACAATGAGCAAATTGCCTGCAAATGTAAAATTATTGTATTGGGCAGCAAAGCCAAACAAGGGTATTTTTGCAGATCCATTTGTAGCATATGATGATTATTCAAACATGGGAACAACAATGACAGACAATGATGGAAACGCTACTGTTGTAGTGCAATGTCCTGGAAGTTATAATGTAAACAAGTTTGGTGTATGGAAAAAAACAATTTCAGCCCATTTGCATTATCGATACGAGCTTTTGCCATACAAAGGTATGTTTTCTCGTGTGTACACAACGGATTTACAAGCCAATTGTGCAAAATAAACTTTAATTTATAAATTAAAGTTTTAAAAAAGTTTGTTAAATTTAATAATAAACACGAATTGAGTTAAGCGCTAGACGTCGTTGCGTCTTTTGCTTGAAGTTCTAAAAGCTTTTTTGTTTTATGCGCTAACGCGTTTTTGCGTTTAATGTGTTGAATTTCTTTTTGATTTTCTTGATATTGCGCATATTGATCACGAAGTTTTTCACTGAGTGATTTAACACCAGATTGAACAGATTTGCCGACCGTTTGCATCCCGCGACTGAGTGATTGTCCACTTTTAATCAACACTTCTTTAACTTTAGGGCTTGATTTTCTAACTTGTTCATTTAATGCAAGTGCGGCAGTTTGAGCAGTTTTGGCGGCATTTACTAATAGTTCTTGCATTTTAGATTTAGCCAAAGATGCTTGGACTTTTAATTGTCCAGCAAGTTTTTGGAGCTGTTCTTTTCGTTCTTGGTTTTTTTCTTTGGCAAGATTTGCATTGACTTCCTTTAACTGTTCTTTGACTTTTAAATATTCCTCCTCAGTTGCTCCACCGGCTTGTCCATACAAGTTAAAAATTGTACCCATACCTCTCATGCGATAATGGCTTTTCTTTGGAGATCTGACATTTTTAGAGTATCTTTTTTTTGAATTACGTTTCTTTAAACTGCTACGTTTTTTTAGACTGCTATGTTTTTTTAAATGGCTTGAGCGCTTAGGACTTCGGCGCTTGTTGCTTTTTCTGTAAACGTGTCTCATTTTTGCGTATATTGTATAGTATTAGTTCAAGATTTTATTTTTCTACTATTTGCGCTAGCTTAGTTTTAAAATCGTTTCTCATAGATGCACTCATGCTCATCGATTTTCCAGTGGTAAGATATGGCTCCATTAAATACATTGTGTTTAGAATTTCAAAGTGATTGGGGGAAAGTGGTGATGGTGATGGATCAAATTGCAAAGTTGTATTTGTGTCAAGATATACATTTAGCACTTTGACATGATTTAAATCAAGTTTATTTATATTTGAAAGCTCATTAGAGTTGTTAGGTTGAGTGTAAATATCAATATTGGATACTGCAAGATGAGCCAATAGTTTCAATGATATTCCTTTAGATTTATTAATCAAATCAATATTATAGAGATATTCTCTTGTACTATTAGTTTGTGTGTCAATCCACTTTATATTATATCCATCACCAACAATTTCGATATTGTCATTATTAAATAGTTGCGAGTCTTTTATTTTATTCTGCATAAGAAAGTTTAAAGTCACTTGTTTGAAATCTTGTGCAAATGCAAAATTTTCAAAAAATGCAACTTTATTGGCGTTTTGCCAACTTGCTTCATTTTGAAAAATGTCAAACAACTTTTTAAACTCGTCCTGTTGTGTGGGGTTTGTGCTTAAAACATCAGATGTATTATAAGGTTTAAAGTTCTCTTGTCTTTTGAATGAAAAGAGCATAGAAAACAGAAATAGACACAATAAAATAATTATAGTGGTCATTCTTATAATAATAAATATTATAATAATAACATTTAGAGTAATAACAAATATATTTTAATTGAGTTGTTGTTCTCGTTCTGCCATGAGTTGTTCTAATTTTCGATCAACATCTTGATAATTGCGTTTTTTGTCGTTGTTGGATTTCCAATTGTTTATGTTTGTATTTGACACGGCTTGTTTCCGTGAAGGGGTATTTGTAAACGCTTCTCGTTCTTTTTGTTTTCGATTCAAATCATCAGGATTTAAATCTTCTGTTTCTGGTGGTGTATAAATTTGTGTCGCAGGCTTATTCAAAAAGTGGAAGGATTGATCTGTGGCATCATTTAATGTAGAAGTACCTATTTTAGAATAGGTATCTGAAAATGAACCCATTTCATTTGGATTAAATGCTTCCAACACCTCTGTGGTTTGTTGTTGTTGTTGTGGTGTGGTTTGTTGTTGTGGTGTGGTTTGTTGTTGTGCGTACCATTGTAGCCATTTAAAAGCTTCTTCGCCTGATAAGACATATGTGCCATTTTCAACAATGATAGTGGGAACATTTGTTATTTTTACGCCTAGATGTTTTTGAATTTTATAAAATATTTCTGGACGTTGTTTAGTTTGTTTGTCGATATCTATACAAAGTTTGTTGAATGAATTGAACAAATTAGGATGTTCATGTAAAGATTCCAAAAATGCTTTGGAATAATTGCAATAATTACTGAATATAAGCAATGGAGCTTCAAGCATTATTATTATTATTATTATGATGTGATGATAATTTATGTAAAAATTTAACGATGTGTATGATTTATAAAATAATTATCTTGGTTAATTCTTAGATATGGCAGATATAAGATTAAAAAAGATATCTATTGAGCCAGGACAGTCCCCATTAGTCATACAAAACGGCAATGTTTATGTGTCTAATACAACAGTGTCTGATAGTAGTATCACTGGTTCCTTAATAATAGATGGGGGTATTGGCGTCAAATGTACTTCAAATTCGTTAAATTCAACTGTTGGAGGAGCATTGACAATTGGTGGAGGAGCAAGTGTATTAAAGAGTGTATACGTTGGTGGTGACATTATTATGGATACATCAACAAGTCAATTTAGGGTTCAAGGTATATCCCAAGATCGTTTCATAGTGGATTCTTCTTTGAACAAGGAAATTAAAATGAGTCCAGATGGAATGAATACACGATTTCATTTATCCGATACTTCTTTAAGCATTTCAATATCCAGCAATAGTATTAATTCAAGCGTTGGTGCGTTAGTGCTTGACGGAGGCATGAGTATTCGTTCAACCGAATATTCTACATCTATATCTGCAGGAGGAGCTTTAACGATTGCGGGTGGTGCGAGTATTGCTGGCAATTTGCACGTCAATGGCATAACATCTATTTCAAGTCAAAATACAGTTGGAAATCTTTTTACAACGACATCCGGACAATTGGGTATTGGTGTTGTTTTGCCTTTGAGTAGAGTTTCTATAACGCCATCAAGTACAGAAAGTAAAATTACATTATGGGATGGAGGGGACTCAAATAATCATTTTGGGCTTGGTGTTTCCGATCATCAATTGAATTATCATGTATCTAACACGCAAAACTCGCATGTTTTTTTTTCTCAAGGTAAAAATGGCGGTGGAAACGAACTTTTAAGAATTCAAGGAAATGGATTTGTGGGAATAAGTACAAGTGCTCCACAATGTTCATTAGATGTAAATGGCAATATTCGCTCTTTAAACTTGACGACTTCTAATTTGATTGTAACAAGCAATGTTACAACGGCGTCATTGCACAGTATCAACAGTATTTTATCATCAATTACAAGTGGGAATATTAATTCTTCAAATGCCAATTTTGCAAGTGCAACACTTGGAACAATAAAAGCTCCAGCATTTAATGAACATGTCATTAGCAATATAAATTTTTTTACAAATGGCAATATTGGCATAAGTACAACCACTCCGAGTACAAATACTATAGAATGTATCGGGACGATAAGTTCAAGTCATTTGACAGGATCTGGAGGGTCATTTATTAATAGCACTGTAGGTGAATTAAATGTGAGCAATTTGCGCAATTCATTAGATGCGACAATAGGAAGTACACTTTTTGTGCGAGGCACGAGCGGAAATTTGGGGGTAGGAAAGATATTACCGACAGCAAAAATGGATGTGTTGTATGAAAACATTACAACTGGTGGGAAAATTGTGAATATACATTCAAGTAATACAATAACAACAAATTATAATTTAATTGATGCTGGGCATGGCGAGAGTACATCATTTGTAGTTCAAGGCGATGGTAATGTAGGAATAAAAACGAGTGCTCCAACAGTTGCACTGCATGTCATTGGAAGTATTATTGGAACAAATTTAAATATATCACAAGACATGACGAGTAATAATCTTCAAGTTACAAATGTGACAAGTACAAACATTACTACAACAAATTTGATGATTAGCAATTCAGCAACAACATCCAATTTAGTTGTTTCAAGTTTGATAACAACATCCAATTTATCTGCTGGCGGAGGCACTATAGGAGGCTTACTTGTAGAAACTATGAGAGCAAACACCTTGATTAGTTCAGCAAACATGACAAGCTTGATTATTACAACTGGGACATTGCTTGCAAGTACATCAATCAATGCAGTTGGAACATCGAATACAATTGGCAACTTATTTACAACTGGAGGGAATGTAGGAATTGGAACAACAAGTCCTGGAGAACGTTTGGATGTTCGTGGAAACTTGCGAGTTGGAAACTCTACAAGCCTTAATTACATTGCTTTTCATGGAACTTCAGCTGACGAACCAGGTGGATTTAGTCATACTTTTATTGGAGAAAGAATTTATGGCGGGACTGAGCAAAGCGAATTGCTTTTATTCAAGGGGAATGA
>Ga0169931_10002979_pt1 | contig 27213 bp, 23 predicted proteins | sample Kivu_15m_20L_FD_129675 | JGI IMG/M metagenome (GOLD analysis project Ga0169931, IMG submission 129675) | Freshwater microbial communities from Lake Kivu, Western Province, Rwanda to study Microbial Dark Matter (Phase II) - Kivu_15m_20L... | ecosystem: Environmental > Aquatic > Freshwater > Lake...
CTGGTGGCGCAATTCCCGGACGCGACCGAACTCGCGGTGACGATGACCGGCGAGTTGTGCGACTGCTTCGAGACGAAGCGCGAGGGCGTGGCCGCGATCATCAAAGCGGTGCGGTTCGCCAGTGCCGCGCGCCGCGTGCGCGTGTGGAGCACCGACGGCACGTTCCTCGATTCGGAGCAAGCGAAAGCGAACCACCTGAAAGTGGCCGCGGCGAACTGGCACGCGCTCGCGACCTTCGCGGGGCAGTATGTGCCGAAGGGCCGCGCGATCCTTGTGGATATGGGATCGACGACGACCGACGTGATTCCCATTTTCGACGGCAAGCCGATTGCCGAAGGGAAGACCGACTACGATCGCCTATTCAACCACGAACTGGTTTACACCGGGGTTCGGCGCACGCCGGTGTGCGCGCTGTTGCCGCACGTCACGGCCGCGGAACTGTTCGCCACCACACTCGACGCGTACTTGATTCTCGGCCAGATTGCCGAAAACCCGGACGACCGCGACACCGCCGACGGCCGCCCCGCGACGAAGAAATACGCGCACGCGCGCCTCGCGCGGATGTACTGCGCCGACGCTGAGATGGTGCCCGAAGAGAACATCGTCGCGTTCGCCGAAGGCATCCGCGAGGCGCAACGCAAGCGCATCGCGGCGTGCCATAGTGCGGCGAAAAGGCGGCTGGACGACATACCATCCAACGAAGTGCCCGCGTACGCACAACAAACCCCGGAAGAGCAGACTGAAGACCTGCGCCGATTTCTCCCACAGCGGGAACCGGTGTGGTTAATCACGTCCGGTGCCGGCGAATTCTTGGTCCGCCGCTGGCTCGCGTGCGACGGCGATGTTTCCCTAAACGAGCAACTCGGCCCCGAAGTCTCCGCGTGCGCGCCGGCTTACGCGGTCGCGGTGCTGGCTGCGGAGGCGCGCGCGTGATCGTCGTGAAGGTTGGGGGGAGCCTCTTCGATGCGCCCGCGCTCGGGCCGGCACTTCGCGCGTACCTGAACACGCTCCCCCCGCGACCGGTGTTGCTGGTCGCGGGCGGCGGGCCGGTCGCGGACGCCGTGCGCGCCTTGGATCGGACACACGCGCTCGGCGAAGCAACCGCCCACTGGCTGGCGCTCGCGAGTTTGGATGTGACCGCGGGCTTGCTCGAACGGCTCGTCGGTGGGCGCGCCCGCGTACTCAACTGCCTCGCCTTCGCGCGCGAAGACGACGCGCGCCCCGGGGCGCTGCCACACACGTGGGCCGTCACCACGGATTCCATCGCGGCCCGCGCGTCGGAGGTGTTCGCGGCCACCCGGCTCGTTCTGCTCAAATCGGTGGACGTGCCGTCGGGCCTGCCGCACGAAGAAGCCGCCGCACGCGGGTTCGTCGATGCGCACTTTCCGATTGTCGCGGCGCGGCTCCGCTGTCCCATCGAGTTGCGCAACTTCCGGCACGAACTGGCGGCGCACGCCTGAGTTGCGCGCGTGTTCTATACTTGGGGCGAGCATCGCTACACGCCGGGGACTTCGCGCGCCATGCGGTTCATCATCGCCACCGAGTTCTACCAGCAGATGCTCAGCATCCCGGACCACACGCAAGACTGCTACGTGCGGCCCGGCGAGTACCTGCACCACATGTACATCGACGGCGTGAAGTACTGCGTCGCCCCCGCGGTGCTGGACTGCCTCGCACAAGCCGAAGAGAAAGACGACCAAGAGGCGATCAACCACCTCCAGTTGCACAAACTGCACTTCGAGGCGCTGCTCGCGGACGCGGAGCGCTCCGGTACGCTGTCCGCGGACGTGACGCTGCTCGGCGACGCGCCGCCCACGGACGAAGAGGCGCTGCCGGCCACCGGGAACGCGTACGCGCCGCGGGTGCCGCAGAAGTGGGAAGATTTGGGGCTGGACCTGCCGTTCCTGTTCGACCTCGCGCTGCGCACCATTTATGTGCGCGGGCAGATCGCCGGCGGCGAGTTGGCGAACGCGATGTCGGTGCCGTTCGCGGTGGTGAACCCGGTGTTTCAGGCAATGCGCAAGCAGTCACTGATCGACATCGTGGCGCAGCGGGGCAACAGCGGCGACGCCAGTTTCGTGTACGCGATCAAGCCGCCCAAGGGCGAAGACGCGCTGCGCGACGCGCTCGAAAAGACCAGCTACGTCGGCCCGGCCCCGGTGCCGTTCTCCGATTACGTCGAATCGGTGATGGCCCAGACCATCAAGCGACTGGTGGTGACGCGGCGCAGCATCCGCCGCGCGTTCGAAGACCTCATCATCACCGACGACGTGTTCAACGAGATCGGGCCGGCGATCAACTCGGCGCAGTCCATCTTCTTCTTCGGGTACCCCGGCAACGGGAAGACGAGCGTCGCCGAGCGCATCACGCGGCTCATGGGCGACTCCATTTACGTGCCGCACGCGGTCGAAGCCAACGGCCAGATCATCAAGGTGTTCGACCCGATTCTGCACACGCCGGTGCGCCCCGACGACATGCAGGGCGAAGTGACCGACACCCTGTTGCGCCGCGGCCGACAGTACGACGAGCGGTACATTCAGGTGAAGCGCCCCACCATCGTGGTGGGCGGCGAATTGACGATGCCGATGCTCGACCTGAAGTACAACGACATCGGCAAGTTCTACGAAGCGCCGCTGCAAATGAAGGCGAACGGCGGCGTCTTCATGATCGACGACTTCGGCCGGCAGCAGGTGCGCGCGATGGACCTGCTGAACCGCTGGATCGTGCCGCTGGAGAAGAAGTACGACTACCTGAACACCGTGACCGGGACGAAGATCGAGGTGCCGTTCGACCAGTTGCTCATCTTCAGCACGAACTTGGACCCGAACCAACTCGCGGACGAAGCGTTCTTGCGCCGCATCAAGTTCAAGATCGAGATCCGCGACCCGGACGAGATGCAGTTCCGCAAAATCTGGGAACTGGTGTGCAAGGGGAAGCGCGTGGACTTCGACCCGCGGGGCGTGGACTACCTGATTCAGAAGTGGTACAAACCGGTGGGCCGCCCGTTCCGCATGTGCCAACCGCGAGACATCCTCGACCAGATGATGAGCATCGCGAAGTACAACATGGAGCGCGTGAACTTCAGCCCGGACCTGATCGACGCCGCGTGCGCGACGTACTTCATCAGCGCGAACAAGAAGGACTTCGGCGCGAAAGTGCGACTGGACTAGCGCTCCGAGTCACTGGAGCCATAACGACGCGGAGCGTCGTGCCACTATTGTGGTGCGACTCCGCGTCGCATTCGCGACACCCGAACTAGAACCGCTCCGCGGTTGCCGCGAGCCGCGGGTTCGCGGTTGATTCGCGGGAGGCCGCATGCTCGCCCTTTCGCCGTTCGAGTGGCCCCGGTGGGCGGTGATGTGGGCGCTCGCGGCGCTCCTCTTCGCCGCGTGCAAAGCGCTGACGTGGGCGCGCGCCCCGCGCACCGGGTGCGCGCGCAGCCGGCACTTCGCTTACCTCTTCCTCTGGCCCGGGCTCGACGCCGCGGCGTTCCTCGATCCGAAGCCGCTACCAGAACGGCACCGGCCGCGCGCTTCCGAATGGCTGTTTGCGGCCGCGAAGTGCGCGTTCGGCGCGCTGCTCATTTGGGTGGCGGTGCCGACCGTGCCGCACGAGTTGCTGCGCGGGTGGGTGGGAATGGCGGGCATCGTGTTCGCGCTGCACTTCGGCGCGTTCCACCTGTTGAGTTGCGCGTGGCGCGCCGCGGGCGTGAACGCGAAACCGCTGATGAACTGGCCGCTGCTCTCCGCGAGCGTGAGCGAGTTCTGGGGCAAGCGCTGGAACACCGCGTTCCGCGACCTGACGCATAAGTTCCTGTTCGCCCCGCTCGCTCGGAAGCTCGGTGCCCGCGGCGGCCTCGCAGTGGGCTTCCTGTTCAGCGGCTTCGTTCACGAACTGGTCATCACGGTGCCCGCGGGCGGCGGCTACGGCCTGCCGACGCTGTATTTCGCACTTCAAGGCTTGGGGTTGCTGATCGAGAAGCGCGCGAAGTTGCGCGGCACCGCCGGGCGCGCGTTCGCGGTGCTGGTGCTGATCGCCCCCGCCCCGCTGCTATTCCCGCCGCCGTTCGTGCTGAACGTGGTGCTCCCGTTCCTCGACGCGCTGGGTGCGTGAACGGTGAACCTCGCTCGCACCCGTTGTGTCGTGGACAAAGGCCCGCTTTCGTACCGGAGTTAGCGATGATTCGACCGACGACGCTCGACGACACAGCCGCCATTTTGGATTTGGCGGTCGCGTCCGGCCTGTTTCCGCCCGACGCGACCGCCGAAGTGGCCGGCGCGTTGGCCGGCGCGCTGAACGGCGACCTCGGGCCGGATCACGTCTGGCTGACCGACGACGACAGCGGACCAGTGGGCGTGGCGTACTTCGCCCCGGAGCGGCTCACCGAGGGGACGTGGAACCTGTACATGCTCGCGGTTCACCCGGACCGGCAGCGGCAAGGGCGGGGGGCCGCGCTGGTGCGGCACGTCGAACGAGAACTGGCGGGGCGGGGCGCGCGACTGCTGCTGATCGAGACGTCCGGTTCGGGCACCTTCGAGCGCACTCGCGCGTTCTATCGCGCGCTCGGGTACGAAGAGGAAGCCCGCGTTCGCGAGTTCTACAAGGCGGGTGAAGACAAAGTGATCTTCCGCAAGGCGCTGAAGTAACCGCCCCGTGAACGCGCCACCGCGTTTGACATTTTGCTGTATCTGAACGTATTATCACGTCGAGAGGCCCGCGGCGCGTGTGCCGCGGGTGCGTGGAAGGTGCGCCCGTGCGGAACTCCGCGCGGCGCGGCGGTGCGACTGTCGTTCGCGCCGCAGTCAGAAGAGAGCACACTACCGCCGGCCGTACTGGACTACCGGACGAGCGGCGGACACAAGCTTGTCGTAGCGCTGAGCGCCGCGACGTTTGGAAGGCGCACGCACGCCGAACTCGGTGCGGCGCGAGAATTGTGAAATTCGCCTAGGAAACGGTCTCGGGGCCGGGTTACACCGCGAGCGGGTCGGCGAGGAGGGCGTCGGTGCGATCGGCGATTGCCGCCAGCGCGTGGCACCCGGCACAGTGGCACAGGCCGTCGCGCGGGTCGGCCGACGCGGTGAACCGCTCGGCTTGCGCCCCGGCGTAGATGCCGTCGCTGCCGCCGGCGGTTTGCGTGAACAGCGCCGGGCCGCCGGCCCCGGTTTGGGCCTGCGCGAACGTGGTGACGCTCACCACCGGCGTGCCCGGGTTCGCGCTCACCGCGACGATCTCGGCGCGGCCGTCGCCGTTCACGTCGCGGGCCGCGATCCGCGTGCCGGTGTTGCCGGACATCGACAAGAACGCGGCCATCATCGGCAGCGCGCTTAGCGGGGCACCGAGGTTCTGTGTGAGTACGGCCCCGGACCACATCACCACCGCGCCCGGCCCGCCGCGCTCGAACGACAGCGCGAGGTCCTCGTAGCCGTCGCCGTCGGCGTCGCCGACCGCCGGGTTCAGTCCGATCGGTCCGCCGACCGGGACGCTCGGCCCGAACAGCGCACCGGCCGAACCCTGACGCAGCGCCGCGCCGTCGTACCCCATCACCACGCCGCCGCCGGTGGCGCTGGTGACGACCACGTCGTCGAATCCGTCGCGGTTCAGGTCGCCGGCCGCGACGCGGATGCCCCCGGTGTACCAGTCCGCGCCGAACGCGACGAAGATGGCGATCGGGTTCACCCCGCCGCCCTCCACCTTGGAGACGAACACGAGCGGGGCGAACCCTTCGCCGGCGGCGAAGATCAACTCGTCGCGACCGTCGCCGTCCACGTCGCCCGCGGCCAGTTGGAGGCCCCGGTTGTAGCCGCCGGACAGGACGGTCGGCCCCATCAGGTCGAACCCGCGCCCGCTGGTGACGCGGAGCATCGTCGCCGGCCCGGCGGCGGTAGCGGTCGCTACGTCTTGCACGCCGTCGCCGTCGAAGTCGCCGGTGGCGACGCGCACCGACCCGCGGTAGCCCGCGAACGGTTGGAGCCGAATGCCGGTCGAAATCAGTTGGCCGGTCACGGTGCTGGCGTAGAGCGTGACGAACCCGTCGCCGCCGCCCAGCGCGACCGGTTCGACGTTCGCCAGCGGAACGGTGGCGAACTGCGGCGGGGCGGGCGGGGGCAGCGCCGCGCCGCCGGCGTTCCACCCCAAGTCGCGCAGCGCCGCGGCGTCCAGCGCCGTGTGGCCCACGCGCTGACCGAGCGGCAGAATCGGGTCGTAGCTCGTGTGCTGGCCGTTCGAGGTCACGCCGTCGGCCCAGTGGGAGCCGTCGGCCGAAAGCGGCACCGCGCCGCCGTACGCGGCCATCGCGTTCGCGCCGCGGAACGTGCCCCCGGCGCGCAGCGCGTTCCACCGCGGCGCGGTGCCGATGCCCAGCACGTGTCCCAACTCGTGCGCGGCCACCGAGTAGAAGTCCAGTTCGTTCGGGTCCAAGCCCGCGGTGGTGGTGCCGAAGTGCCAGTTCTGGGTGGTGTCGAAGGAAATGCTGCCGCCCCACGGCGCGAACCCGGCGGTGCCGCGATTCTGCACGACGCTCATCCACGCCTGCGAACCGCTCATGCTGTAGCCGCCGAACCCGCCGACGCCCGCGGTGCTGCCGGGCAGGTTCCGCGCGCCCACGAACAGTCGAAGCGTGTTCGCGCCCACGCTCAGGTTCGACAGGTTCACGGTGGCGCCGGTGGACGGGTCGAAGAAACTGGCGGTCCACGTGTTCCCGCCGCCGGGCGCGATGGCCGACAGGTTCGTGGTCAGCGTGTTACCGATGTCGGTGGCGACGCGCTCGAGCGTGGCGCGGGCTTCGGCGTTGTTGAAGAACCCGCTGGTGTCGCGGGAGTAGTCCAGTTGGATGAGAACCGCCGGCACTTCGCGGCTTTCGAGGGGTTCGAGCTTCAGGGCGTGCGTGCGGCTCATAGCGTGCGTGCTCGCGTGTGCGTGCGACGGCCCGCGGCGCTCGGGGCGTGCCCCGGCCGTGCGGCGTGCGGTCGCGTGCGGTTCCGAATCTGTGGGGCCGCTCGCCTGACAGCGAGCGGCGCGGGCGAAGGACCGAAGGGGGTTCGGCGGGTGCCGCCGGGTCGCGGCGGGCACCAGTGACGTCAATCTTTTAGGATGGGTTTGGCGGGCGGGTCAAACTGCGCGCGCGCGAAAGTTCCTGAGATTCCTTGCGTTTTTGCGTGGTGCGAATCGGGGCTACGACTGAACGGGCGATTTTCAGTTCCCGCGAAGAGAGTGTAAACCGCTCGCAACGGGAGTAGCGCGCGCGTCGGGTTTTCGGTCGCTTGTGCGCCGCCCCGCGCGAGCGTAAAACGGTGAGCACCACGCGCCAGCCGCGTCAACCCACGGGCCAAGAAGGAGCCGAACCCGTGACCGCGACCGAATGGGACGCTTCCCACGACCCGCGCCCGATGTTACGGGCGCTCGTCGAACCGCCCGCGCGCAAGTTGTGGCTGTTCGCGCGGGCGCGAGTAACGACTTCGCCGCGCGGCCGATCCGCACGGCCGCGCTCCAAAACGCCGGCTGCGAGAGCTAAAGAGGTGCTGCTGCACTGTTGCGCCGGGTGCGCACACGCCCGCGGCTGTTGGGTGTGCGACGCGGTGCTCTTGTAGGTCGCGGTCGAGCGCGGCTTTGCGAGCGAGATCCGACGGCGAACAAGCAACGCGATTTTCGCTTGCGTGAATTGCGCTCGGAGCAACGCAAGCGATTTCACGGCAGTTCATTCGCCGTCGGGCCGCGCTCGACCGCGACCTACAAGACGTTGCACGCGTTCGTATCCTCTCCGCATGAGTGACACCCCGCCCGCGAGCGCGCCGAAGCCCACCAAAGGCGCGCTGCTGATCGTTTGGCTCGTCGTGTTCATCGACCTGCTCGGCTTCGGCATCGTGCTGCCGGTCATGCCGCGACAGGCCGAACCGTACCTCGCGCACCTCGAGCTTTCGAGTACGGCGAAGGGCGCTCTGATCGGTGTGCTGTTCTCGATCTTCTCCGTGATGCAGTTCGTGTTCAGCCCGGTGTGGGGCCGCATTTCGGACCGGATCGGCCGCAAACCGGTGCTGCTCGTCTCGCTGCTCGGCTCGGTCGTCTTCTACGCGCTCTACGGCTTCGCGGTGTCGCTACCGGCCGAAAGTGCGACCCTCGCGCTGGCGCTCATGCTGTTGGCGCGCGTGGGCGCGGGAATCGCGGGCGCGAGCGTGGGCACCGCGGCGGCGGTCATCGCGGACTGCACCACCCCGGAGAAGCGCGCGAAGGGCATGGCGCTCATCGGCATCGCGTTCGGGGCCGGGTTCACACTCGGGCCGCTCATCGCGTACTTCGGCCTCGCCGCGTTCGCCCAACAACCGTGGGGCGTCGGCGCGCTGGCGTCGATTTTGTCGGCAATCGCGCTGGTCGTGGCTGTGGCGGTGTTCAAGGAAACGCGCGACCCGAACAACAAGGCCGGGAAGGACTTCTTCAGCGTCGCGCGATCGCTCGAAGTGCTGAAGATGCCGACCGTGGGCGCGCTGGTGCTGATCTACTTCCTCGCGATCTTCGCGTTCGCCAACTTCGAGGCCACGCTCGCGCTGCTCACCCGCTCCGCGTTCGGCCTCACCGACGACGACAACTTCTTGGTGTTCGCGTTCGTGGGCGCGGTACTGATGTTCGCGGGCGGCATGTACCGGCCGCTGGCGAAGAAAGGCTCCGAGCGCAAACTGCTCCGCGCCGGTATCGTGATGATGCTGTTGGGAATGGCGGGCGTCGCGGCGGTCGCGTACCTGAGCGCCGACCCGCCCGCGGGGCTGAAAACGCTCTTCTACTGCGCGATGTCGATTTCCGTGATCGGGTTCGCGTTCACGAACCCGTCCGTGTCTGCGCTAGTGTCGAAGGGTGCGGACCCGGCGCGGCAGGGGGAAGTGCAGGGCGTGAACCAATCGTTCTCGGCGCTCGGGCGCATTACCGGGCCGTTCCTCGGATCGGTCTTGTTCCAAGCGGAGCCGTCGCGCACACTCCCGTATGTGGCCGCGGCGCTCGCGCTGCTGCTCGTCCTCGCGCTACTGCCGAAAGTCCGAGCGAATTAGCCACACGATGAACGCCGATGAAAGGCACGATCCGAAAGGCAAAGACGGATTTGCCACAAAGAAGCACAAGAGACACAAAAGAAGGCAGAAGAACAGAGTTCAGTTCAAAGCAACTCTGGTTTTAGTTTTCTTTGTGTCTCTTGTGCTTCTTTGTGGCAAAAATTGCTTCCGTTTTGTCTGATCGTGTCTTTGATCGGCGTTGATCGTGCGGCAAAACTGCCTGCGTGTATCGGAAGGGATGCCGATGCTGGACCGGGTTGCGGCGCGGCGCGTCGCCATCATCAAGCCGAGCGCGCTGGGCGACATCGTGCACTCGCTGCCGGTGCTCTCGGCGCTGCGCGTGCGGTTCCCGCAGACCCGTATCACTTGGGTGGTGAACAAGTCGTTTGAAGCGCTTCTCACCGGGCACCCGGACCTCACCGATACGCTCCCGTTCGACCGCGGCGCGCTGAAGGGGCTGCGCGGCGTACGCACCGCACTTTCATTCGCGCTCGAGTTGCGTCGGCGGCAGTTCGATCTCGTCATCGATATGCAGGGGCTGTTCCGCAGCGGGTTGATGGCGCGCGTGAGTGGCGCGCCGGTGCGCGTCGGCTTCACAAGCGCCCGAGAAGGGGCGAGATACTTCTACACGCATAAGGTGCGCGAACCGGGCCGCTTCGGGGCGCACGCGGTCGAACGCATGTGGCGCGTCGCGGAGGCGTTCGGTGTCGGCCACCTGCCGAAGCAGTTCAAGGTGCCGCTTCAGCCCGCGGAAGTGGAAGCCGCACGCGCGGAACTGAGTGCGCTCCCGCGGCCCGTTGTCGCGGTGGCGGTGGGGGCGAAATGGGTCACGAAGCGCTGGCCCGCGGCGCACTTCGCCGAACTCTTGCGCCGCGCCACATCACACTTCGGCGGCTCCGCAGTTTTCGTCGGAACGGGCGAAGACTCCGCGACGTCTCAAGGAGTGATGCGGCAGTCCGGCGTGCCGGCGCTGGACCTCACCGGCCGCACGTCGCTCCCGCGGCTCGCGGCGCTGCTCGCGCAAGCGGACGCGATGCTTGGCAACGACACCGGGCCGCTGCACCTCGCGGCTGCGCTGGGTACGCCGTGCGTCGCGCCCTATTTATGCACGCGAATCGCGCTGCACGGGCCGTTCGGCATGAGTGCGAACTGCGCCGAAACGCGCGTCGCGTGCGCCGGCAGCTACATCAAGAAATGCGATAACATGGTGTGCATGCCGGAACTCACGGCCGACCGGCTGTGGCCGCAGCTCGCGGAGGTACTCGATTCGTGGCAACGCACGCGCAGTTCCCGTTCCGCCTGATCCTCGCGAGCGGTTCGCACGGCCGGCGCTGGCTCATGCAGCAAGCCGGTTATCCCTTTGAAGTGAAGCCCTCGAACATCGACGAACCGACCGAAGCGCGGCTCGGCGACTGCCGGCACTACGTCGGCGAGCTCGCGTGGCTGAAGGCCGAAGCCGTCGCGCTGCGCGAACCGGACGGGCTGATCATCGCCGCAGACACGGTGGGCTGGCTGCACGGCAGGGTGATCGGCAAGCCCGACGACGCGGAACACGCGAAGCGCATCATCCGCTCGCTGTCCGGTACCGTTCACGAGCTGTGGACCGGCGTGTGCCTGTGGCACCGGCCGACCGACTGGCAACTGTGCTGGCAGGAGCGCAGCCTCGTGCGCATGAAAGCGCTGAGCGAAGCGGAAATCGAGGCCTACATTCACACGCGCAAGTGGGAGGGCTGCAGCGGCGCGTACGCGATCGAACTGCCGCACGACCCGTACCTAACGGTAGAAGCCGGCACCGTAAGCAACGTCATCGGCCTGCCAATGGAATCGCTGGCGCAGGCGTTGGAAGTGGTGGCGCGATTTGAACCAACGGGTGCGCAATGAGCACAACACCACAAATGCCGGACCTGCTGAAGCGCCTCGACGCTTGGCTGTCGAAGAACCGCCCGGCGTACTACGCGGGCTTGCTGCCGGGCCTCAGCGACATGGAATGGGATGCGTTCGTCGTGCAGTTGGGCGTTCGTCCGCCGGACGCATTTCGCGCGTTTTACCAGTGGCGCAGCGGAAACACGAACGGTTGCTTCCATAAGAACCGCGACTGGATGACCGCCGAAGATGTGGCTGATACGAAACAGATGTTGGACGACATGATTGAAAACGACTTTGAACCGGGTTATTGGAACCGCGACTGGATTCCGTTCCTGCACAACGGCGGCGGGAGCTACCTCTGTGTTGACGTTACGGGCGCGACCGACGACGGGGTTCCCGGCCAACTGGTCGCGTTCTGGAAGGCCGACGAAGACCGCCCGATCTGCGCGCAAAGCCTCGAAGGGTGGCTCGCGGACTTCGTGAACTCCCTCGAACGCGACTCGTGGGAGGAAACTCAGTACGGCTTCGAGTGCGTGAAAGCCGGAGGTAAGTGACCGCGCTTGTCGAAAGCGCTTTCGCACTCTGTTGGAGGTTCGCCCGTGGAAATCACGCTCGCGGACTTGTTTCGCGTTGCCGGGGTTGGGCAACTCGGCATTCTCATTGCGTCGGTGCAAGTGCCGTCGAAACTGAACTGGAAGCACGACCTCGCGGTGCTGAACCGCTTGCACCGGCAGATGTACTGGACCTACGGCGCGTACGTCGTGCTCGGGATCGTGTTCCTCGGCCTCGCGTGCCTGCTGTGCGCGAACGAACTCGCGAGCGGGTCGCGGTTGGCCCTCGTCGTGAACGCCTACGGGTTCGTGTTCTGGGGCGCGCGCGTCGCGCTGCAATGGGTGTACGACATCAAGCCGTTCTTCGTCGCGCGCTGGATGCGCGCCGGGTATCACGTCCTCACGGCGGCGTTCGTTTCGCTCACGGTGCTGTACGGTGTCGCGCTGGCCCGCGCGCTGTCGTAAAATGTCGGCGATGGCAAGTATCGAAGAGCGACTGAAGGCAGAGGCCGCGGCCCGCGGGTTCGCGCTCGCGGGCATCGCCACCGCCACCGACGCCGACACTTACCACCTCTATGAGCGCTGGCTCGCTCGCGGCTTCGCCGGCGAGATGCACTACCTCTATTCGCAAGGCGAAGCCCGCAAGCACCCGCACAGCATCCACGAGACCGCCCGCAGCGTGCTGATGCTGGGGATGGAGTACGGGGGAGGGGACAGGGGAGAGGGGACAGGGGACAGGGGACAGGGGACAGGCAGAAATCAGGAATCGGGAAACGAGTCTGCCGCTTCTCTGGCCCCTCGCCCCTCGCCCCTCGCCCCTGCCCGCGTCGCCGCTTACGCGCAAGGCCCGGACTACCACCGCTACATCTGGGACCGCATCAACGATCTCTCGGCGTGGCTCGAGCGCGAAACCGGGTGCCGCACGGAAGCGGTCGCGGACACTGCGCCGCTGCTGGAGCGCGACTTCGCCCGGCGCGCCGGGTTGGGCTGGGTCGGCAAGAACACGATGCTCATTCACCCGCGGCGCGGCAGCTTCTTTTTCCTCGCCGCGATCCTTACCGATCTCGAACTGAAGCCGGACGCGCCGTTCGCTACCTCGCACTGCGGCACCTGCACCGCGTGCCTCGACGCGTGCCCCACGGGCGCGTTCCCCGAACCGTTCGTGCTGAACGCGACCAAGTGCATCAGCTACCTGACGGTGGAACTGCGTTCGGAAATACCTGTCGAACTTCGTGAGCCGATGGGGAACTGGCTGTACGGCTGCGACGTGTGCCAAGACGTGTGCCCGTGGAACCGGAAGCCGCGCGGCGCAGTGGCGTTCCCGCACGCGGCGGAACTCGAAGCGCTCGACCCGGTGGAGCTATTGGGCCTAGACGCGGCAGCGTTCCGCGCGCGGTTCCGGCACACGTCGCTGTGGCGGAACAAGCGGGCCGGCTTGCTGCGAAACGCTGCGATCGTACTGGGAAACGTGGGGGATGCTCGCGCGCTGGCGGCGCTGGAGGGCGCGTGTGCGGACGAAGAACCCCTCGTGCGCGAAGCCGCCGCGTGGGCGCTGGAACGCATCCGTCAGCGGTACGAGAGGGTGTAATCCGGGTTGCCGTCGGTGCCTTCTTCTTGCGTGAGCCGGAACGACTTGCCGAGCACAGCGGACTTCACCCAACCCGCGGCTTTCTTCGTCGCGACGAACTGCTTGCGCCCGCGCTTGAAGATATCGAACCGGATGTCGTCTTCCTCGCGCGCGGCGATCACCCACAGTTCCTCAACACCCGCGTCGAAGTACGCGGACATCACCCATTCGGTGTCCTTCACTTCGGAACTGTCGCTGACGATCTCAATGAGGGTTTCTGGCGAACCGACCATCTCGGTTTGCATCCCGGTTTCGCCACCGGCGAGTCGCACGCGGTCGGAGATGAAGGCGTCGTGCGAAACGATCATGCCATCCGGTTCGGTCGCCAACTCCGTCTCAAGGTGGCTGTATCGCATGCCGTCCGGCACGAACCGGCCGAACTTCGTTTCCTTCATCAGATTGCCCAACACGCGCCCGAGTTCGGCGCGCACGGCGTTGTGGCTGGAGAACTCTTCCATCAGCGGGTCCACCCAGACCTTGCCGTTGATGAAGACGATGCGGCCTTCGTCCGGGAACGCGGCCGAGTGCATCCAGCGGCGGAACGACTCGAAGTTCGTCACCCACGCGGGCAACTCGATCCGGTCGGACCCGGTCGCGTAAATCGTTTCCACTGGTCGTACCCTCGAAATTGTTCGCTCCACCATACCGCGAGCGCGATTCGCACGCTATCCCGGTCGCCGCCGGTCGGCGGGCGGCGCTTCGGTTCGTGACGGACGTAAGCCCCTACCGTTTACCTAGTTTCAGCACGTTCTCATTTTTATCGGGCTACAATCGGCTACGATTGAATCCCGCTCGGCCCGGCCGGGGTACAACCTGCGCGCCCGCGTGCGTCACGCCGCGGGTCTCACGGGGTCGCTATGCAACTGCTCCACACGCTCACCGCTCGCGGGCTGCTCACCGAAGCCGACCGCGCGCGCGCCGCCGAGGCCATCAAAGCCGCCCCCAACCTGCCGCCCAACCAAGTGCTCGTCGATCGCGGGTTCATCAAAGAAGAAGCCCTGCTGCCCGTCCTCGCCGAAGAGTTCGGCCTCGAACTGATCGACCTGTCGCAAGCCACGGTCGAGCGCGAGGTGCTCGCGACGATGCCGCAGCGGTTGGTTCACCGCAAGAACCTGATGCCCATCGCCCGGCACAACGGCACACTCGTCGTCGCCACCGGCGACCCGTTCGACGCCTACGCGCTCGACGAGTTGCAGACGCTTACCGGGTTGCACGTCATGCCGGTGCTCGCGCCGCCGCGCGAAATCACCCGGCTCATCAAGCAGTACTTCGGCGTCGGCGGCGACACCGTCGCCATGCTCGCGGAAGAGGCCAAGGGCCAAGAAGACGACATCGAGTTCCTCGAAGCGCTCGAAGCCGACGACAGCGAAATGGCGAAGGCCGCGCAAGAAGCGTCGGTCGTGCGGCTCGTGAACCAGATTCTCGTCGAAGCCGCGAACGAGCGCGCGTCGGACATCCACATCGAGAGCGAAGAAAAGGGCATCCGCATCCGGTACCGGATCGACGGCCTGCTCCAACAGCAGAACCTGCCGCCGGAGATCAACCGGTTCGCCAACGCTATCGTTAGCCGCCTGAAGATCATGGCGCGGCTGAACATCGCCGAGAAGCGGCTCCCGCAAGACGGGCGCATCAAGATGAAGGTGCAGGGCCGCGAGATCGACGTGCGCGTGTCCATCATCCCGATGATCCACGGCGAAGGCATCGTCATGCGGTTGCTCGACAAGGGCCGCATGAAGTTCGACCTGAAGATGTGCGGGATGCTGCCGGACGTGTACAGCAAGTTCAAACTGCTCATCGACCGGCCGCACGGCATCTGCCTCGTCACCGGGCCCACCGGGTCCGGGAAATCGACCACGCTGTACTCGGCACTCAACGAGATCAAAGACGAAGCGACGAAGATCATCACCGTCGAAGACCCGGTCGAGTACAACCAAGACGGCATCTCGCAGATTCAGACGCACGCGAAGATCGGCCTCACGTTCGCGCACGCGCTGCGCAGCATCTTGCGACACGACCCGGACGTGGTGCTGGTGGGCGAAATCCGCGACAAAGAGACCGCGGAGATGTCCATTCAGGCGTCGCTCACCGGGCACATGGTGTTCAGCACGCTGCACACCAACGACGCGCCGAGCGCGTTCACGCGGATGATCGACATGGGCGTGGAACCGTTCCTCGTGTCCAGCACGGTGGAAGGGATCATGGCGCAGCGCCTCGTGCGCACCATCTGCCCGGAGTGCAAGCAACCGCACACGCCCGACGACGACGACCTGCCGTTGGACTTTCCGCTGCGCAAGAACGCCCCGGCCCCGGCCCCGGACATCGCCATCCAACAGGGCTTTGTCGAAGCAATGGCGTGCTCCACGAGCGGTCAACTGCTCAAGGGTACCGGGTGCCGCGCGTGCCGCCAGAGCGGGTACCGCGGGCGCACCGGCATCCACGAACTGCTCATCAACAACGACGTGATTAAAGACCTTGTGGTGCAGCGCGTGAACTCCGGCGTGATCCGGTTGGAAGCGCTGAAGGCCGGCATGATTACGCTCCGGCAAGACGGCTGGCGCAAGGTGCTGAATGGCACCACGACCATCGACGAAGTGGCCCGCACGACGGCGGGCGACATTAGCTAGTCGTCAGTGGGCAGGGGACAGTGGGCAGAGAAGAATCTGCCGCTCTCAACTGCCTCGGTTTCTGCACACTGCCCACTAACCACTGCCCACTATTCCCATGCCGGACTTCACCTACGAAGCGCTCGCCCGCACCGGGGCCAAGTCCACGGGCACGCTCACCGCGAACAGCGAGCGCGAGGCCGCCCAGATTCTGGACGGCCGCGGGCTGTTCCCGCTCAAGATCACGATGGCGAAGACCCAAGCCGCGAACGCCGGCGGACTCTTCTCCCAGCGGGTGAACGGGCGCACGGTCGCCACGTTCTACGCCCAACTCGCCGACCTGCTGCACGCCGGCGTGCCGCTGTTGCGGTCGTTGGAGTTGCTCGAACGGCAGACGACGAACAAGACGCTGCAATCGGTGCTGCGCGACATCCGCGCGCGGGTCGCGGACGGCACCGGGCTGGCGCAGGCGATGGCGTTCCACCCGAAGGTGTTCAACGAACTCGCCGTCAGCATGGTGCGCGCCGGGCAAGAGGGCGGGTTCCTCGAAGACGTGCTGAAGCGCGTCGCGGCGTTCGTCGAACACCAAGAAGACCTGAAAGCGAAGGTGGTCGGGGCGCTGGCGTACCCGGTGTTCCTCGCGTTCGCCGGGTCGCTGGTGGTGGTGGTGCTGATGGTGTTCTTCGTTCCGAAGTTCGAAACGATCTTCGAGAAGCTGAAAGAACAAGACAACATGCCCGGGATCACGACGGCGCTGTTGGCCGTCAGCAATTTCATGATCGGCTACTGGTGGCTCCTGCTGCTGGGGATGATCGGGGCGTTCGTGGCGTTCCGGGCGTGGGCGCAAACGCCGAGCGGGCGGCTCACGATGGACCGCATCAAGATTCGGCTCCCGCTGTTCGGGCCGGTGTTCATGAGCCTCGCGCTGTCGCGGTTCTGCCGGATTCTGGGGACCATGCTGCACAACGGCATCCCCATCTTGAAAGCACTGCACATCGCGAAAGACTCGACCGGCAACCGCGTCCTCTCGGACGCCATCGAGAAGAGTGCCGAGAACGTGACCGCCGGGGCGAAACTCGCCGACCCGCTCCGCAAGAGCGGGCACTTCCCGAACGACGTGGTCGAAATGATCACCATCGCGGAAGAGGCCAACGCGCTCGAAAAGGTGCTGCTCGACGTGGCCGACAGCCTCGACAAGCGCACCTCGCGCAAGTTGGAGATGATGGTGAAGTTGCTCGAACCGATCATGCTGCTGGTGATGGCGCTGGTGGTGGGCACGATCGCGGTCGGGCTGCTGATGCCGATTTTCAAGCTCGGCAACACGGTGAATTGACGGCCCGGGTGTGCGGTCTCTAATGACCGATTAACTCCTCGTCCCGGTATACTAGCTGAAATTCGCTTCCCCCTTTGAGGTCCTGCCATGCTTCTGAACGCCGCGCGCCGGACGCGCCGCCGCTCCGGGTTCACGCTGATGGAAGTGCTGGTGGTCGTGGCGATCCTCGTGATCCTCGCCACCATCGCCGCGGTCGCCGTGCCGAAGCAACTGAACGAAGCGAAGAAGGGCACCGCGGTCACGCAGTGCTCGACGATCGAGAAGGCCATTCAAGCGTACAGCATCAGCTCCGCGAACCCCGGCGTTTCGGACGAAGAGCGACTGCCCACGCAGCCGATGGACCTCGTCACCCCGCAGTGGAACGACGGCGCGCAAGCCCAGTCGTTCCTGCCGGACGGCGACAAGAGCTTGTACGACCCGTGGGGCAAGATGTACCAGTTCAACCTGCGCCAGCGCGCCGACGGCACGCCGTACATCCTCGTGTACACGAGCGCCCCGGACGGGACGTCGATCACCCAGCACGGCGTCGGCGTGAAGTCCCGCTTCAACCAGTAACCGGACGCGCACCGAGGGGAGCCGCACCATGACCAGACGTTCGCACTCACGCACCCGCGCGTCGCGCCCGGCGAACGGCTTCACGCTGGTCGAGGTGCTGCTCGTGCTCGCGCTGCTGGTGCTGCTCGCGGCGGTCATCCTGCCGAGCCTCGGCTCCTTCCGCGGCGACACGAACCAGCGCGCCGCGGCCGACGTGATTCGCAGCGAGTTGGCCGCGGCCCGCGGCCACGCGATGGAAACCGGCGTGCCGTACCGCCTCGCGCTGAACCGGGACGGCACCCGGATGCGCCGCGCCCCGGACGTGCTCGAGTTCGGCACGCTCGCCGCCGCGCCCGACCCGAGCGGCGCGGCGAAGGCGGTCGAGTTCGCGTTCGAACGCGTCACCGTGACGCGGTACGGCGAAGAGGGCTCCGCCCCCGAGTCCGACGACGATTGGGTGACGTTCGCCGTCGTCATGCCGGACGGCACCTGCCGCGAAGACGCGGTGGTGCTCGCGGTCAAGGAGCCGGGCAACGGGTCCCTGTACGTGCGGGTGCGCGGCGTTACCGGTTCGTCGAAGGTGCTGCCGCCGGGGAGCATCCAGAACGGGGGGAGCTGATGACCGCGCGTCCTTCGTACCGCTCGCGCCGCGCCGGCCTTTCGCTCGTCGAAGTGCTGCTCGCGCTGACCATCCTGATGATCGGGCTGGGCGCGCTCAGCCGGCTCACCGACATCGGCACCGAGCGGGCCGCGGACGCCCGCGCGTACACCCGCGGCGCGCGCCTCGTGCAGAACAAGATGGCCGAAGTGGAAGCCGGCGTGGTCGGCCTCGATGGGGCGACCAGCGGGAGCTTCGACGGCGACGACGCCGGTTGGGAGTTCACCGTGACGCCCGAACCGACCGGCCCGCCGAACTTGTACAACGTGACCGTGCGCGCCAAGTACATCCGCGGCGGCAAGCCGTTGGAGGTGGCACTCGCGCAACTCGTGTTCGACCCCGCTATGACCGGCTCCACCGCGCAGGCCGAGCGCCCCGCGGCCGAAAGCGTCGAAGCGGCCGGAGGAACTACGCCGTGATGCTGTTCCGCTCGCGCGCCCGCGCCGGGTTCACGCTCCTCGAAATCCTGCTCGCGTCGCTCATCGCCGGCCTGCTCCTCGCGGCGGTGTACTTCGCGATGAACATGACGCTCCAACAGACCCAGACCACGCGCGACGCGGTCGGGGCCGAAGACTTGGCCCGCGGCGTGTTCGCCAAGATGACCGGCGACCTGAACGGTACGCTCGCGCCGCTGCCTCCCAAGTCCGGCGGGAACGCCGCCGCCAGCGGGGGCGGCGTCACCGGCGGCACCGCGGGCACCGATCCTGCCGCCGCTGCCGCGGGTGCCGACCCTGCCGCCGCGGCCGCCCCGGCAACCGATCCGAGCGCGACAACGACCGAACCCGCCACACCCGGCGCAACCGATAACTCCACCGCGGTCGCCGCGGACCTCGCGTTTCAGGGCGGCTTGATCGGCGAAGAGACGAAGTTCACACTGTTCGTGGGGCGCACGCCGGAAGTGTTCGGGCGCTACGGGAACCCCGGCGAACAGGTGCGCGCCGACCTGCGCCAGATCATTTACTGGTTCGAGCCGGGGCGCGGGCTGTACCGCCGCGAGCGCCCGTGGGTGACGGCCGACGGCGTCCGTAACGGCGTCGAGGCCGACCCGGACGCGCCGGACTCGGTGCTGCTGGCCGAGGAAGTGACCGGCGTCGTGTTTCAGTACGCGGACGCCGGGAACTTCGTGGACTCGTGGGACGGGACGACGCCCGGCCCCGACGGTGTGACGCCGATGGGGCCGCCCCGCGCGGTCAAAATCACGCTCACCTACCAAGTGCCGATCGGTCGGAACCGAACGGCCGAGCGCACGGTGTCGCGGGTGATCGTGATTCGCGCCGCGCCCGGCACCTACACGCCGCCGCTCCTCGAAGCGCCTACCGACGGCGCGACCGAGGGCGGTGCGACGACCGGCGGCAGCACAACGGGCGGCACGACCGGCGGTAGCGCAACGGGCGGTACGACCGGTAACGCAACCGGCGGAACTATGACCGGTGGCGGAAGCGCCGGTGGGGGGATGACCGGCGGAGCGACCGGTGGCCGAACGGGTGGTACGACCGGCGGCACTGCCGGCGGGATGACCGGCGGCACGACCGGTGGAACGACCGGCGGCCGTACGGGTGGTTCGACCGGTGGAACGGGTGGAAACACTGGCGGCTCGACCGGCGGAAGTACGGGCGGCGCGCGGACCGGCGGAACCACGAACGGGGGCGGGCGATGACTCGAAACGCACACCCGCGCGAAGGGTACGTCATCTTCGCGGTGCTCGTGGTGATCGTCGTCTTGTCGCTCGTCGCGTACCGGTTCGCGGACGCGATGATCGGCGAGTACCGCGCCGGCGTGCGCACCGTGGAAGACGCGCAGGTGAAGGCCGCGGCCGTGTCCGGTCTGCACTACGCCGCCGCGGTGCTGTCGGATCGCGAGACGTTCTTCGGCGATCTCGAAGGCAACCCGTTCGACAACCCGGCCATCTTCGAGCAGTTCGAGGTGCCCGAGGCCGGGACCGCCGGCGGCACGGACCGCACGCCCAAGTTTTCCATTCGCGCCGTGGTGCCCAACAGCGCCGGCACCTACGAACAGAAGTTCGGCGTGGTGGACGAGGGCGGCAAACTGAACATCAACAGTCTCATCGCGCTCGACAGCACCGGCGAGCAACTGTACGCGGCGCTGATGAAGTTGCCCAACATGACCGAAGACGTCGCGAACGCCATCGTGGACTGGGTGGACACCGACGACACGGAACGCGCCAACGGCGCGGAATCGACCTACTACCAGTCGCTGGCGAACGGCTACAAGACGAAGAACGGGCCGCTCAACTCGCTGGACGAACTCTTGCTCGTGCGCGGCGTGACGCCGGAACTGCTCTACGGTGGCGACCGCAACCGCAACGGCGTGCTGGACGGCGACGAAACCGACGAGACCCGCGGCTGGTCCGATTACCTCACCGTGTACGGCCGCGAACTGAACGTGGACATGAGCGGCACGGTGCGCATCTACCTGAACGGCGACGACCTCGAAACGCTGTTCAAGCAATTGCAGCAGGCCGTCGGCGACGAAATGGCCGCGTACATCGTCGCTTCAAAGGTGTTCACGCCGTCGCGCGCCCAAACAACTGCGACGCTCAGTTTGAGCAGCGGCGGGAACGGTTCGGTGACCTTCAGCGTCACCGGAACCTCCGGCGGGAACCAGCAGGGGCAGCGGCCGAAAGTGGCCGCGACCACCGAACAACTGCTGACCGCGGTGCAGGCGCAAATCGCCGCGACCGGCACTAGCGGCAAACGCATCCGCTCGCTCCTCGACCTGACGAACACGCAGATCGCGCTGCCGCGCCCGCCGGGCACCCCGAACGACGTGCCGGACTACGTCGCGTATTCGCCCCTTTTGGATCCGACGAAGTTGAACCAGATGTTGCCGGACCTGCTGAACAAGCTCACCACGCGGCAGGCCGTGGAGATGGTGCCGCGGATCAACGTGAACTCCGCGCCCCGCGAGGTGCTGCTCGCGGTGCCGAACCTGACCGAACCGGAAGTGGACGCGATCCTGACCGCCCGCGCGAACCAAGTGCTCACCGAAGTGGGCACCGTTTCGACCGCGTGGCTGGTCACGAGCGGCGCGCTCACGACCGACAAGTTCAAGCGCGTGGAACGGTACCTCACCGGCAGTTCGATGGTGTACCGCGTGCAGAGCATCGGGTACACGCGCCCGAACGGCCCGGTGGCCCGCCTCGAGGCCGTGATCGATACGAACCAAGGCGCGCCGCGGTTCCTGATGGTGCGCGACCTGAGCGAGTTGGAAAACCCCCGCGGGTTCCAACCGGGGACGACCGACAACTAATCGGGGGTCGGGAGACGAGCGGCCGGAGCCAGAAACCGGACGGTCACGGTTCGACCGTCCGCTGTCTCCCGCCTTTGTTTTCTGACCCCTGACCCCTTACCCCTGACCCCCGATTCCTGTGGCCAACTTCATCGCGATCGACCTCGACGCACAGGGCCTGTACACGGTCGCGGGGACCGCGCGCGGCAGCGTGCGCGTCACCAGCGCGAGCGCGTGGGCGGCCGACACCGGGCGCGACCCCCCGCCCGCACTCACTCCGGAAACCGCCAAGCAACTGGGCGAAGCGCTGCGCGACCGGCTGAAGGCCGCGAAGGTTGCGCCGGCCCCGGCGCTCGTGAGCGTGGGCCGCGACCGCGTCATTCTGAAGGAACTCAAGTACCCGCCGGTGCCGCCCACCGAAGAACCCGCGCTCGTGCGGTTCCAAGCGCTCAAGGAAGTGACCGAAGCGCCGGACGAAATCGTCATCGATTACGTCCCGCTCGGCGAAGAGAACGGCGAGCGCCGCGCGATGGCGGTCATTCTGCGCCGCGACCTGTTCGCCGCGATCCGCACGATGTGCGAAGCCGCCGGGCTGAAGCTCGCGGGCGTGACGCCGCGCCCCTACGCCTTGGCCGCGGGGCTGACGCGGGCCATCGCCACCGACACCGTGCCGGCCCCCACCGACCGGGGCGACGCGGTCGCGGTGCTCGCGCTCGGGCCGGCGGGCGGCGAGTTCACGGTCGTCCGCGGGGGCGACGTGACGTACACGCTCGCGGTGCCCGCGCCGGTGGCCGCGAGCGAAGCGATGCTCAGCATGCAACTGCGGCGCAACCTCGCCACCTACGCGGCCCAGCACCCCGGACACCCGGTCCGAGCGGTGTACGTGGCCGAGGCCGATGGTGCCCGCGCCGACGCGCTGGCGGACGTGCTCGGCGTGCCGGTCCACGAACTGGACCCGCTCGCGGGCGCGGTGCCGGGCGTGCCCGCGGAACTGCGCGGCCGGTTCGCCGGGGCCGCCGGTCTGCTCGCCGCCCAAGCCGCGGGCCAACTGCCCATCAACTTCGCGGCCCCGCGCCAGCCGAAGGTCGAATCCGACCCGGCCAAGCGCAAGCTCGCACTGGTCGCGCTCGCCGCGGGCCTGCTGCTCTTGGTCGGCGGCGCGTTCGGCTACATGAAACTCGGTGCCGCCGAAGCGCGCGTCGCCGACCTCACCGCCGAACGGGACGAACTGAAAAAGTCGATCGAGGCCGGCGCACCGGACGCGAAGCGCACCGCGGCGCTCGAGGGCTGGCAGGGCCGCGAGGTGCGCTGGGACCACGAGTTGTACGAACTGGCCCGGCGCATGCCCGCGGACGACAGCGTGCGCGTCTCGCAGCTCACGGCCACCCCGATCGCCCTCGACAAGAACGGCAAACAGGAAGCGCAAGCGCTCATCAACCTGAAGCTGAACGCCACCAGCACCGCCGCGGCCATCTCGCTGATGACGGCGTTCGAGAACGACAACCGCGGCGGCTCGAAGTACTACGTGGGCACCGGTCAGACGATCCTCCAACCGGGCGGGCCGTCTGCCGGCAAGCACAACCAGAACGTAACGGTGTGGACGAAAGTGCGCCACCGCGAGCCCAACCAGTACACGAACGTGGTGAAGTTCAAGCCGCCGAAGCGCACCGCGGGCGTCGCCTACGGGAGCGCGCCGACCGAAGCCGACGCGAAACAGCCGGAACCCGCCGAAGAACCGGAGGCGGCCCCGCCGCCCGCCGAAAAGGGCTGAGTGCCGTTACCGTCCCGGTTCATTCGCACCCGACCGCACACCCGCCCCGGACACCGACCCGATGAACCCCCGCGAACAGACCCTCGCCACCGTCCTCGTCGGCCTGCTCGTCCTCGGCGGCGGCGCGGCGCTGGGATACTTCTTCCTGTACCAGCCGTACGAACAGGCCAGCGCGGCCGAAGACGCACTGGTCACGGAAATCGAGGACTTGAAGGGGAAGGCCGGCGCGGCGCGCAAGAACGCCCAGAAACTGGCCGCGGCGCGCGCCCGCAGCCTCCCGGCCGACGAGGCGCTGTCCGGGCGCGAGTACACGGTCGCACTCGACCGCATGATTGCCGCCGCCGGCATCAAGGACCACTCGATCAACAAGAAGCCCGTCGACAGCGGCGCGCGGTCCGTGCCGCAAATCGCCAAAGACAAGCCCGCGTACACGCGCGTCGCGTACGAACTGATCTTCAAGAAGACCGACATGTGGGCCTTGAAGGACTTTCTCAAGGCGTACTACGAGTTCGGCCTCATGCACCAAATCACCGCGCTCACCATCAAGAAAGAGGACGAGCCGGGCGCGAAGGTGCAGCGCCGCAACGACCTCACCGTGACCATCACCACCGAGTCCCTGATCCTCGACGGCGCGGAGAACCGCGCGACGCTGCTCCCGGTGCCCACCGCGGTCGCCGGCCTCGGCGGCGGGCTGTTGCACAAAGTGCTCGGCACCGCGCCGGACCTCGCGCGCAACCTGCGCGCCGCTCCGCCGCCCGAAAAGGAATCGCCCCGCGACATGAGCCTCATGGTGCTCAAGGACCCGTTCAGCGGCCCGCTGCCGCCGCCGCCCGCGTTCAAGATCGCCAAGATCGACGACGTGAAGCTGAAGCCCGAAGAGAAGCCCAAACCGGTGAAGGTGGCGCTCAGCGGCGACGGCGCGACCGGTGCGAAGGTGTCGGCCACCGTCGAAGGGAAACTGTTCCCCGCCGACGCGAAGGTCAAGGTGGACCCGCGGACCCTCGCCATCGAACTGCCGGCGCTTCCCACGATGACCGAGGACCTCGCGAAGCTCACCTCGACCGTGCGCGTGACCGCCGTCAACACCGAGGGCAAGACCGAGTCGATTTCGTTCAAGGTGTCGGTCGCGGAACTGCCGAAGGAGCCGGAAGAGCCGCCGCCCGCGAAGCCGACCGAAGACATTTCCGGCGTGATTCTGCTCGTCGCCGTGGTGCAAGGGTCCGATGGCACCGCGTGGGCGCGCGTTTCGGACAACGCGAACCGCACCCGCTACGACGTGACCGTGAAGGAGGGCGGCAAACTGGACGTGCGGAAAGAGTACGTCCTTTCCGCTAAGGGCGGCTGGCGGTTGGACCTCGACCACGAAGCCCCGCCCGGCGCGATGCACATTTCGGACAAGTTCAGCACCACCGACCGCCTGCTGAAGGTGGTCGGCGTGGAGGGCAACGCGCTGATCGTGGCCGACCTGCAACCGAAGGGGGCACCGAAGCCGCCCGCCAAGGCCGTGCCCGACAAGGGCAAGTGGGGGCGCCCCCCCGCCGCGCCGAAACAAGGGCCGGGCGAACCGGTGGCCGCGGTTGGTGGCAACGTGGCCGTGGCGGTGCAACTGCCCAAGTATTACCGCTGGACCGTGGGCCAACCGCTTTCGGCGCTCAAGCCGCTCTCGGAGCAGGAGAAGGCCGACGCTCTGCGCCGCGCAGCGAGCGGCCCCGCCCGCGACGGCGTCGGGCAGTAACACCCCTTCGGCACGTCCCGCGAGCGGCACGCACGTGCGTGCCGCTCGCTCGTTTGATTCGGCGCACTACTTGCGCGCGAGTACCGGCCAGAACACGCGCACCTGCGTTCCCCAACCGGGGTCCGAGCGCACATCGACGCGCCCGCCGGCGTCGCGCACCGCGTCCCGCACGATCGCCAAGCCCATCCCGGTGCCGTTCGCGCCCTTCGTGGTGAAGTACGCGTCGAACATGCGCGCGCGCACCTCCGGCGGGATGCCGGGGCCGGTGTCGGACACCGTGAGCACCACGAAGTCGCCTTCGGCGGTGGCGCGCACGTTCACCGTGCCCGCGGCGGTCGCGTCGCACGCGTTCTGTACGAGGTTGAGCAGGACGCGGTCGAACTGCACCGGGTCGGCGCTCACCAGCGGCAGGCTCGCGGCCACGTCGAGCACCACCGAGACCCGCTGCCCGGCCGCCCCGCGCAACAGCGGTTCGAGGTCGCGCACGGCGGCACCGACGTCGTGCGGCACCGGCGTCGCGCCGGCCGGTTTCCCCAGCGCCCGCAGGCGCGCGCTGAGGGCCGCGGCTTTGCCGGCGCTGCGCACCACCGCGCACGCGGCCTCGCGCTTCGGGTGGTCCGGCGGCAGCGCGTCGCGCACGATCTCCGCGAACCCGCTCACCACGCTCAGCAGGTTGTTCAGGTCGTGCGCCACGCCCGCGGCGGCGTGCCCGGCGGCGGCGAGGTGCGCGGCACGGGCGAGCAGGTCTTCGGCTTCGCCGGCGGCGCGTCGGGGTTCGGCGGGAAGGGGGGCGGCGCGGGCGCGGAGCAGTTCCAGCGCGGCGCGCGGGGCGAGTGCCGCCAACAGCGCGCGCGGGTCGGCGTGCGGCACGAACGGCCGGTCGTCGGCGATCGCGAGGAACCCGAGCAACCGCCCGGTGTCGTCGCACAGCGGTTCGGCCGCGAACGCGTCGGCGCGCAGGGCGGCGAGGAACGGGTCGGTGGGGAAGCGGTCGCGGGCGGCGTCCGGCACGAGCGCGCGCCCGCCGGCGAGCAAATCGCGCACGAGTCCGCCGCCGCCGGGGAACGCGAGCGGGGCGTCGGCGGCGCGGCCGTCGAGCCACAGCGCCGCGGTGCGCGCCGCGCGCGGGTCGTCCGGGTGCCACTCGACCACGGCCGCCGCGCGGCACTCGAGGGCCCCGCACAGCGCTTCCGCGAGCGCGAACAGGAGCGCTTCGCCGGTGGCGGTGCCGACGGCCGCTAGGACGGCCGCCGGTGCGCCGGCCGCGGCGCGCCGGCGGGTGACGTCGGTGGTGGTTCCGTCGGCGCGCACCGGGCGCCCGTCGCGGTCGCGCACGAGCGCCCCGCGGGTGAGCGCCCATTTCACTTCGCCGCTCGGCCGCGCGAGCCGGTGCTCGAGCGCGAACGTGCCGGTGTCGGGGAGCCGCGCGAGCGCGCCGCGCAGGCGCTCGCGGTCGTCCGGGTGAACGGCTTCGAGCCACCGGGCCGGCACCGCGACGAGTTCCGGCCCCGTGTGCCCGAACACGCGCGCCACGGCCCCGGCCGCGAACAGCACCGCGCCGCCGTCCGGGGTGACGCTCCACACCGCGTCTTCGAGTGACGCGAGGACCGCGAGCGCGTCCGGCGCGCCGGGCGCGGCCGTCGGCGCGCGGTCCGCGCTCGACTCGCGCTTGGGCCAGACGGGCGTTTCGGTCGGGCGAACGACGGGGGTGCGCGTGAGCGCGCCGCCGAGCATCGCGGCCTCGAGTGCGGCGATGCGCTCGAGCGCCTCGGCCAGTTGCGGGGGTGCGGTCATTGCGGGTCACCTGCCCTTCGCGCCGCCCCTCCCGAACGGGAAGGGCCGGGGAGGTTGCTTGCAGCGGCGCGCGCGGTACGCTTGCGGTTCTCGCGTTCACGAAAGGGTCACACCGATGCTCCGCCGCTGGTTGCCGCTGCTCGCCCTCGCCGTTCTGCTGCCCGCCGCCGGCGCGGCCGACGATTACACCCTCGGCCCGGACTCGCAACCCCGCGACGGCGTGCCGAAGGGGAAGGTGACGCAGTTCCGGTGGGACAAGAGCAAGGTGTTCGAGGGCACCGAGCGCGACTGCTGGCTGTACGTGCCCGCGCAGTACGACGGGAAGGCGCCCGCGTGCGTCTGGAGTTCCCCACGAAAAGTGGACAACGTTTAGCGGTGGGTTTGGTTGTACGCCCGCTCGTACTCGTCCGGGGCGACGTACCCCAGAGCCGAGTGCCTTCGGACGCGGTTGTAGAACGCC
>Ga0169931_10002980_pt1 | contig 27210 bp, 22 predicted proteins | sample Kivu_15m_20L_FD_129675 | JGI IMG/M metagenome (GOLD analysis project Ga0169931, IMG submission 129675) | Freshwater microbial communities from Lake Kivu, Western Province, Rwanda to study Microbial Dark Matter (Phase II) - Kivu_15m_20L... | ecosystem: Environmental > Aquatic > Freshwater > Lake...
TGGCTCGCGACGATTATAGTTGCGACGGTTCGCTTACCATAGATGCCGGGACTTGTCTCTCCGCCGGATTCCAACTTCCCCGGGAGAATGCCAAAACTGGGCAGGAGATCTGTATCCCGGTAATGGTATCCAGCATTACTCGGGCCAATTCCCTTACATTCGGCATCACCTGGGACAAGAATATCCTTGCCTTCAGCAAGGTGGTAACCTCACCAAGCAACCTTACCGGTCTGGACCCAAGTCTCATTAATTACAATGCCGCTGCCAACGAGGTGCGCATATCCTATCTACAACCTGGCGGTACACCCTTTTCGCTTCCGGCTGATGCCCTGCTGTTTACCCTCTGTCTAAGGGTCGTCGGCAATGACGGAACCTCCAGTCCCCTTACTTTCCAAAATGTGGGAACAGCCCTCTCTCCTCTGGAGGACGAGTGCGCTGGTAAACCCATGGGTTTTACCTACACCCAGGGACAAGTAAACGTTACCAATGACGTGTTGTTCGTAGATGTCAAGGTGGACAGTATCCCCTGCACAAGCTTGGGGCAGAATACCGGTGGTTTCCAGTTCAGTGTGGCTAGCGGCACACCTCCCTACCGGGTCAGTTGGAAAAACAACGACGATGGCAGTACCGGTAGCTATGATATTGCCTCGGCAGACGGCAAGGGAATCCTTACCGGGATGAAGGGGGGCAAATACACCCTTACAATAACGGATAATGCAAACCCCACAAACTCTAAGGTGCTGGAAAGAGAGATTCCGCCGGCCCGCGATTTTGTGGTCCGGTTGGATGTGGTCAAAGACATCATTTGTAATAACGACGGAAACGGGGAATTGAAGGCAAGGATATTTATAGACGGACAGGAAACAACCAATCTAAGTCCCTTCTCATTTTCCTGGGTGAATCTGCCGAGCGAGCGATCCGATCGGCTAATTAACCTTCAACCGGGTACTTTCTCGCTCAATGTCCGCGATGAGCGAGGCTGCACCGCATCAGCGACCCAAACCCTTACTAATCCAAGCCGAATCAATATTTCCCAAGTCTCCTTAAGCAAAGCAACTTGCGCTGGTATTGCCGACGGCGAGTTGGTGGTTAATGTTTCAGGCGGAATTCCTTTTGCCACCGGCTATCGCTTAAAATGGGCGGACCAAAGTGCAACCTTGGTTTCTAAAAATCCGGTTCGATCCGACCTGCTTGCTGGAATCTATTCTCTTGCAGTAACGGACGAGCGGGGCTGCCAACGGACCCAAGTTTTCCCTATTGATGTGGTTCGAAAAATCGACTTCGATGCCACGCCTGTGCCAGCAACTTGCAAGGGGAAATGCGATGGCAGGATTGTCATTGTAGTCAGTGCTACTGCCGGGACCCCATCTTTCAGCCTCTCTTCGGGTCTCATTCCTAGCGGCAGTGGCATCAATTTTCAGTTTGACGGCTTGTGTTCTAATAGCTACAGCATAAGGATGCTCAGCCCGGAATCCGGCAAACAGTGTGCTTTGGAGAAAACCGTGCTCATCGTAGATCCTGCTTTGCTTAAAATCGACACAGTTCAGTTCCGTCAGGAATCCTGCACAGCGGGTGGGGGTAAGGATGGCCTCATCGAAATATCCGCCAAAGGTGGTCAAGCACCCTACACCTACTCTTGGACGGGAGCCAACTCAACGGTCTTGTCTACCAGAGCGACCGCGGATAAACTAAGTCGGGGGAACTATTCCGTGAAGGTCCTCGACGCTGGAGGCTGTGAGGAAACTTTTCCATTTGCCATTAGCTCCCGGAATCCCCCGCGAATCACCGCCTTAGATCAGGCCTTGGTATCGTGCATTGGCAGGAGCGATGGCAAATTGGTGGTAAAAGCCAGTCCGGGAGACTCGCCGATTAGCTCCTATGTTTGGAGCAATGGGGTAAGTGGTCAGAACCTGTCTAATCTGGCGACCGGCACCTATCGGGTAACGGTAACCGGCACCGATGGCTGCTCTGTGGACAGTGTGGTGCAAGTTCTCAATCCGGACCCTTTCAAGTTGCGAAATACCCGGACCTTTGAACCCACCTGTGTGGGCAAGTCTGACGGAAGAATAGTCATCGATCCGGTAGGTGGCACCCCACCCTACCAAATCACCTGGGTTGGAAGCTCCCAGACTGGCCTTTCCTTGGTAAATATTGCCAAGGGTACCTACCGCTTTAGCCTGGTGGATGCGAATAACTGTCCGGCCTTCAGCCAGGATGTCATCCTGCCCGATGCCCCAGCCATCAAGGTCACCTTGAGTGGAATAGCGGAGGTGAGTTGTTATGCCGGCCGATCGGATGGCCGGGCTACAGCAACGGCTGCTTACAGCGATGGCCGTCCGGGAAACTTCATTTTCGACTGGAGCAGTGGCGAAAGTCAGGGGTCCACAACCTCGAGTTCCGCGGCGAAGTTGCGGTCCAATCTTAATACCCTGACTGTTACGGATAATAATTTATGCAAGGAGCTCATCACGGTGAACATACCTGTCCCGCCCGCCCTGGCAGCAAATCCGGCCATAACACCGGCCAGTTGTTTCGCTTCAGCAGATGGAGCCGTAAAGGTTGGTCCTACAGGGGGACGGGGAGCCTACACCTATCTTTGGAACACAGGAGCAACCGGATCTTCGCTGCAGGGCATGAAGAAGGGGACTTACAGCCTTACCCTGACCGATGGTAACGGCTGCCCGCTTACGGAAACGATAAATATTCCCGAGCCGGCGCAACTGCTGCTGACCTTGGATGCCAACCTTACCCGGAAGGTCAGTTGTGCGGGTTCGAGTGATGGGAAGCTGGTTTTTAAGCTAGTAAATTCGACAGGAATCAATCCCTTGGGACCAAACCCGTACCGTTGGTCCACCAATCCCGGGGTCGGGGTAGCTAGTCCAGTTAAGGACGGCCTTGGAGCCGGAACCTATTCCTTGACTGTAACCGATACCAAAGGCTGCGAGGGCAGCGCTTCGCACATTTTTACAACGCCCAATCCGGTAATCGCCTTGTTGGAACCGGTAAATCCTCCCCTTTGCCACGGAGAGACTACCACGCTTCGGGTAAAGAGTGTTTCAGGCGGGAATGGAACCAAGTTGAGCGACTATGTTTTCAGTGTAAACAATAGTGGTATCAGTTTTCCGGTGAACCAGCCACTGAAGATTTTCGCCGGCAGGACCCTGGTACAAGTGGAGGATTTTCTGGGTTGCAGCTACACGGAGACCCTGGACGTATCCTCGCCATTGCCTTTGCTTGTGGAGTTTAATCCTGGCACACTCAACGTCGTTTTGGGGGACAATACGACCTTGCTAAAGCCCCAGATTCAGACTAGCCATCCGATTCGGACCTATGAGTGGCGGCCAGCCACGGGTCTCTCCTCCTCAACAGTCCAGAATCCGCTGGTTCAGAATCTGGTCAATGACCAGGTTTTTACCCTTGAAGTTACGGATATAAACGGCTGTAAGCGTTCTGGGGATGTGTCTTTGGTTTTGGACCGGAATTATGCCGTTTTCGCACCCAATGTTTTTTCGCCTAATGGCGACGGAATCAACGACGAGTGGCGGATATACGCCTGCCTGGGCGTCAAGACCATCAGTAATCTGCGGGTTTTTGACCGATGGGGATGTATGGTCACCACAGTATCTGCTATTGCACCGAATTGTGAGGATGGGACTATTGTTTGGGATGGCGATCCGGTCAATCGCCGCTGGAATCCGGGCAACTACCTATATGCCTTCGAGGTAGAGTTTCTGGATGGATACCGAAGGTTTTATTCGGGCGACTTCGTTTTGTTGCGGTAAGCGTTAAAGATTCCAGCGCCTTCCTTTTTTTTGGAGGAACCACCTCAACCCGAATTGGGCATGAGAAGGCAACGTATTAATCGCCGACAAAGCGCACTGAAAGGTCGTTTCCAATGGTAAGCATGTTTGCTAAGGGAGAGGAATGCTGAGAATAGGCAGACAGCTGATGATTATCTCAGTTTTTGTTTTTAGGAAAAACCCCACCAGAGGCCTACATACCCCGCAAAGAGAAAACCGCCACGAATGGAAAATTCCAGCTATGTATGTGCCCCGGCAGAGCTGGAAATTCACGTCCATTGACATTTACAGCAGCTAAGGCTTTCTATCCCGTTTTTTCTTTCAATTCAGTCCGGCCAGTCTTAAACCCTTTGTTTCCACCCGATTCATCTGGGAAAATCGCAAATCCGTTGCGATAGCGTGATACTTTTTAGTTCTCCCTCTACAAACGCTGCCTTCCAAAATGCACTGCAGTGCACAGGTTACCGTCGAGGTCCGTCCCTTCAGAAGAAATCTGATGGGGACTTGGAGTCCAATTCCTGATTTAATTGGATGAGTTCACACCAACTAGGATGCGCACCCATAGAAGGAAAATGGCATGGGGGAAAGATGCCCAATCTGAAGTCATTCCAGGTAATGAAATTTTTTTGCGTATTCCGGATTGGTCTCGAGCAAAAACAGGTTGCGGACCCTATGGATTATTGGAACCTCCTTCTTGGCACCAAACCCATAGCATTGGTAGATTTCCTAGTTACCAACTTACTTTCAACATAATACGCAAAAAAAAAATTTGTAATATTTTGGTGAAATGGAAACAACTCGTACCTTGCAACAGAATCAATTAAGATGGCAGTGTCTTATGAGCAGATGGGAATCTTTGATGAAAGCAACGAATGGTTCTACAGCCCTAATGGGCCGTGGAAATGCTAATAAAGCAGAAAACAACGATACAATTTAAATCCATGAAATATTTGACTGGGGCAACTTTGATCTTTTTTTTCCTCTTTTTGAATTTCACGGGTCATGCTCAAGCGATAGCTCAAATCCCGGTCATGGCCTCTGCCGGAGGTGCTGGAAATGTAAATGAGGGGAGCGGAGCGGTTGATTTTACCGTGGGTCAGGTATTTTTTATTAATGATCAAAATAATGATTTCGCAGTCAATCAGGGAATTCAACAGCCATCAAATAATAATTTTGCATCAAAGGTGGAAGATCTGCTTTGTGCAGGGTCAATATTAGATGATACGCTGGTTTACAGCGGTGAACTTTATAATGGCGTAATAATCTTACCCTATCTTAAAGGTAATGGTGCCAGCTTCCAGGGTTTCAGCGTCCAGTCTGAGCAAGTGGCGGGATTGACCCTGACTCTTCAGTCGGGAAAACTGGTAAAAGGCAATGGGGCGATAGAACTCTTAGTCACGGGAAAGCCGGCAGGCAATGGCATTGCTGTATTTCCTTTAAGTTTTGGTTCAAAAACATGCAATGTATCCATTAAAGTGATTCCGCTACCTCCGAAGTTGAATTTGCTGGATTGCAATAGTATCATGGTGGATCCAATGGCAATTGGAAGCAAATTGGATTATTCAGGAATAGTAAAAGTGAAGTACTCTGGCGGGAACAACCGGAGAGCCGAGCCTTTTACCTTAAACTCCCTGGGGGTTAAGGGACTCCTTTTACAGTCTGATTCCACTTTACTGGAGCGTGATGGTGGAACCATTCTGATGAAACTCTCAGGAAAACCAGACTCTTCGGGGTATGCTTTTTTCCCCTTCAGCATAGGCGAAAAGACTTGTAACCTGTATTTAAAGGTTATCAACAGCGAATTATTTGTCCCGAATGTTTTTACCCCCAATGGGGACGGAAAGAACGACTATTGGGAAATTCCTGCCTTAATTTTTAAAGCTGAATCCATGGTTTTAATTTTTGACAGGTTTGGTAGGTTGCTCGTAGAATATCCCGGATCTACTAGAGGCTGGAATGGACTCATTGGGGGCATTCCAGCTTCTGCCGGGGATTATTGGTACGTGATAAAACTCCAAGATGACCAGATAGTCAAAGGAAATTTCACGCTCATTAGATGAATGTAATATGAGAATCCTGCTGCCTTTCTGCCTTCTTTGCTTCCCAATTGCTTGCTGGGGTCAAAATTTTCTTTTCCAAAATCAGTATAATTTTCGCCCCTATCTTGTCAATCCGGCCTTGGCTGGTGACCGAAACGGAGGCAATGTTGCTATACTTTACATGAAGCAACTTACCGGCTTTGATAATTCACCGAATTCCCAGGTGATTTCCGCGGATTTCCCACTTCCTTCAAGTAAGATTGGATTTGGCATCAACGGATTTAAGGATAGGAATGGGTCCTCCTCCTTCACGGGTGTGGAAACAACTTTTGCCTATCATTTAGTAAGAAAGCTAGAAGATGGAAATCCGGTATCGGGGCTGTCTTTTGGTCTTTCCGGCACTTATAATCAATTTAACCTAAACGGAACAAGCTGGAAGCCCCTCGATGCTGACGATTTGACCCTGGCAGATATCAACCGTTTCTCGGAATCGTTTCCTAATGCTAACCTGGGGTTCAATTTTTTTTCCTATGGGTTCAATGCTGGTCTTTCTGTCTATAACCTTATTCCCAAATCCAGCAATATATACTTACCCACGGATATTCAAAATGCTCTTCATTTTATTTTATCTACCAGTTATAGTGCATCCCTAAAAGATAAACTTAAACTTACCCCTAGGTTTCTTTGCCGTATACAGCAGAGTGGTGATTATCAGTTAGATTTGGCTACTGAGGTTACCTATGTACTGTCCGGTGGCGCTTCTTTTAGCGTAGCTCCATTTTACAGAAATTTTGGCTACTCCACACTCAATGGACGGCAATCTTTCGGCATCAACCTTCTTGTGGTCAGAAAACCCCTGGAGGCAGGCTACCAGATAGACATTCCTCTATCAAGCATTAATCGCTTTTCAACTGGAAATCATGTGTTTTTTCTTGCTATCAAGATAAAAGATCAGTCCAAAAAAGCGGAAAAACCTGAACTAGAAAAAGACTAATCAGCATTATTTTTAACTATTTGAACATGAATAAGAAACTCAAAAAAGCCCTGTTAACCATGTTAACAACTTCCATGGGTACTTTCCTTTTCAGCCAATCCCCAAATCTATTAAGTTATCAAACTATTGTTCGGGATGCGAATAATGAGTTTGTTGCCAATAGTACCATTGGGGTTCGCATTAGTATTTTGAGCGATCCAGAGGCAAATACCCTATGGTACCAGGAGGAACATAGCGTAAAGACGAACCTAAATGGACTAGCCTATATAACCATAGGGAAGGGAAGTATCCTGAGAGGGTCTATGGCAGGAATTGATTGGTCCAAGGGACCATTTTTTGTAAAATCTGAAACGGATCCTGCAGGAGGCAAAAATTATTCTATTGTTCTCGTTTCCCAGCTACTAAGTGTTCCTTTTGCCATTTATGCGCAATCTGCGGAAAAGGTTACAGGTGCTCTGAATGAAAAGGATCCACAATTCAATGCCAGCGTAGCAAAAGGTATAACAGTCATAGATACAGCATATTGGAACAAGAAACTGAATTCCTCCGATACGGCAAGCATGCTTTTTCCCTTAAGGGCAAATCTCAATACAAAGGCACCGATTAACAATCCATCTTTTACTGGAACGGTTACAGGCATCACAAAGAGTATGGTGGATTTGGGCAATGTGGATAATACCTCTGATAGTAATAAACCCATCTCCGTGGCTACCCAAACCGCGCTTAATGCAAAAGTTAATACGGCAGACACCGCAAGTATGCTCGCCAATTACAAGGCAGCATTGAATAGTAAGGCCCCTAAAAATAATCCTTCCTTTACCGGAACGGTTACAGGCATCACGAAAAGTATGGTGGATTTGGGCAATGTAGATAATACCTCTGATAGTGATAAACCCATCTCCGAGGCTACCCAAACCGCGCTTGACACAAAGGTCATGTACGCTGATACGGCCAATATGCTCCTTCCCTACCTTAGGAAAGAAAAATTTCCCAATGGTGTTTCCAAGGGGAATATAATATACTGGAATAGCAATACTTGGGTTACCCTTGCTCCAGGTTTACCAGGTCAGATCCTTACCATGTCTCCAGCAGGGGTTCCATTTTGGAATGGACCGTCCTATCCTACAGTTAGCACCACAGCAATATCTTCCATAAATCTCACTGGGGCCGTGTCAGGGGGTAATATCAACGATGACGGGGGAAGTTCGGTGCTGGCAAGAGGTGTGGTTTGGTCAATTACAACGGGTCCCACAGTTTCTCTGGCGACTAAAACCACAGATGGTATCGGAACAGGTGTATTCACCTCCAACCTTAGCGGCCTTGTTTCCAATACTACTTATTTTGTCAGAGCCTACGCCACGAATGCAGTTGGTACATCCTATGGCAACGAAATTTCATTCAGCACTTGCGGCCTAAATACAGTCAGCCCGGCCTCATCCAATCCCACATTATGCATGAATAATCTCTTGACCACGATTACGCATACTACTACCGGAGCTACAGGTATCGATGTTGCAACAGGCCTACCTCCAGGCCTAACAGCTAATTGGTCCAATAACAGTATTTCCATTTCTGGCACACCCACCTCCTCGGGAGTCTTTACCTATACTATTCCTTTAACCGGAGGTTGTGGAAATGTGAGCGCAACCGGTACCATTACCGTTAGTCCTATAAATAGTTCCGTAAGCGCATCCTCTTCGACGCCGACTCTCTGCATAAATACGGTATTAACAACCATCACCCATTCTACTACTGGCGCTTCAGGAATAGGTTTAGCTACAGGTTTACCTGCCGGGGTAACAGCTAATTGGAGTTCCAATACCATTTCCATAAGCGGCAGGCCAACAGCTTCAGGGGTATTCAACTACAGTATCCCACTGACAGGTGGCTGTGGAAATAGCATTGCAACAGGTACCATCACCGTCACCCCCACTAATACAGCAGCTATTGCTTCCGCCACCCCCGTCCTGTGTAATAACACGGCATTGACTGCCATCACAATCAGAACTACAGGAGCTACGGGCATAGGAGTGGCATCCGGACTTCCAGCCGGCGTAACAGCAAGTTGGGCATTGGATGACATAACTATTTCTGGAGTTCCAACAGCCTCAGGTAACTTTACCTATCAAATCCCATTAACGGGTGGTTGCGGCAATGTCTCCGCCACGGGTAACATTACCGTAACATTTGACAACCATGTTGTATCGGCAGCTTCATCGACTCCTACCCTATGTGTGAATACGGTTTTGAATAACATTCTTCATACCACCACCGGAGCCACAGGGATTGGTACACCTTCGGGTCTTCCCACAGGAGTATCTGCAGGTTGGGTTGCTAACACCATTGTAATTAGTGGTACACCTACCGTAACAGGTACTTTCAGCTACAGTATTCCTCTATCTGGAGGCTGCGGCAGCGTTGATGCCACGGGTACAATCATAGTAACTGCGAATAATCATTCAGTTACTGCCGCATCCTCCTCACCTACACTTTGCGAAAATACCTTGTTGACGAACATAACCCATACCACCACCAATGCTACGGGTATCGGGACTCCCCTGAATCTCCCCAGTGGATTAAGCGCTGCTTGGTCTTCCAATACGATAACCATCAGCGGCACCCCAAATGCTACTGGGACATTTAACTACAGTATCCCCTTAACGGGTGGTTGCGGCAATATCAATGCTACAGGTACCATTATCGTGACCCCATGCTGCCCCGTCAATGGCGCAAATGGGGCAAGTGGTGAGATTCTCACTTTCCAATGTTTCAACCTGGGAGCTGTAGCCACATCCAACCCCTATACGCCTCGGTGGGAGCTCAACGGAAATTACTGGCAATGGGGAAGGCTGGATAAAGCTGCAGATGGTCCAAGTAACGGAACTTCAGGAACCAATGACGGTGAGGTTACAGGATGGAATACTACGAATGCGGCTAATGGTTCCTGGGCAAATAACTCCAAAACTGGTGCGGATCCCTGTCCCGCTGGATTCCGCATACCTACCCAGACGCAGTGGAGCAACGTCATATCCAATAATGGTTCCGTTACCTTCATTGGATCCAGTTGGTCAAGCTCAAGCACCAATTATAGCTCGGGGTTGCGCATCGGTAGCGGAAATTCTGGTCTTTTCTTACCAGCAGCTGGATTCCGTAGCGATATAAACGGAGCGCTGAATAGTCGAGGAAGTAATGGTTCCTACTGGAGCAGTTCAGAGGCAAACGAGGTCAACTTGGCGAGGTACTTAAATTTTAGCCTTAACTCGACAAATGGAGGGCTGCTTGAAACGCGCTCCAAAGGAATGTCTGTGCGCTGTGTCAAATTATAACCCCTCCTTTCAATGAATAACGGTTACGCTGGTGTGCTTGCGCACCAGCGTACCTTGACATTCATGGACAACCAGCACGCGGTATACGCCGGATGGTACCATTTGTCCCAGATAGGTGCCATCCCAAGTTTTATCCGCTTGCTTGGTTTCGAAAATTTGATTGCCCCAGCGATCAACTATTTCAAAAGTGACCAGGTTGAGGATGATGCGGGGATTGCTAATCCCAAAGAAATCATTTAGACCATCCCCGTTGGGAGTGAAAGCATTCGGTAAAAAGGCCTCTGAGCAGTCCAGAGCACTTGGATCGATGACTACCAGGCGGAAGGAATCGACCGCTACACAAGGCGTAGAAGCATCATTGAGGCTAACCTTGTAAGTATAGGTACCTGCTGCTTTTGGCGTAATGACGGGCTCGCGGGCAGTCTGACTGCTTAGCCATTGGTTGGGTGTCCAGGTAAATCCGGTGGCACAAGTAGGTGATAGACGGGTTAACACCTGATCACCCATATAGACGATGTCTTGGTTGTTGATAATCTGATCCACGGGCTGGTTCAGTTTTTCGATTTCCGTATCCAGCAGCGCCCGATTGTAAAACCGCAAATCGTCCATAAGCCCATTGAAGCCGATTTCATTGGCCCCGTAACAGGTGGTGCCCCCGACCACAAGATTCCCGTTGTTGAGCACATTTACCCTGGAGGTGGTGCCTTGCTCAGAAACCTGCTTCCCATTGTAATATAGTCTGACTTTCAGACCATTGCGGACCAAGGTAACGTGATGCCAGCATCGTCCCTTAGGCAGCTCGTAGATTATGCTTATTTGCTTACCAGCCCCTTCCGTTAGCACCACATTCAGGTTCCGGGTTAGGGGACGAAACCGGATGAAAAAAGCATTGTCGGCCAGGCAATCCCGCCTTTGTTTCGACAGCAGGTACTGTATCCCTTTCTCATCGCCAACTTTGAAGTAAAAGCTAACCGAGAAATCCTCTGAGTCGAATTCCGTGTTGATGCCGCCAATCAGGTTGACCAGGCTGGCATTTCCCGAGAAACGAAGGGATTCGTTAATTGGTCCACACACATAATCCAGACCTGCCGAGCCGATACCATCGTTGGATAAGTTTCCCGTATCGTCCTTTAAGTTACGGTTAAAGGGGTAGTAGGCAACCATGCCTGCCTTCGTCTGTGCAATACTTTGAGCTAGCATGCAGCACAAAAACCCTAAAAAGGCGAGACGCATGGGCTGGATTTCCTTGGGGAACTGCCGTTTACTTTGGAAAAAGGCCAAGGCTTGGCTTAAGGGTTTCCACGAGACGATCCGTTTCTGATTCTCGGATTTTGTTGGCTTTCTCCAATGCCAAATTCACGGTATCCCGGATGAGAATTTCCAACTCCGCTTTCCCCATTTGGGAGAAAATTTGGTCATCAATCCAGACATCTTTTAGGGTGTTGTTTCCGCTAGCCACCATTTTTATGTGCCCGTTCTCCGAAATAACTTCGACGGAGAGGCCGGCAAGGGTCTGCTGCACCGAGTGTTGCACGGAGAGTATCTCTCGATAGAAATCACTTTTCATAGTCCGATGGCTTGGTGAAGAGAAATTCGCAAACAATTACCCAAAAGGCATAATTTTGCGGATTGCAAGCAAAAGTAATGAAAAGCAGGCAAGAAGACAAGGACATGTCGTTTTTCGACCATCTGGAGGAACTTCGTTGGCATATTATTCGTTCCCTTCTGGTGATTCTTGTCCTTGGTATTGCGCTTTTCATCAACTACGGATGGTTTTTTGAGGTCGTGCTCTTTGGACCCACCAAGCCTGGATTCATTTCCTACCGTTGGTTTTGTGACATGGGTCAGGCGTTGGGGTTTGGCGATTATATCTGTTTTTCGCCCCCGGAAATCAAGAAGCAAGCCATCGGATTTGCCGAGGCTTTCACCACCAGCATTTCTGTTTCCTTTATTGCGGGTTTCATTATTGCCTTTCCCTATGTTTTCTGGGAATTCTGGAGCTTCATCAGTCCGGGGCTCTATCGCCATGAGCGAAAGGCCGCGCGAGGTGTGGTATTCATCTGTTCCTTTTTGTTTATGCTGGGAGTGGGTTTCGGCTATTTTATCATCGCCCCATTCGCAGTGAATTTCCTCAGCGGTTTCACTATTCCCGGCGTGGAGAATACCCCTACCCTCGATTCCTACCTCAATTACATGGTGATGTTCACCCTGCCCACAGGATTAGTTTTTGAACTTCCGGTGTTGGCCTATTTCCTGGCCCATATCGGGTTGTTGGGGCCAGACACCCTTCGTGAATTCCGGCGCCATGCGATTGTTGTCATTCTCATCGTGGCGGCCATCATCACCCCACCTGATGCGGTGAGTCAGTGTCTTATTGCCATTCCTCTTTACCTCCTCTACGAGGTGAGCATCCTGGTTGCTGCCCGGGTTGTCAAGCGAAATGAAAAGCGGGAGCGTGCGGAGGAGGCGGCGCTCCGTCGCATGGAAAACTGAAAGTATAAAAATGGAGCGTATTTCTTCCAATGCGACCTTGATGTTGAACATCTTCTTTCCCGTTTTCTGGAGTGTGTTATTCGGTGCTTTTACCCTGGCCATCTTTCTTTTAGATGGTATTCACTTCGGATTCTTGCCCTTGGCATCGTTCCGCCTTGCCGTTCTCTTTTTTTATGGTACGGGGTTGGCTGTAATTGCCCTAACTTTTCTGCGGTTGCGCCGCGTGGAAATAAGTGCTGAGCATTTGTACGTAACCAATTACTTCAAGACCGCACGCTATCCATTCGAAGCGATCCAACGGTTGGAATCGCGTCGGTGGCTCGGTCTTCGCCTTGGGATTTTTCATTTGGAGGCAGCCGGCATCTTTGGCCGGAGGATTCTCTTTCTCGTCCGTGACAACGCCTTATCCGAACTGCTAGATCGTTTCCCACGCTGGCATCAGCCCTGAGCCCGGGACCGCAGGGTAACTACCGGGCAAATCACCTCTTCCAGGGAGATGCCTCCATGCTGGAAGGTATTTCGGTAATAGTTTAGGTAGTGATTGTAGTTGTTGGGATAGAGAAAAAAGCCATCTTCCCTTGCGAAAATATAGGTCGAACTGATATGCGGGCGGGGCAATCCCGCCAGATGGGGTTCCTTTATTTCCAGTAAGTTCTTTTTATCATACTGCATGTTTTTTCCCACCTTGTAGCGCAGATTGGTCGTCGTCTCCCGGTCGCCTATAATCCGTAGCGGCGTATTGACCCGGATGGTGCCATGGTCTGTCGTAACGATGAGCTGGACATCCCGGGAAGATACTTTTTCTAGGGCAGCGCACAGCGGGGAATTGGCAAACCAGGATCGTGTCAGGGAGCGGTATGCCTTTTCATCCCCGGCAAGTTCCTTAAGTACCTCCATTTCTGTGCGGGCATGCGACAGCATGTCAATGAAATTATAGACGATGACGGTCAGGTCGTTACGCAGGTAGTTAAGGATATTGTCCTGGAGAGTCCGTGCACCCTGCACTTGAGTGATTTTGAGGTATTCGTGCCTTATATCCTTTCGGAACACCTTGCTGATCTGGGCTGCCAGTAGGTCAGCTTCAAAATTATTTTTCCCTCCTTCCTCTTGCTCCCCTACCCACTTATCCGGGAATTTCTTTTCGATTTCTGCGGGCATCATACCGGCAAATAGGGCATTGCGGCTGTACTGTGTAGCGGTTGGAAGTATACTGTAGAAATGTTCTTCTTTTTGTAAGCGGAAACTTTCCAATAAAATGGGTTCGATAGCTTTCCACTGGTCGAAGCGCAGGTTGTCTAGGACCAAGAGAATGGTCGGGCAGTTGGACTGCACGCTGGGAAACACTTTTTCCCGCAGAAGCCGGGCGGAGTTTACCGGTCCGGTCGAGGCATCCTTCATCCACTCCGGGTAGGCTGCTGAGAGATATTTGCCGAAGGCGGCATTGGCCTCTTTTTTCTGTTGGGAAAGGATATCAGCCATTTCATTGGACTGGGAAAGGTCGATTTTCAGTTCCCAGGAAATAATCTTTTGATAGATGGCAGCCCAATCGTCCGAATCCATCTTTTCCTGCAGTTGTAGAAAAATCTGCCGGAAGTCCTGTTGGTAATCAGCGGAAGTCTTCTCCCGCACCAGTCGCTTGTTATCGAGAATTTTTTTCAGGGTCAGCAGAATCTGATTAGGATTAACCGGTTTGATGAGGTAATCGGCAATTTGGGAACCTAGGGCTTCCTCCATCACTGTTTCCGCTTCGTTTTTGGTAATCATAACCACCGGCAGGTTCGGATGGGTGCGTTTAATGCGGGACAAGGTCTCTAATCCGTTGATTCCCGGCATGCTTTCATCCAGAAAGACCACGTCAAAATCGTTTCCTGTGCTGCATTCCTCCACTGCATCGTGCCCATTGGTGACGGTGACTACCTCGTATCCCCGGGATTCCAGAAACAGGGTCTGCGGCTTGAGCAGGTCAATTTCATCATCCGCCCAAAGAATCTTAATTTTATCCATAATTTTCACATCGTAGTTGGAGGAAAGGAGGTGTGGGGCAGTTTTCCTGCTGGAATCCGGGGAAAAACGGAGGCTTCCCGCTACATATTGCCCACCATGACTATACCTTATGTCCAGGACTAAAATAATCAACGACCCGGTTCATGGTTTCATCCAAGTTCCCGGAGGTATACTGCAAGATTTAATTAATCACCCTTACATGCAGCGGTTATCGCGCATACGGCAAATCAGCCTTGGTCACTACGTCTATCCGGGTGCCCATCATACCCGGTTTCACCATGCCCTGGGCGCGCTCCATCTCATGCAGGAGGCCCTGAGCATTTTGCGCATCAAGGGCATACCAATAACAGCAGCGGAATATACAGATGCCTGCATCGCCATACTGCTCCACGACATTGGGCATGGTCCCTTCTCTCACACGCTGGAAAATATCCTCATCGGGGTTTCCCACGAGACCCTCTCGCTGGCTTTCATGGAGGAGCTAGACCGGCAATATGGGGGGCAGCTGGGTGGAGCTATAGCTATTTTTAGGCAAGCATGTCCAAGGCGCTTTTTGACCCAACTGGTCTCGGGCCAGTTGGACATGGATAGGCTCGATTACCTGAGCCGCGATAGTTTCTTTACTGGGGTTACCGAAGGGGTGGTGGGGTATAGCCGGATTATCAAAATGCTTCAAGTGGCCGATGGCAATTTGGTGGTAGAAGAAAAAGGCATTTACAGCCTGGAGAAATTCCTCATCGCCCGCCGACTTATGTACTGGCAGGTTTACCTGCACAAAACAGTACTGGCAGCAGAGAAAATGCTCCAAAAAATCATGGAACGCGCTCGCCTCCTTTTGCGTGAAGAACGTTTGCTGGCCGTAGCTCCTGCTCTAGGGTATTTCATGATGCACGAAATTTCATCAAGCCAAGTGCGGGAGGATGCCTCTGGATTGCTCCGTCGTTTTGCTGCCCTCGATGATGTGGATATTCTTATGGCCGTGAAGACCTGGCAACACGAGCCCGACAACATCCTCGCCATCCTTTGCCGGAACTTAATGGAGCGACGGCTTTTCCAGTTGACTTTTTCGGATTCCCCCCCATCCCGCCAACTGGTAGCTGCTGCTTGTGAACGTATTGGGAACCTTTACGGCGAGGAAGCCATACCCTATTTTGTCCTTGAGGGCAAGGAAAGCAATCATGCCTATTCGGAAGCTACCGGTGAAATTCGCATCCTGCGCAAGGATGGCCAGGTGCGGTCCCTAACAGCCAGTATGGACTATCCTTTGCCGACGAAAGACATCGAAAAATATTACCTTTGCACCCTAAGAACCTAAGGTCGTTTTCACGGGGTTCCTTTCGGCCCTAGCCGGAATCCAGGATTTAAACATCGGATTGTGCTTCAAATATTCCGGACCGACCATCCTCTGATTATCCTTCTAAGTTTCGGATTTGCTGTCTTGTGGCACAGTTCTGTGCTGGCAGGTGTGCCCGATTGGCACCCTGGAGCAGAAGGCATGCTGATGCTTTGGGTCCGCGGCTGGTTGTCCCAGGTTGAAATACCCGAACAAATTCTGGTCGTTATGCTCCTTTGCGTCCAAGCGACCCTGGCCAACTTATTGGTTAACCGCAACCGTTTGAGCCAGAACGCTACGGCTTTTCCTGGCATATGGGTCATCCTTTTGAATTGCTTTACGCCGGATTTCCTGTTTTTATCATCCTTTCACGTGGTAAATGTCCTGGTTCTCCTGTCTCTGTTGGAACTATCATCTACCTACAACATTGCCCATTGTGCGGATAAGCTCTTCAACCTGGGCCTTTTGGCAGGAGTAGCTTGCTTGTTTTTTCCGGGAGCTATTTACCTGATTCCCCTAATATTCATCGGGTTGAACAGCTTGCGCAGCTACAAGGTTAGGGAGCGAATCATCCCCTTATGCGGTTTTGTGGTGCCGCTTGCGGGGATGTGGTTGTACCATTTTTGGTACGACAGCACGGATCAGTTTCTACGTATTCAGGGGAAGGTGCCCTTCGGATGGCCGGTATTTTCAATTGGTAATCCGGGAAAAATCTTCCCCTTGGTGGTAGGTACCTTCTTATTACTAACCATATTGATACGCCTAGACCTATTGGGGCAGCGTCGGGGCATTGAGGCTCGAAAGGGAATTGGCGTACTAGCATGGACCCTTGTTTTTTCTCTGGGAGCTGCGTTGTTTCTGCCGGCACATGGAACCGAAGCCTGGCTTTTGGTGGCCATGCCCCTCGGTTTGTTGCTTTCCCTAGTCGTCCTGGGCATGTCAAAAAATGGGGCAGAAACAGCTTTTGTCATTATGGTCATCATAGGCGTAGCCGGACATTATCTTCGACTGTTCCTTTAAAAATCAATGCGATGAAAATTGGTGTGGTCGTTTTCCCGGGATCTAATTGCGATGATGATGTTTTTGGGGTCATCGCCAGATTACCTGGAGCAGAGGCCATTCGGCTGTGGCACAAAGATGAAATCTTGGAAGGATTTAGCACCGAAGACTGCATCGTCCTGCCAGGAGGATTTTCTTACGGCGATTACTTACGCTGTGGGGCCATAGCCAGGTTTTCACCACTGATGCGGGCAGTCATTCCCTTTGCTCATGCCGGGGGCAAGGTCATCGGTATTTGCAATGGCTTCCAAATTCTCTGCGAGGCTGGGCTGCTTCCTGGTGTATTATGCCGCAATGCCAATCAGCGATTCATTTGCCGCAATGTCTTCCTAACCACAGAGAGTCGGGAAAGCCCAATTACCCGGGACATTGCTCCCGGCACCACCCTGAAAATCCCAATTGCTCATGCAGAGGGCCGATACCATGCCGACGCTTCCACCTTGGCCGGCTTAAACGCCAATCACCAGGTGCTGTTCCGGTATTGTGATGCTTCGGGCCGCATATCGGAAGACGCCAATCCAAACGGATCCCTTGAAAATATTGCCGGTATTTGTAATGCCAATCGAAATGTTGCCGGTATGATGCCCCATCCTGAAAGGGCTGCCCATTCCTTACTGGGCAATACGGACGGTTGGAAGCTATTCACCTCTCTTTTGCAGGGCTAACCGAAATAGACCAAGCGTTGCATGCCAAATATCAAAAGAGCGATTCTTGCGTTGTTGAACTGAAACCTGAAAACGGATGCATATATTCAGATACCTAGTTATTTGCCTTTTTACGGTTATTGGAATCCAGTCTGCGCTATTTGCCCAAATTTTTAATCCAGTGGCCTGGACCTTCACCTCACGACCTGTTGGTGGGGACCGACACGAACTTTTGCTAACTGCCCGCGTAGATGAAGGCTGGAACATCTATTCGCAATTCTTGGAAAGCGACGACGGCCCTATCCGTACAACCATTTACTGGGACAAGGGGAGTCATTTTACCCTTCTGGGGAAAGCAGCTGAAGAAGGCGATGTGTTCAAGGGGTATGACGATATCTTCGGCATGAACGTCATCAAGCTATCTGGAAATATCGTGCTGCGGCAGCAGGTGCGCGTGCTCGATCCCTCAAAGCCCATCACCGGCTTGATTGAGTTCATGGCCTGTGACAAAGAGCGCTGCCTCCCGCCGGGTGAGGCTTCTTTCCGCTTTGCCCTCCAAAACCAGATGGGAAAAGTTGAGGAAGTCGTCCCGCAAGTACCGGAACCTGTAGATAGTGTGCGGCGCAATGAGGTCCGACAAGGTCTGCTTCAGATTGCCGAACCCCGACAGATTTGTGATTCGGACGAGCAAGCCAGAATTTCCGGATCGGAGGGGCTAGCCGGTATTTTCTTCCTTGGCCTGCTGGGCGGTTTTCTGGCCTTCCTAACGCCATGTGTGTTTCCTATGGTACCCCTGACCGTGAGTTATTTTACAAAAGGTGCCATCAGCCGGCGCCAGGGGACGGCCAACGCCTTGCTTTACGGCTTTTTTATCGTCCTGGTGTATTTGCTGCTCAGCGTTCCCTTTCATTTGATGGACAGCATCCGGCCCGATATCCTCAATGATATTTCCACCAATGTGTGGCTGAACCTCTTCTTTTTCCTTTTATTTATCGCGTTCGCCATCTCCTTTTTCGGGTATTTTGAGCTGGCGCTGCCCGAATCCTGGACGAATAAAGCGAGTCGTGCGGAGGGAGTCGGAGGGGTTGTTGGTATCTTTTTCATGGCGTTGACCCTAGCCCTTGTATCTTTCTCTTGCACTGGACCTATTTTGGGTTCCTTACTTGCTGGTACCCTGTCCTCCGATTCCGGGGCAATGCAGCTTAGTGCCGGTATGGGTGGATTCGGACTTGCCCTGGCATTACCTTTCGGACTTTTTGCGGCCTTTCCCGGACTAATAGGTCACCTGCCAAAATCGGGTGGCTGGATGAACAGTGTGAAAATAGTACTTGGATTTTTAGAACTTGCGCTGGCCCTCAAGTTCTTGTCTAATGCCGATTTGGTGAAGCACTGGGGTATTGTCAAGATTGAGGTATTCCTGGGTATCTGGATTATCCTTTTTGCGGGACTGGCAGCCTACCTGTTCGGACTACTGCGTATTGGCCACGAATCCCGCAGCGATAAGCGGTCGTTGACCCATATCCTGCTCGGGGTGGTGTCCCTTTTATTTACTGTTTACCTAGTATCCGGCTTCCGCATGGACGAACGCGCTGGCACCTACCGCTCCCTTACCGGACTGAGTGGTATGGCCCCACCGGCCTGTTATAGCCTGTTCTACGAATGCCGATGTCCGCATAACCTAAACTGTTTCAAAGATTTGGAAGAAGGCATGGCCTATGCCCGCTCGGTAAACAAGCCTGTCATGCTCGATTTTACGGGTTACGCCTGCGTCAACTGCCGGAAGATGGAGGAACACGTTTGGCCGGTATCTCCGGTTTATTCCCTGCTAAAAGATCGTTTTGTCATTATATCCCTTTATGTGGACGATAAAACCCCACTTCCACCTGACGAACGTATTGCCGTCACCCAGCCGGGCGGAAATGTTCGCATTCTTAAGACGATAGGCAACAAATGGTCACATTTGCAAACCAGTGTTTTTCAAACAAATAGTCAGCCATACTACGTTTTAGTTAGTCCAAATGGCGAATTGCTCAATCAGCCGGTGGCCTATGTCCCCGATGTAAGTACTTACGAAGGGTTCCTGCAATGTGGCCTGGAAGCCTTTGAAAAGGAAACGTTGCCAGCTGCTATTGACGGGGGAAAATAAGGGAGCGCAGCAAACTTAGCTGAAGCGAAGCAGGAGCTGATTTTTTTCAACCGCTTGCCCGGGCTGAATGCATCGTTCCACGATGGTACCGGACATAGGCGATTTAAGAAGGTTTTCCATCTTCATGGCTTCGAGGACTATCAGGGGGTCGCCCGCTGTCACCGAAGACCCTTCCTCTACATTGACCTGCCGAACTAATCCGGGCATGGGTGCCCGCATTTCCATGCTCCGACCAGCTGTCCGAGTAGGTAGATTCATTTGGAGAACCCGTTGCCGCACCTCATCGAAGAGTTTTACCGAAAAGGTATTGCCATCTACCCGGATGAGGTATTTCCCAGCAAAATGATCCTCTTCCAGGATCTCCACCTCCCGGGTCCGATTACCAGCGAGAACAAAGCTATTTCCTTCTGCGTCCATGGAAGGCAGCATACCGTCCGATTCGGAGAGTGCCAAACGCATCGGTCCTGAGCCGACCTCAGCAAGAAATGCTTTTTTCTCTATTTCCATTAGTTCATCTCGATTTACCTAGTCGCATGAGGACGTTTGTTTCGAAGATAGTAAACAGCACATAGACCACCAAAAAAAGGATGACTTCCGGCTTGGCCAGAGGCCGAACCTCTATATGAAGGATAGCGAGCAGGAGGATAGCGCCCCCGATTTTCAGCGCACTGCCACCCATGACGAGCCGGATAAAAGCTGATCCTCTTCCGGGGCCGATTTGGCGCATGGCCAAAAGGTAGCTGGCCAGAGAATATAGGGAAAAAAAAGCATTCGCCCAATAGCCCGTGCGGGAGTCCGGAAAATAGACCAAGCGAAAATAACCAAACAAGGCGCTAAGCAGGAGCTGCAGGATAAGGAACTGCGTCAGGAATAAACCTAGACCATCCCGATTACTGCTTAGCATGCCGGCGAGATTATTTGCCACGAAGTAAATCCTTCAACGGAAGATAAAGGGCGGAAAAAGCACCCAGCAAAACAAAAGAAAGGGTAAATACAGGAAAGGGAAAGGGAAATTTTCGATCGAGGAACTTACCAAGAAACAAGGCCAAAGCGACGATGGCTCCCATCTGAAAAGCCATGCCGGCAAACCGAAGTACCGTGAATCCAGGCTCTTTCTTCATGACCGCGGCTCCGCGGTCTTCTTCTTCATGACACAGCTGCCGTTGAAGAGCGCACCAGCCTGAACAATAAGTTTTTGTGTGGATACTTCACCAGTCACCACAGCATGTTCCCGGATATTTAGCAAGTCGCCTACCTGGAGTTTACCTTTGTATTTCCCTTCAATATGCGCGCTGGAGCAGACAATGTCACCTTCAATAATTCCTGCAGGTCCAATAATAACCTTGGCGTCGCAGGTTAGATTTCCAAATATGGAACCATCCACCCGAATGTCGCTGGCAGAGCGCACGTTCCCCTCGATGACCGTTCCGGCTGCCAGGGTGTTGAACGCATTTGGCGAAGGCAGGGAGGTAGATACCCCTTTTTCGTCTGATTTATTTTTGGAGGAAAACACGGGGAATAACTTTGGAGATTAAAAATCAGGACAATACACCACCTTCCGGGTACCGCCGGCTAGACGGTATTGGAGGCTGAATTCAAATGCCCCCTGCCCGTTGGAAGCCGATCGCAAGGGGGAAATATTCACATCATAACTGAATCCGAGGCTTATTTCGTTGTAATCAAAGCGGGCAGATAGAATGGCTGCATCGACGAGAACCCCAGAGGTAGCCCCTGTAGGTGTCCCTGCAGCCGTAAATTCCCGGGAAGCGATTCGAACCCAGGCTCCAACCTGAAAGGCTTGATATTCTCCGGGATTGTTATTTAGCGTGAAGCGGAAACTATTGCCACCATTCACCTGAAAAGCAGGCCCTTGCTTCATATAGATAATGCCTGGCAAAGCGCCTATGCCCGAGGCAAGGGGAAATTCCCCCCCAGCGTGAACGGTAATGCGGGTGAAAAGGAAATCTTTATTGCGCACATAAACCCCGCTCGCATTACTTCCTGAAAAGGATTGATTGGGCCGGTTGAGATGGTGATAAGCTGCGCCGAGATAATAATTCGTCTTGCGATTCACCACGTTGAACCAAAGCAGACCCGCTGCCATATCAGCAAAAAGGAAATCCTGATTACCAAAAGAATTTTCGCCCGAGGCCCTGGTAGGATCAAAGCCCCCTGCCCCATCATGCTGAGTACCCCAGCGGAGATTGAGGAAATCCACACTGCGCTGAGCCAGACCCGCTTCACCACCAAGGACGACATAACTGGCGCGCTCACGATAACCCGCAATGCGCTTGCTGTAGGAGAAGGAAGCCTTCCCCGTCTGGGTAGCGAACCCGGCATCTCCAGCCTTATCGCCCCAAACCGTTCCGCCAACGCCAAAAAAATCGTTGCGACCTATGGCGATTCGCTGGTCGTAGGAAACCGAATAAGTGCGAAACGATTTGTCACGCAGGATACTTGCCCATTGATTGCGGTAGTTTCCGGTTAGCCGGACATTGCCATTCATCACCCCGGTCATGGCCGGATTGAGATTAAGGGGAGACATATAAAACTGGGAAAAATGAATATCCTGTCCCTTAAGGCCTGAGCCAAGACAGGTTATCAACACCAAGCCCAGAAAGTGACGGGCAATCCAAGAGATGGGAACCGGCATAGATTCTTTCCGCATAATGACAGGCTAAAATACCGAATTTTTGAACGAATCCATAGCTTTCCTTATTGCCAAGCCGGAAAAGAAAGGATGAAGGAAAGTAGAAAAGCCGGATAGGAGCCTGCAAAGGTCGACCCTACTTAACGCGACAGGCCATTCACCAAGCGGGTAAGCTTACTCTTGAGGTTGGAAGCCTTGTTATTGTGCCAGGTATGATGCTTTGCCAGCTTGTCTATCATTTGAACCACCTTACCCAAAAAGGCATTCGCCTCAGCCCCATCGGTCATGTGGCGCAATTTCTTTATAGCAGAACGGGTAGATTTCTTGTAATAGCGGTTTTGCAGGCGGCGCCGGGCATTTTGGCGTATGCGCTTGGCGGCAGACTTGTGATTAGCCATAAGGGTTCCGTTTTAACAGGGGGCAAATATAAGGTTTTTATGCTTCCGTTTCCATTTGATGCCAAAAAAGTAGGGAGCCTGAGGGCAAAAGGTCCTTTCAGGTTGACTTTGCGGGCAAACTCCCATTTATTTGCAGGTGCATTTCCAGGACATTCCCCAAGCATGAGCGACTATTCCTTCATTCATAACGCCCACCCTGCCTACATCGAGTCGATGTACCAACGTTTTGTGGACAATCCGGCATCGGTGGACAGCGACTGGTACCATTTTTTCAAGGGATTTGAGTTTGCGGAAATGGCCTTTGCCGGAAAGCAGCGTGTTGCGGTGAGTGGTACACCTAAAAACGAATTCCATGTTATCGCCCTGATTAATGCTTATCGTTCCCGGGGCCATTTGCTTTCCACGACCAATCCCATTCTGCGCCGGCGCGACCGCCATCCGAAACTTGAGTTAGCCGATTTCGGCCTCACGGAGGCCGATCTTTCGGTTGCATTTGCGGCGGGTACGGAGTGTGGATTGCCCGGGCAAACATCGCTTGCTCGGATAATCCAGCACCTGCGGCATATTTACTGCGGAAATATCGGATTTGAATACCAACATATCCAGGACAGAGAAAAGCGGCGATGGTTGCGGGACAGGATTGAATCCCATCAGCCAGAACTGCAGTACGGCTTGCCTCTGGCCAAGAAGCGGCGCATCCTGGAGAAATTGAACGGCTCAGTCATCTTTGAAAAGTTTCTGCACACCAAGTATGTTGGCCAGAAGCGGTTTTCCCTTGAGGGCGGAGAGTCCACCATTGCGGCCATTGATGCCATCATCAATTACGCTGCAGCACATGGCACCAAGGAGGTAATCATGGGCATGGCCCACCGGGGCAGGCTCAACGTGCTGGCTAACATTATGGGAAAGACCTACACCCATATTTTCAACGAATTTGAGGGTATCGCGGTCCCTGATCAGAGTTTCGGCGATGGGGACGTGAAGTACCATCTGGGGTACTCTTCGCAGGTGCAGACCCCGGAAGGTCATGTCATTCACCTAGAGCTTGCACCAAATCCCTCCCATTTGGAGTCGGTCAATCCTGTGGTGGAGGGCTTTGCCAGGGCCAAGTCCAATGTGCTTTACAAGGAGGAATACGACCTAATCCTTCCCCTGCTCATCCATGGCGACGCGGCAGTGGCTGGTCAGGGCGTTGTTTACGAAACGGTGCAAATGAGCAAGTTGCCGGGTTACTACACCGGGGGAACCGTTCACTTTGTCATCAACAACCAAGTCGGCTTCACGACCGACTGGGATGAGGCCCGCTCCTCGACCTACTGTACAGCGGCTGCACTGGCTATCGGAGCCCCGGTTTTCCACGTAAATGGGGACGACCCGGAAGCCATCGTCTTTGCTGCTGAACTGGCCACCGCCTACCGCCAAACCTTCCACGAGGATGTGTTTATCGATATGGTGTGCTACCGGCGCCACGGCCACAACGAGGGGGACGACCCCAAGTTCACCCAGCCGGATATGTACGCCATCATCCAGCATCATCCCAATCCGCGGGAGATTTACCTGAAGCGCCTCATTGAGCGCGGGGAGCTGGAAAAGGAAATTGCCGACGAGCTGGAGACCGATTTCTGGAATATGCTGCAGGAGCGGCTCAACGATGTCAAGGAGCACAACTTGCCCTATGTCCTGCAGGAGCCCGAACAGGCTTGGAAGGAAATGGTCCGCGCCACATATACCCATTTTGAGCAGACCCCAGTCACCGGGGTGGAAAAGGGCGTGCTGCAGGATTTACTGGAGAAGATGCACGAGGTGCCTTCAGATTTCCAGGTCCTTCCCAAAGTCCGCAGGTTGTTGGAAGATAAAAGCCGCCTGGTGGCTTCGGATCAGCTGGACTGGGCATTAGGCGAATTGCTAGCTTATGCCAGTATGCTTCAGGAGGGCAAAGATGTGCGCATGAGCGGCCAGGATGTCAAGCGGGGCACATTTTCTCATCGCCACGCCGTGCTTTTTGACGCTGTTACCCGTCAACCCTACAACCGATTGAGCCGGCTGTCGGAAAATCAGGGCGTATTCCGGATTTTCAACTCCCTGCTATCCGAATTTGCTGTGTTGGGATTTGAATACGGCTTTTCCCTGGCCACCCCACACGTGCTAAATATCTGGGAGGCGCAGTTTGGCGATTTCTACAACGGAGCACAGACCATTGTGGATCAGTATATCATGTCGGCTGAAAGCAAATGGAACCGGCAGAGTGGTCTGGTCATGCTGCTTCCCCATGGTTATGAGGGCCAGGGTCCGGAGCACTCGAGTGCCCGGCTAGAAAGGTTTTTGCAGAACAGTGCTGAGCTAAACTGGATAGTAGCCAATGTCACCGAGCCGGCCAATTTCTTTCATTTGCTGCGGCGGCAACTCGCTTTCCCTTTCCGAAAACCGCTGATTGTCATGTCACCGAAGTCCTTGTTGCGCCACCCGGAGTGCGTCTCCCCGCTCAAGGATTTTTCTGGAACTACGAAGTTTCGGGAAATCTTGGACGACCCGCAGGTGCCGACGCGGGAAGGAAAGAAAATTTGGCGCGTTTTGTTCTGTTCCGGAAAAATCTACTACGATCTCATGGCTCGCAAAAAAGAGGAGAAGCGGGAAGATATCGCCATCGTCCGACTGGAGCAACTCTATCCGCTGCCAGAGAAACAACTTCGGGATTTGCTCGAAAAAAAGTATTCCGGAGCTATGGAACTGTGTTGGGTCCAAGAGGAGCCGGCCAATATGGGAGCCTGGCGGCACATGACCTTCTCCCTGCCGGACATCCCGTTTCGTCTCATTTCCCGGCGGCGTGCAGCTTCACCGGCCACAGGATTCAAGAAAAGGCACGACGAGGAACAGGAGATCATCGTCTCCGTGGCCTTCGATCGGGCTGGCTGATTTCCTCAGTCCACGACAAAGAGGTCTGAGGTGATGGCATCTGCCATGATTTTCCCCTTGCGTGTGAGGGTATAGACACCTTTTGTTTCCATGACCATTTCAGGCATCCACCGTGCAACCTCAAGGAGGAAGTGGGACCGGTAGGGTTCGGCCATATCTTCGGCACTGCAACCCCAGCAGGTTCTCAGACGGGTGAGCACATATTCGTTGTACTGTTGGTTTGGGGTCAGCATTTCAGATTCCCTTCCAGGCAGCAGGCCGGAAAGCAGGTTTCGGGTATAGGATGCATTGTGGGGAAGGTTCCAATACCTGCGCTTGCCTTGAAAAGAATGCGCCGAAGGACCGAAACCCAGGTATTCCCTACCCAGCCAGTAGGCACTGTTATGCTGCGCCTCATTCCCGGGCCGTGCAAAATTGGAAATCTCGTAGTGAATATAGCCAGCTGCCTCCATGGTGTCCAGTAGGATTTCAAACTGGCGGAGTGCCTGCTCCTCCTCCACAGGAGCTAGCCTTCCTTTCTTTACGAAATGGGCCAGTGCCGTATGTTCCTCCACCGTCAGGCAATAGGCAGAAAGATGTGGAATCTTGCGGGAAAGGAGTTCCCCAATGTCCTCGAGCCACTGCTCGTCGGATACTCCTGGTATGCCATAAATCAGGTCAGCCGTGTAGCGATCAAATCCGGCTGCTTCAAGTAAATCCATAGCGCGCTTAGCCTCCAGCGCCGTATGTGCCCGGTTCATCGCTCGCAGGGCATGGTCTTGAAAGGTCTGGATACCGATACTTAAGCGGTTAATGGACACCTGCCTCCAGGTTTCCAGCATTTCCGGATAGATATCATCCGGATTGGCCTCCAGCGTGATTTCCGCGCCGGGAAGGATATCAAAGGTATTTTCGAGGCAGGAAAAGATGCGCTGCAGCGATTGTTTATCGAGCAGGGAGGGTGTGCCACCACCCAAATAAACGGAGCGGATTTTCCGGTTTGCGGCATCCTCCTTTCGAAGGGAAATCTCCCTGAGGAGCGCCTCGATAAAATCCTGCTTTCCTGAAAGTTGGGTTGAAAAATGGAAATTGCAGTAGTGGCATGCCTGCTTGCAAAAAGGAATGTGTAGGTAGATGCCTATACCGGATGTGGAAGTATGGGGTAGCATGTTGGTTAGTCGGGAATCGGTTTAATGCCATAACTGGAAGATGTTAATCCCAAGGCGGGCACACAAAAATAGTCTCTAGAAATGTCCGAAAAAAAATCTTTCCCCGCAAATTGCATGCGTATAAGAGTCTGCTAAGGATGTCTCACCTCCTGGCTATCCATGATTTCTTCCCAGGCCCCTTTGTGTTCCTTGGTTGGAGAATGCCTTTGCGACCCTAAGGAATAAGGAAACATTTTGGATTTACCTCCCAATGTTGGGTAAAA
>Ga0169931_10002981_pt1 | contig 27210 bp, 19 predicted proteins | sample Kivu_15m_20L_FD_129675 | JGI IMG/M metagenome (GOLD analysis project Ga0169931, IMG submission 129675) | Freshwater microbial communities from Lake Kivu, Western Province, Rwanda to study Microbial Dark Matter (Phase II) - Kivu_15m_20L... | ecosystem: Environmental > Aquatic > Freshwater > Lake...
CCCCAACGTGCCGGGCGGCAGCACGGCCGGGCTGAAGGACCTGAAGCGCGGCACCGAACTCAGCCGCAACCGCGACATGGCCTGGGAGCGGCTGCTGGGCCGGGAGTCCGCGCAGCGGCGCATTCCGGTGCGGCTGCGCTGGCGTGCGCCGGCCGACGGTTTCGCGCTGGAGGTGGCGGACGACGAGGGCCATGTCGGGCAGGCCCACGCGGCCCACGCGCACGAGGCCGCCCGTGACGCGGCGCGCGCGCTCGAAGGCCTGAAGGCGCAGCTCGGCCGGCTCGGCAGCACGCTGTTCGAGGCGCAGACGGTGGAGGTCGACAGGGCAGCTACGGGCCTGTTCGTGCCCAGCAGCCTGGCCAATGCGCTGCGGCGCGAGGCGGTGGCTGCGCTGGAGGCGGCACGCGAGGCGGCCTTCGCGCGCCTGCCCCGGGCGGCGCCGAAGGAGCCGCCGGTGCCCTACCCCGAAGACACGCTGAGTTACCTGGCCAATGTCTACAACGGCCGGGCCGCCGCCTTCTACGCCCGACATGGCGTGAAGATCGTGGGCGCGGCCTACGAGAGCCACGAGGAGCTGGGCGAAGCCAGCCTGATGATCACCAAGCACTGCGTTCGCTGGTCGCTGAGCCTGTGCCCGAAGCAGGCCAAGGGCGTGGTCGGCGTGCAGGGCACGGTGCGCGCCGAGCCGCTGACGCTGGTGCACGGCAATGACCGGCTGACGCTGCGCTTTGACTGCAAGCCCTGCGAGATGCACGTGGTGGGCCGCATGCGCAAGAACGTGCTGCGCGACGCGAAAGCGCAGCCGCTCACCTTCTACCGGACGCGGCCTGCGGCGGCGCTGCGGGGCTGAGTAGCGTTCCGGGTTCCGCTCGCTGACGTCGCGCGTCGGTCATCGGCGCCCATGCCGGTCTGCGCGCCGCACGTGACCGGTGCTCGACCGGCATGGGCGCCGCTGACCGCCAGCCTGCAGAGCGGTACGCCTGGGGGGACAGGCGCGGTCTCAGGCGATGGCCACCTGCCAGGCGTCGTAGCCGTAGACCCAGTCGGCGTTGCCGGGGCCCTTCATCCACTCGTTGCCGCGCGAGGCGATCTGGATGCGGGCGGTGCGCTCGCGCCGGGCGGCTTCGTAGCGCTGCAGCGCGGCGGCGGCCTGGGGGCGGTCGGCGGCGCCGGCGAGCGCGCGGCCGAGGACGATGGCGTCCTCGATGGCCATGCCGGCGCCCTGGGCCATGAAGGGCAGCATGGGGTGGCAGGCGTCGCCCAGCAGCGTGACGGTGCCCACGGTCCAGGCCGGCAGGGGCTCACGCTCGTAGAGGGCGCTCTTGAGCACGCGGTCGCAGGCGTCGAGCAGGCGGCGCGCGTCGGGGTGGAAGTCGCGGTAGACCTCGCGCAGTTCGTCGACGCTGCCCTCGCTCGTCCACGATTCCTCGGTCCAGCGCTCCTGGCCGGTGGTGGCGAAGACGAAGGTCTCCCGCCCCTGGTTGAGCGGGAAGGTGACGATCTGCGTCTGCGGGTTCGGGCCCCACCACTTGGTGAAGGCGTCGATCTCGGGCACGTCGCGCACGCGCTCGGTGGGCACCACGGCGCGGAAGGAGACCACGCCCGTGAAGCGCGGGCTCTCGGGGCCGAAGAGGGCGGCGCGCACGCGCGAGTGGATGCCGTCGGCGCCGATGACGACGTCGTGCCGGGCCTGCGTGCCGTCCTCGAAGCTGAGCGTCACGCCGCCGTCGGCTTGCGTCAGACCGGCCACGCGGCGGCCAAGATGCACACAGTCGGCCGGCACCTCGGCAGACAGCGCGGCCAGGAGGTCGGCGCGGTGGATGGTGACCTGGGGCGCGCCATAGCGCTGCTCGGCCTGCCCGCCCATGCCCAGGCGCGAGGTCTCGGCGCCGCTCAGCCCGTCACGGCTGATGCGGAAGGTCGGCTGGGCGCCGTCGCGCCGGATCGCCGCGCCCACCGCGCCGCCCAGGCCGTCGAGGGCCTTCACGACGTTGGGCGTGAGGTTGACGTCCGCGCCCACGCGCATCCACTGGCGTGCCTGCTCGTGCACGGTGACGCGGTGCCCTGCGCGCCGCAGCGCGATCGCGGCCGCGAGGCCGCCGACGCCGCCGCCAGCGATGCCGATGTCGAGTTCTGCCATGGTCCCTCTCCTGCCCTGCTTCAGTGGCGACGCGGGTTGCTGCCGGCGCTCAATGCCCGGACGACCCCGCAAGCCCGCCGCGCCGCAGCGTCGGCAGGCCGACGCCGCTGGCGTCGAAGCCGCCGTCCACGGCCAGCGTCTGGCCGTTGATGTAGCTCGCCTGCGGGCTGCACAGGAAGCCCACGCCCGCGGCGATCTCCTCGGGCGTGCCGTAGCGGTTGAGCGGAATGGTGTCGTGGTAGTCGCTGCGGATGGCCACGGTGTGCACGAGCTTGGCCATCTCGGTGTCCACCGGCCCGGGCGCGATGCAGTTGGCGCGGATGCCGGCGTTGCCCAGCTCGATGGCCTGCTGCTTGGTGAGGTGGATGATGGCGCCCTTGCTCGTGCCGTAGGCCACGCGCATCGTGCTCGCGCGCAGGCCGGAGATGGAGGCGATGTTGACGACGGCCCCGCCGCCGCCGCGCTTCATCACCGGCGCGCAGGCCTGGGTGCACAGGAAGGCGCCGTCGAGGTTGGTGCCCATGACGTGGCGCCAGTCGGCCCAGGTGGTGTCCTCGATGCGCTTGAACACCGCCACGCCGGCGTTGTTGACGAGCGCGTCGATGCGGCCGAAGCGCGCATCGACGGCGGCCACGGCCGCCGCCACCTGTTCGGGCTGCGACACGTCGGCGTGGACCGTGAAGACGCGCTGCGGATCGGCCAGCGCCGCGTCGGTGGCCGCGAGCGTGACGGCATCGACATCGAGCAAGGCCACCCGGTAGCCGTGCGCGAGGAACCAGCGCCCGCAGGCCAGGCCGATGCCGCGCGCGCCGCCGGTGACGAGAGCGACGGGAGAAGGGGTGTTCGCAAGGGTCATCAGATTCCCATGCCCCGCAAGGGGGAGGATTCATTCGCAAAGAGACCGTTCGGGCTGAGCCTGTCGAAGCCCGGGCACGAAGGGCTGCAGCCGAGGACTTCGACGCGGATCATGGACCGGAAAGGGCCACCGTCGGCCCGAATTCACGCCACCACGCTCGGCGCGTTCACCGGCGGCGCCAGTTCGCCGTGCTCGGCCAGCCAGCGCTCGGCCTTGGCGCCGTCGGCCTCGGCCGGGTGGAAGTCGGCGTCCAGGTAGCGACGCCAGGTGCGCCAGTGGCAGCGCACCAGCCCGGCCGGCCCGAACAGCGTGGCCCAGGCGCTGCGCCAGGTGGACGCCTGGCCCAGCGCGCCGTCGCGCCACAGGTTGTGCAGGGTCTGGCGCGCCAGATCGGTGGCGAAGTGCCAGGTCACCAGGCGGAAGAAGCGGCGGCGCCATTTCTCGTTGCCGCCGAGGGCCCGGTACAGGTCGAAGGCGGTGCAGCGGTGCTCGGTCTCCTCGCTCGAGTGCCACAGCCACAGGTCGCGCAGGCGCGGCTCGGCGCCCTCGAGCTGCTGCGGGTGCGTCAGCAGGTGCTCGGCCAGGATGGCGGTCAGGTGCTCGGTGGCTGCGGTGACGGCCAGCCAGGCGCGCGGCTCCTGGCCGGCGAGCTTCTCGAGCCGCCGGATGCGGCGATGGATGCGCGGCTCCCAGTGGTTGACGAAGCCCTGCTGCGCCAGGTGCTCGTTGAACAGCTGGTGGATGCGACGGTGCGTGGCCTCCTGGCCGATGAAGCCCCGCGCCTCGGCCTCGAAGCGCTCGCGCGCCGGTTCGTCCAGGCGGGCCAGCCCCTTGCGCACCGAGTCGATGAAGACCTGCTCCCCGGCCGGGAAGCTCATCGACAGCGCGTTGAACAGCGCGCTGCGGAAGGCGTCGCCCCCGTTCCAGCGCCGCGGCAGCGGCGTCTTCAGGTCGACGAGGAGGCGGCGGATGACGAGTTCGGACATGCCCTGGATTCTGTCACCCGACCCAGCGCCGGGCGTTGCGGAACATGCGCATCCACGGGCTGGGCGCGGACTTGTCGCCCGGGCTCCAGCTCATCTGCGCTTCGCGGAAGACGCGCTCGGGGTGCGGCATCATGGCCGTGAAGCGGCCGTCGGCCGTGGTCACCGCGGTCAGGCCCCCCGGGCTGCCGTTCGGGTTGAAGGGGTAGGCCTCGGTCGCGCGGCCGTGGGGGTCGACGAAGCGCATCGCCGCGCGCACCGCCACGGCGTCGCCGCGCTGCGAGAAGTCCGCCCGCCCCTCGCCGTGCGAGACCGCGATCGGGATGCGGCTGCCGGCCATGCCGGCGAAGAACAGGCTCGGGCTGTCGAGCACCTCCACCAGCGACAGCCGGGCCTCGAACTGCTCGCTGCGGTTGCGACGGAAGTGCGGCCAGTGCTGCGCGCCGGGGATGAGGTCGGCCAGGGCCGCGAACATCTGGCAGCCGTTGCACACGCCCAGCGCAAAGGTGTCGTCGCGGCCGAAGAAGGCCTCGAAGTCAGCGCGCAGCGCCGGGTTGAAGAGGATGGAGCGCGCCCAGCCCTCGCCCGCGCCGAGGGTGTCGCCGTAGCTGAAGCCGCCGCAGGCGACCAGCCCGACGAAACCGTCGAGCCGGGCGCGGCCGGCCTGCAGGTCGCTCATGTGCACGTCCCAGGCCTCGAAGCCGGCCTGGTCGAAGGCCCAGGCCATCTCGAGCTGCGAATTCACGCCCTGCTCGCGCAGGATGGCCACGCGCGGGCGGGCTGTGTTGACGAAGGGGGCGGCCACGTCCTCGCCCGCGTCGAAGCCCAGGTGCACGTGCAGCCCGGGGTCGCCGGCGGCGGCCACGGCGGCGTGCTCGGCGTCGGCGCAATCGGGGTCGTCGCGCAGGCGCGCGATGCGCCAGCTCACCTCGTCCCAGGTCGAGAGCAGTTGCGACAGCGGCGCGCCGAACTGCAGCTTGGTGTCGCGCCAGACTTCCACGGCGCCGCGGTCGTTGGGCTTGCCGATGAAGTGCGCGTGCCGGCTCAGGCCATGGCGGCGCAGCAGCGCCATCACCTCGTTACGCATCGCCGTAGGCACCTGGAGCACGACGCCGAGTTCCTCGTTGAACAGCGCGCGCAGCGTCAGCTCCTTGCGCCGCTCGCCCACCTGGGTGGCCCAGTTCTTGGAGTCGCCGTATTCGGCCCGGCTGTCGCCGATGCCGTCGCCTTCGGTGACGAGGATGTCCACGTTCAGGCTGACGCCCAGACGCCCGGCGAAGGCCATCTCGCACACCGCCGCCCAGAGCCCGCCGTCGCTGCGGTCGTGGCAGGCCAGGAGCCAGCCGCGCTCGCGGATCTCGGCCACGGCCGCGAACAGGGCCTTCAACTGCGTCGGGTCGTCGAGGTCGGGCAGCGTGTCGCCGAAGGCCCCGAGCACCTGCGCGAGCATCGAGCCGCCCAGTCGCGCCCTGCCCTGCCCCAGATCCACGAGCACGAGCGTGGTGTCGCCCGGCTGCAGTTGCGGCGTGACCGTGCCGCGCACGTCGTCCAGCGTCGCGAAGGCGGTGACGACCAGCGACACCGGCGCCGTGACCTGGCGCGGCCGGCCGTCCTCGCCCGTCCAGCGCGTGCGCATGGACAGCGAATCCTTACCCACCGGGATGCCGATGCCCAGCGCCGGGCACAGCTCCAGGCCGACGGCGCGCACGGTGTCGTAGAGCGCCGCGTCCTCGCCGGGCTCGCCGCAGGCGGCCATCCAGTTGGCGCTGAGCTTGACGCGCTCCAGCGCCACCGGCGCGCCGAGCAGGTTGGTCAGGGCCTCGCCCACGGCCATGCGGCCCGAGGCCGGCGCGTCCAGCGCGGCCAGCGGCGCGCGCTCGCCCATGGCCATCGCCTCACCGGCAAGGCCGGCATGGTCGGCCAGGGTCACGGCGCAATCGGCCACCGGCACCTGCCAGGGGCCGACCATCGGGTCGCGGTGGCTGAGGCCGCCCACCGTGCGGTCGCCGATGGTGACGAGGAAGCGCTTGCTCGCCACCGTGGGGTGGCGCAGCACGTCCAGCGCCACCTGCTCCAGCGCGACGCCGGTCAGGTCCAGCGGTTCGGCGCGGCGCGGCACGCGCTGCACCTGGCGGTGCATCTTGGGCGGCTTGCCCAGCAGCACGTCCATCGGCATGTCGATCGCGCGCGCGCCGCCCGGGCCGTTCTCGAGCACCAGCGTGGCCTGGGCGCTCGCGGTGCCGACCACGGCGTGCGGGCAGCGCTCGCGCGCGCACAGGCGCTCGAACAGCGCCAGGCTCTCGGGCGCGATCGCCAGCACGTAGCGCTCCTGGCTCTCGTTGCACCAGATCTCCTTGGGCGCGAGCCCGCTCTCCTCGAGCGGCACCTGGCGCAGGTCGAAGACCGCCCCCAGGCCGGCGCCGTCCACCAGCTCGGGAAAGGCGTTGCTCAGCCCGCCCGCGCCGACGTCGTGGATCGCGAGGATGGGGTTGTCGGCGCCGAGGGCCCAGCAGTGGTTGATGACCTCCTGCGCGCGGCGCTGGATCTCGGGGTTGCCGCGCTGGACGGAGTCGAAGTCCAGCGCCGCGGTGTTGCTGCCGGCGGCCATCGAGCTCGCGGCCCCGCCGCCCATGCCGATGCGCATGCCTGGCCCGCCGAGCTGCACCAGCAGCGTGCCCGCCGGGAAGACCACCTTGTGCGTCTGCGCCGCGTCCACCTGCCCCAGGCCGCCGGCGATCATGATGGGCTTGTGGTAGCCGCGCTGCACCCCCCCGACCGCCTGCTCGAAGGTGCGAAAGTAGCCGCCCAGGTTGGGACGCCCGAACTCGTTGTTGAAGGCGGCCGCGCCCAGCGGTCCCTCGGTCATGATCTGCAGCGGGCTGGCGATATGGGTCGGCCGGCCCGGCCCGCCGCGCTCCCAGGGCTCGTCGGTGCCCGGCAGGCGCAGGTGGCCGGTCGAGAAGCCGGCCAGACCGGCCTTGGGGCGCGCGCCGCGCCCGGTTGCCCCCTCGTCGCGGATCTCGCCGCCGGCACCGGTGGCCGCGCCCGGGAAGGGCGAGATCGCCGTGGGGTGGTTGTGCGTCTCCACCTTCATCAGCACGTGGGTCTCGACCGCGCGCGCCCGGTAGGGCGCCGGCGCATCACCCATGGCGGGCCGCCACTGCGCCGACTCACGACCGCGCATCACCGCCGCGTTGTCGCTGTAGGCCACCACCGTGCCCTGCGGCGACGTGGCCTCGGTGTGGCGGATCATCTGGAACATCGACAGCGGCTCATCGTGGCCGTCGATCGTGAAGCGGGCGTTGAAGATCTTGTGCCGGCAGTGCTCGCTGTTGGCCTGGGCGAACATCATCAGCTCGACATCGGCAGGGTTGCGGCCCAGGCGCAGGAAGGCCTGCGCGAGGTAGTCGATCTCGTCGTCCGACAAGGCGAGGCCGAATTCGGCATTGGCCTGCTCCAGGGCCGCCCGCCCGCGGCCGAGCACGTCGATGCGCGCCATCGGCGCGCCCGGGCGGGGTTCGAACAGCGAGCGCGCGGCGTCGCGCTCGAAGGCCACGCTCTCGGTCATGCGGTCGTGCAGTGCCTCGGCCAGACGCGCACGCACGGCCGGCTCCAGCACGCGCGGGCCGCCGCCGAGCACGCCCTGCAGCACGCCGGCCCGGCGCTGCAGGCGGAACTCGGTCACGCGCTCGATGCGGCGCACCGGCAGCGCGCAGTTGCGCGCGATGTCGCTGGCCTTGCTGGCCCAGGGCGACACCGTGCCCAGGCGCGGCATCACCACGATCAGCTCGCCCGCGGCGGGGCCGGCCGACGCCGCGGCGGGGGCGCTGTCCAGCAGCTCGGCCAGGCGCTGCCGCAGCGCCTGGTCGGGCGCTTGCGGCGTGGCCACCCAGTGGACGTGCCGCGCGTGCAGGGCCTGCAGCGCCGGCTCCAGCGCCTGCAGGCGCTCGAGCAGGCCACGGGCGCGGGCGCCGGACAGGGCGTCGCCGCCTTCGAAACAGGACAGGTGCAGGGTGGTCTGGGGCATGGTCGGCAAGGCGGGGCCGCAATGCCCTCGGCGCGCCGGCAATTCTAGGGACCGGGTGGGATAATCCCGGGCATGCCGAACGCCCTGAAGACCGCCGCAGACATCGAGGGCATGCGCCTCGCCTGCCGCCTCGCCTCCGAGGTGCTGGACATGCTGACCCCGCACGTGAAGCCGGGCGTCACCACGCGCGAGATCGACCGCCTCGCCCACGACTACATCACCCAGGTGCAGCGCTCCATCCCGGCCACGCTGGGCTATCAGCCGCAGGGCTATCCCGCCTACCCGGCCTCGCTGTGCACCTCCCCGAACGAGGTGGTCTGCCACGGCATCCCCGACGACCGGCCGATGAAGAACGGCGACATCGTCAACATCGACGTCACCGTGATCAAGGACGGCTGGCACGGCGACAACAGCCGCATGTACCTGGTGGGCGAGGCCTCGATCGCGGCGCGCCGCCTGTGCAGCGTCACCTACGAGGCGATGTGGAAAGGGATCCTGAAAGTGCGCCCGGGCGCGCGCCTGGGGGACATCGGGCACGCGATCCAGGTCCACGCCGAGCACCACGGCTACTCGATCGTGCGCGAGTTCTGCGGCCACGGCGTGGGGCGCAAGTTCCACGAGGAGCCGCAGGTCCTGCACTACGGCCGGCCGGGCACGCTGGAGGAACTTGTGCCGGGCATGACCTTCACGATCGAGCCCATGGTCAACGCCGGCAGGCGCGACATCAAGGAAGACCGCAAGGGCAACCGTCCCTACGATGGCTGGACCATCGTCACGCGCGACCGTTCGCTGTCGGCGCAGTGGGAGCACACGGTTCTCGTCACCGAGACCGGTTTCGAGGTGCTGACGCTGTCGGCGGGCAGCCCGCCGCCTCCGGCCTTCGCTCAGGCCGTGGGCCTGGCGCTGGCCTGACACCCCTTTTCTGCCTCGTCGGACCTCTCGGTGGACCAGGTGCTGACCCCGGTGCCGGCGGCCCCACCGGCCCCCAACCAGGCTGCCGGTGCCACTGACGGGGCCGACGGTATCGCGCGCCTGCGCGCCACCTTCCGTGACGGCAAGGCCGCCCTGCTGGCCGAGTTCCTGCGCTCGCCGCCGACGGCCATGGCCGCGCACCGGCTGGTGCGCGGCCTGTCGCGGCATGTCGACGAGGTGCTGCGCGGCCTGATGCAGCTTCATCCCTGGCCGGCGGGGTCCACCCTCGTGGCGGTGGGGGGCTACGGCCGCGGCGAGTTGTTCCCGCACTCCGACGTCGACGTGCTCGTGCTGCTGCCCGAGGGGGCGGGCACCGAGGGCATTGCCGAATTCATCACCGCCTGCTGGGACGTCGGGCTCGAGATCGGCTCCTCGGTGCGCACCATCGGCGACTGCGTGGTCGAGGCCAAGCGCGACATCACGGTGCAGACCGCGCTGCTGGAGTCGCGCCCGGTGGCGGGCCACCGCGACCTGCACGAGCAGATGATGGCCGCCACCCGCGCCGTGCTGGACCCGGGCGCCTTCCTGCGCGCCAAGGTACTCGAGATGCAGCAGCGGCACGTCAAGTACCAGAAGACGCCCTACTCGCTGGAGCCCAACTGCAAGGAGAGCCCGGGTGGCCTGCGCGACCTGCAGGTGCCGGCCTGGGTGGCACGGGCGGCGGGCTTCGGCCGGACGTGGCGCGAACTCGCCGCCAGCGGGCTGCTGAGCCGGTTCGAGGTGAGCCAGTTGCGCCGCCACGAAGGCACCCTGAGGCTGATCCGCGCCCGGCTCCACGCCGTAGCCGGCCGGCGCGAGGACCGCCTGGTCTTCGACCTGCAGACCGCCGTGGCCGAGAGCTGCGGCTACACCGCCACCCGCACGCAGCGCGCCTCCGAGGTGCTGATGCACCGCTACTACTGGGCGGCCAAGGCGGTGACGCAGCTCAACCAGATCCTGCTGCTCAACATGGAGGAGCGCGTCGCCGGCCGCTTTGACGCGCCGATGCGCCGCATCAACGAGCGCTTCCTCGACCGGGGCGGCATGCTCGAGGTCGCGCACGACGACCTGTACCTGCAGCAGCCGCACGCCATCCTCGAGACCTTCCTGCTGCGCGAGCGCACGCCCGGCCTCCAGGGGCTGTCAGCGCGCACGCTGCGCGCCCTGTACAACGCGCGCGCCACGATGAACGGGGCCTTCCGTCACGACCTGGCCAACCGACGCATGTTCATGCGCATCCTGCGCCAGTCCAGCGGCGTCACGCGCGCGCTGCGGCTGATGAACGAGACCTCGGTCCTCGGGCGCTACCTGTGGGTCTTCCGTCGCATCGTCGGGCGCATGCAGCACGACCTGTTCCACGTCTACACCGTGGACCAGCACATCCTGATGGTGCTGCGCAACGTGCGCCGCTTCTTCATCCCGGAGCACGCGCACGAGTACCCCTTCTGCTCGCAGCTCGCCTCGCAGTGGGACGACCCGGCGCTGCTGTACATCGCCGCGCTCTTCCACGACGTGGCCAAGGGCCGCGGCGGCGACCACTCCGACCTGGGGGCGCGCGAAGTGCGCCGCTTTTGCCAGGACCACGGGGTCGCGCGCGAGGGCACGGCGCTGGTGGAGTTCCTGGTCCAGCACCACCTGACCATGAGCCGCATCGCGCAGAAGGAGGACCTGAGCGACCCCGAGGTCATCGCGCGCTTCGCCCGCCTGGTCGGCACCGAGCGGCGCCTGACGGCCCTGTACCTGCTCACCGTGGCCGACATCCGCGGCACCAGTCCCAAGGTCTGGAACGCCTGGAAGGGCAAGCTGCTCGAAGACCTGTTCCGCCACACCTTGCGCGCGCTGGGCGGCGCACGGCCCCACCTCGAGGCCGACCTCGAGGCGCGCAAGCTCGAGGCGCAGCACCTGCTGGCGCTGCACTCGGCACTGCCGGGCACCGAAGAGCCGCTGTGGAAGTCGCTCGACCTGAGCTACTTCGCGCGCCACGACGCGGCCGAACTGGCCTGGCACGCGCGTTCGCTGTGGCGGCACCTGAAGACGGCCGAGCCGGTGGTGGTGGCGCGCGTGTCCTCGGCCGGCGAGGGCCTGCAGGTGCTGGTCTACGCGCCCGACCGGCCCGACCTGTTCGCCCGCATCTGCGGCTACTTCGACAGCGCGGGCTTCAGCATCCAGGACGCGCGCATCCACACCACGCGCGGCGGCTACGCGCTCGACACCTTCCAGGTCGTCTCGGCGCTGCATGCGCCAGCCTCGCCGGCCGACTACCGCGACCTGATCTCGCTGGTCGAGACCCAGGCGGCGCAGGCTCTCGCCTCCAGCGGCCCGTTGCCGGAGCCGACGCGCAGCCGCGTCTCGCGCCGCGTCAAGTCCTTCCCGGTCGTCCCGCGCGTGGCGCTCAACCCCGACGAGCGCGCCCAGCGCTGGATCTTGAGCGTCAGCGCCAGCGACCGCACCGGTCTGCTGTACGCCATCGCCCGCGTGCTCGCGTGCCACGGCGTCAACCTGCAGCTCGCCAAGGTCAGCACGCTGGGCGAACGCGTCGAGGACACTTTCCTCGTCGACGGCCCCGCCCTGCAGCAGACGCGCCTGCAGTTGCAGATCGAGACCGAGCTGCTCGACGCGGTGGCCTGAGAACCTCGAGCCTTCGCGCCCCGCCATGCCCCTGCATCGCATCGACATCGACGCCGCCCTGGCGCGCTGGTCCGAGTTCGACGCCGTCATCGACGCGCGCAGCCCGAGCGAACACGCGCTGGACGCCCTGCCCGGCGCCGTCAACTGGCCCACGCTGGACGACGCCGAGCGGCACGCGGTGGGGACCGAGTACAAGCAGGTCTCGGCCTTCGAGGCGCGCAAGCGCGGCGCGGTGCTCGCCGCGCGCAACATCGCACGCCACCTCGAGCGCGAGGCGATGGGCCTGCCGCGGCAGTGGAAGCCGCTGGTCTACTGCTGGCGCGGCGGGCAGCGCTCGGGCTCGCTGGCCCTCGTCCTCGGCCAGATCGGCTTCGAGGTGCACGTGCTCGAGGGGGGCTACCGGGCTTTCCGCGCCCGCGTCGTCGCCGATCTCGAGTCGGCCGGCGCGGGCCTGGCGCTGCGCGTGCTGTGCGGGCCGACCGGCTGCGGCAAGAGCCGCCTCCTGGGTGCCCTGCAGAGTGCCGGCGCCCAGGTGCTGGACCTGGAGGCGCTGGCGCAGCACCGCGGCTCGGTGCTCGGCGCCCTGCCCGACGCGCCCCAACCCTCGCAGAAGCATTTCGAGACACGGCTGTGGCAGGCGCTGCGCGCCCTCGACCCCGCGCGGGTGGTCTTCGTCGAGAGCGAGAGCCGCACCATCGGCCGCCTGCGCGTGCCCGAAGCCCTGCTGCAGCGCATGCGCGCCGCGCCCTGCCTGCGCCTGCACATGCCCGAGCCCGCCCGGGTGGACCTGCTGCTCGAGGACTACGCGCACTTCGCCGCCGACCCGGCGTTGCTGGCGCAACGCCTCGACACGCTGCGCGAGGTGCGAGGCCACGCCGCCGTCGACGCCTGGCAGGCCGCGCTGGCCGCAGGGCGCGTGCGCGAGGTCGTCCAGGCCCTGCTCCACGAGCACTACGACCCGGTCTACCTGCGTTCGATGGGCCGCAACTTCGCCGACTTCGGCCACGCAGCCGCACTCGAACTGCGCGACGGCTCGGCCGCCTCGATGCGGGTGGCCGCGGCCCAGGCGCAGCAGCTTGCCGGCACGCCAGCGCCCGGGGGCGCCGCGGTCAGCCCCGCCGCGCTTGGGCCAATGGCCGCCCGCGCTTGACCCAGATCAGGACCCGCGCGGTCGCCGGGCCGGAAGGCTTGCGCAAGGCCTAGACTGCCCGCCATGGAGCGCATGCGGGCGGCAGCGGAGTCGGAGCGTTACAGGATCCGCGAGGTCCCGCTGACGCAGCCGCTGCGCTGGCTGGCGCGTGGCGCGGGCGATCTCGCACGGTGCCCGCTGCCGGGGCTGGCGCACGGGCTGGCGGCCTCTGCCTTTGCCGCCGTCCTGCTGGGCATCGCGCACGACCAGTTCTGGCTTCTCAGCGGCGCGTTCACGGGCTTCCTGATCGTCGCCCCCATCGTCGCGACGGCGCTCTACCGCATCAGCCGCGGACTGCAGCAGGGCCGGCGCACGACCCTGGCGCAGGCGCTGTCGGTCTGGTGGCCCAGGGACGAGCGGCTCGTCGTCTTCGGGGCGCTGCTGGCCCTCGCCGGCACGGGCTGGGTGCTGACGTCCGCGGCCCTGATCACGGGCTACGCGCCGGCCCCCGTGGAGCGGCCGGCGGACTTCCTGCGCCACGTCGTGCTCAACGAGGAGACGCTGCTGTTCGAGTTCTGGCTGCTGCTGGGCGGCGTCATGGCCGCGCCGGTCTTCGCATCGGCGGTGATTGCGATCCCGATGCTGCTGGACCGCCCCGTGAGCGTGATGACTGCCGTCTTCACGAGCTGGCGCGTCGTCATGCACAACCCGGCGCCACTGGCCTTGTGGGCCGGCATGCTGCTCGCGCTGAGCGCGCTGGGCATGATGGCCGCGCTGGTAGGCCTGATCCCGGTCGTCCCCTGGCTCGCGCATGCGAGCTGGCACGCCTACCAGGACATGGTCGACACCGAGGGCGCGCCCCTCGAACGGCCCTGACCCCGACGCCGCACACGTCACGCGCCATGTTCGGCTACGGCGAGGAAGACATCGCGCAGTTCGGCCTGACCTTCGGGGTCGGCGCCTTCATGCTCTACATGGTCTTCATCATCTTCCAGCTCGCGCGCGAGTCGCGGGCCGGGAGGTTCGGGACCTTCGTGCTCTTCCTGGCGCTGGGATTCGGCCTGGTGGGCTTCGTTGCCAAGGGCCTCATCAAGTACTTCATCGGCGGGGCGGGCTGAACGGGCGCACCGAGCCCGCCCGGTTCGGCAGACACAAGACCGTCCGCAGGGACGGTCTTGTGTCCCACATCACCCCATGTGCAGGCCGCCGTTGCAGCTGAAGTCGGCGCCGGTCGTGAAGCCGGAGTCTTCGCCAGCCAGCCAGGCGACGATGGAGCCGATCTCCTCGGGCGTGCCCAGGCGCTTGACCGGGATGGTGGCGACGATCTTCTCGAGCACTTCGGGCTTGATCGCGCGCACCATGTCGGTGCCGATGTAGCCGGGGCTGACGGTGTTCACGGTCACGCCCTTGTTGGCCATCTCCTGCGCCAGGGCCATCGTGAAGCCGTGCATGCCGGCCTTCGCGGCCGAGTAGTTGGTCTGGCCGGCCTGACCCTTCTCGCCGTTCACCGAGGAGATCTGGATGATGCGGCCCCAGCCCCGCTCGACCATGTCGGGCACGACCTGCTTGGTCACGTTGAACATGCTGTTCAGGTTGGTGTCGATGACCGCGTCCCAGTCCTCGCGCGTCATCTTCATGAACATGCGGTCGCGCGTGATGCCGGCGTTGTTGACCAGCACGTCGATCGGGCCGTGCTCGGCCTTGGCCTTGGCGAAGGCATCGACCGTGGACTGCCAGTCGGCCACGTTGCCCACCGAGGCGTGGAAGGTGTAGCCGGCGGCCTTCTGCTCGTCCAGCCACTTGTTGTAGTCGCGGGTCGGCCCGCAACCGGCGATGACCTTGAAGCCTTCCTTGGCCAGACGCTGGCAGATCGCGGTCCCGATGCCGCCCATGCCGCCCGTCACGTAAGCCACTTTCTGAGTCATGCTCTCTCTCCTTGGGTTGTCGTTGCGAAACTTGCTTGCCGGGCCGCGCGCGGGGCCTGCCCCGCCACGCAACCGTGATCAGGCCTTGGCCTTGACGTAACGGCCGGGCGCCGGCTCGATCACCGCGTGCTCGCGGTTGCCGTAGCGCTTGGGCGCGCTCATCAGGGCGCCGCCGTGCGGCTTCAGCCAGCCGGCCCAATCCGGCCACCAGCTGCCCTGGTGCTCGGTCGCGCCGGCGAGCCAATCCTGGGCGTCGGCCGGCAGCGACTCGTTGGTCCAGTGGCTGCGCTTGCGCGGCGCCGGCGGGTTGATGACCCCGGCGATGTGGCCGGAGGCCCCCAGCACGAAGCGACGCTTGCCCTTGACGAGCGGCACCGAGCGGTAGGCCGCGACCCAGGGGACGATGTGGTCCTCGCGCGAGCCGTAGATGTAGAACGGTGCCTTGATCGCACCCAGGTCCACCTTCTGGCCGCACACGGTCAGCGCGCCCGGCTTGCGCAGCTCGTTCTGCAGGTACATGTGCCGCAGGTACCAGCAGTACATGGGTCCGGGCAGGTTGGTCGAGTCGCCGTTCCAGTACAGCAGGTCGAAGGGCGGCGGCGCCTCGCCCTTGAGGTAGTTGCCCACGACGTAGTTCCAGACCAGGTCGTTGGGGCGCAGGAAGCTGAAGGTCGTGGCGAGCTCCTGGCCGCGCAGCAGGCCCGGGCCGCCGGGCGCCTCGGTGCCGATGGTCATCTCGCGTACCTTGACCAGCGCCTCGTCGACGAAGATGTCGAGGATGCCGGTGTCCGAGAAGTCCAGCAGCGTCGTCAGCAGCGTGACCGAATGCGCCGGGTGCTCGCCCCGCGCCGCCAGCACGGCCAGCGCGGTGGCGAGGATGGTGCCGCCGACGCAGAAGCCCAGGGTGTTGATCGTGGACGACTTCGTGATCGCGCGCACGACCTCGATGGCCCGGATCGGCCCCTCGCCGATGTAGTCGTCCCAGGTCTTGTCCTTCAGCGACTCGTCGGGGTTGCGCCAGCTGACCACGAACAGCCGATGCCCCTGCTCCACCGTGTAGCGGATGATGGAGTTGGACGGCTGCAGGTCCATGATGTAGTACTTGTTGATGCACGGCGGCACGAACAGGATCGGACGCTCGTGCACCTGGGCCGTCAGCGGCTTGTACTCGATCAGTTGGAACAGCTCGTTCTCGAAGACGACCGCGCCCTCGGTGCTCGCGACGTTGCGGCCGACTTCGAACACGGTCTCGTCGGTCTGCGAGACATGACCCTTGCGCAGGTCGCCCAGCAGTTGCTGCATGCCCTTGGCCAGACTCTCGCCGCGCGTGCTCAGCGCGAGCTGCAGCGCCTCGGGGTTGGTGGCGAGGTAGTTGCTGGGGCTGGCCGCATCCACCCACTGCTGCACCGCGAAGCGGATGCGGTTCTTCGTCTTGGGCTCGGCCTGCACGCCCTCGGCCATCTCCATCAGCGTGCGCGCGTTCAGCAGGTACATCTGCGCCACGTAGGCCGCCAGCGGGTTGGCCGCCCACTCGCCCGCGGCGAAGCGACGGTCCTTCAGGGCCGGGGCGGGGGCCGGCTCACCGCCCGCCGGGTTCAGGCGCGCAAGAGAGTCGTTCCACAGCCGTGACGCCTCGGTGACGTACTGCGACTGCAGCGCAGCCAGGTTCTGCGGTGGCACCGCCAGGCCCTGCAGGGAGCGCCACATCTCGGACATCGTGGCACCCATGGCCTGGGCACTTTGCAGGGGATCGGTCGTCGGCTGGGGTGTCTTCGCGCTCACACAGGCCTCTTCGCGTTCGGGTCGGGGCGGCCGCACGCTCGCCGTGCGGTCATTGCAGAGCCGTGACCCTGCTTTCGGTGACTGCAATGTAGGATCACTAGCTTACCACGATATGACATTTCATTCCACATTGAGAAAGTCCATTTCACGATGTACCTTGTTGCCATCGGCTGGATGTACGTGGTCCTGATGATGAGCGTGGCCGAGGCCCTCTCAACCCAGGGCACGGTGCTCGGCGCTCTGTTCACCTTCATCCTCTACGGATGCCTACCGCTCGCGCTGGTGCTCTACCTGCTGGGCACGCCGGCGCGGCGCCGGGCCCGCCGCGCGGCCGAGCAGGCACAGGCCGGGACCGAGGCGAAGCCCTTGCCGCCCCCCTGAAGTCGGCGTGCTCGGGCGAGCCCTTAGGAAACGAACCCGGAGCGCGCCGGGTTCTCAGTGGCGCAGCCAGACCGCAGCGGCCATGCGCCCGGTCACACCGTCACGGCGATAGGAGTAGAAACGCGCCGGCTCGCTGACCGTGCACCAGGGTCCGCCCGAGACCCAGGTCACCCCGGCGAGCGCCAGGCGCTGGCGCGCCAGCGCCGGCAGATCGGCCAACCAGCGCGGGCGACCGTCCGGGTGCGCCCGCGGCTCGAAGTGCCTGCCGCCCCCGAAGGCCTCGACAACATCGGCCCCGACTTCGAAGTGGCGCGGGCCGATGCACGGCCCGAGCCAGGCGTGCAGCCCGGAGGGCTCGCAGCCGGCAGCCTGGGTCACCGCGGCCACCGCGGCCTCGACGACGCCCCCGGCCAGCCCGCGCCAGCCGGCGTGGGCCGCCCCCACGGCACGGCCGTTGTCCGCGGCCAGCAGCACCGGCAGGCAGTCGGCGACCTGGACGACACAGGCCACGCCGGGCTCGGCCGAGAAAGCGGCATCAGCCTGCGGCGCCTCGCCAGTCGCGCGCGCGGCGTCGACGACCTGCACCCCGTGCACCTGGCGCAGCCAGACCGGGCGCGCCCCGAGCACGCGGGCGAACCCGGCCCGGTGATGCTGCACCGCCAGAGCATCGTCGCCGACATGGTCGCCCAGATTCCATCCCGCCCAGGGCCCGCGGCTGTGACCGCCCTCGCGCGTGCTCATGAAGGCGCCGACGCCGGCGGGCGCCGCCCAATCCACGGCCAGCCCGGGGCCGACCCCGGGGGCCGGCTCAGGCCGCATCGGGGCAGGCTTCGGGGCGCGTCTTCTCGAAGGCGTCCAGCGCCATGCAGGCGTCGAAAACGCGCATGACCTGCGGCACGTGGTCGAGCCGGCAGTCGAAGCGCCGGGCGTTGAAGATCTGCGGCACGAGCACGCAGTCGGCCAGCGTGGGCGTGTCGCCGTGGCAGTAGCGCGTGGGGGCGGCCTGAAGGCGTTTCTCCACGACCTCGAGCCCGGTCTCGACCCAGTGGCGGTACCAGCGGTCCTTCTCGTCCTCGGGCACCTTGAGCGACTGGACCAGGTAACGCAGCACCCGCAGGTTGTTCAGCGGGTGGATCTCGCAGGCGATGTCCAGCGCGAGCGAGCGCACGCGCGCGCGCCCGAGGGCGTCGCTCGGCAGCAGCGGCGGCTCGGGGTGGGTCTCGTCGAGGTATTCGATGATGGCCAGGGACTGCGTGATCAAGTGCTCGCCGTCGCGCAGCAAGGGCACCAAGCGGGCCGCCGAGACCTCGGCATAGGTCGGCGCCAGTTGCTCGTTGCGCTGGAGGTGGACCGATCGGTAGTCGTAATCCAGGCCCTTGAGCGCGAGCGCGATGCGCACGCGGTAGGAGGCGGACGAGCGGAAGTAGTTGAACAGCTCCATGCAGGGCTCCGGGGTGCGCCTCTCCCGGGCAGGACCCGGCAGGCGCGTGGGAGGAAGGATTTTCGGTGGATGATGCCATGGTGCCGTGGCTACACTGCGGCCATGCTGCACCGTCCCCGCATCCGCCACTGCCGTGTCTGCGGTCACGAGGTCGCCTACCGCGTGCCGCCGGAAGACAACCGCGAGCGCGCCGTCTGCCTGCAGTGCCAGAACATCGACTACGAGAACCCGCTCAACGTCGTCGGCACGGTGCCGGCCTGGGAAGACCAGGTGCTGCTGTGCCGGCGCAACATCGAGCCCCGGCATGGCTTCTGGACGCTGCCGGCTGGCTTCATGGAACTGGGCGAGTCCACGGAGGCGGGCGCCCTGCGCGAGACCGACGAGGAAGCCGGGGCTCGCATCGAGCTGCAGGGCCTGTTCTCGGTGCTCAACGTCGTGCGCGTGGGCCAGGTGCACCTGTACTACCGCGCGCGGCTGATGGACACCGCCTTCGCGCCCGGCCCCGAGACCATCGAGGCCCGGCTGTTCCGCGAGGACGAGATCCCCTGGGACGAGCTCGCCTTCCGCACGGTGCGGGTCACGCTGGAGCGCTACTTCGCCGACCGGCGCGCGGGACACTTCGGCATCCACTGCGCCGACATCGGCTGACAGCGCGCGCGAGGGCCAGGACCCGCCCGTCCCGCGCCACGGCCCCGCAGAACTCGGCCACCGCGCCCCGGTCAAGAGCGTCAGGACGCGTCGGCAACCTCCCCGCCCGCCCGCCCCAGCACCGGCCCGCTGGCCGTGTCGAAGCCGATCTCGCGAACCCAGGCCAGGTCCTGTGCGTCGTCCACTTCACGCGCGTGCAGCGCCCACCCGTGGGCCCGGGCCGCCGCCCGCAACTGCCATACCAGCGCCTGCACTGACGCATCGTGGCCCCCCTGGCGCAGGAAGCGGATGTCCACTGCCAGATGGGCAAGACCTGCGTCCGCAAGAGGACCCAGGCAGGCGCCCGCCCCGCCGCGCAGCAGCACGCCGACCGAAGACCCCGCGGCTGCCCAGAGCAGCGCCGCCGCGCGCAATGCCGGAACCGAGCCGGGGGGCCCGTCGTCACCGAACTCCAGCGCCAGATTCTCGGCCGCCCCTCGAGCAGCGGCCAGGCTGCGGGCGACGCGGTCGGTGAAGCCTTCGGCGAGCAGCGAGCTCACGCTCAGTGTCACGACGTGGCGCTCGCCGTCGCGGCATGCGTCCAGTGCCAGCGCCACCGTCGCGAGTTCGGCCTGCGCCGCCAGGGAGGCCGACGCCAGGCGCGCGCGCCAAGCGCGAGGCCCCAACCAGCGTCGGCCAGGTCCGGCACGCAGGCGCAGGCTGCACAGGCGCGCCACGCACCGGCCGGCGCTGTCGATCACAGGCGCACGGACGAGCGAGAGCTCGCCCTGCGGGCCAGAGGCAGCACGCCAGAGTGCTGCAGCATCAGCGCCGGCCTCCGCACCGGCACCGGCATCGGCAGCGGCGACAGCGGTCGACGCCGCGCTGGGGCCAGGGCCCGACATGCGCACGCTCGGCGTCGCGGGACCCGCCTCGACGAAGGCCAGCACCTCGTCCACCTGGGCCAGAGCGTGCGAAGCATCGGGCGCTCGCAGCGCATCAACGCCGGCCACCAGGATCTCGACCCCGCCCGCGGCCGCCCGTGCCGCCGGTTGAAGGGCCGCCTCCAGTGCGGCGGCCGTCTCCGCCGCCAGCCCGGCCACCGGAAGCAGCAGGCCGAAGTCCGCGCCACCCAGGCGGCCCGCCATCGCGCCCGGGACGCGGTCGGGATAGGCCCGCAGTGCCGTGCCCACGGCCGCCAGCAAGCCGTCGCCCGCTTCGCGCCCGGCGCGGCGGTTCAGGCGCTCCAGCCCGCGCACGCGCAGGATCATCAGGGCGCCGGCGCACGTGGCCGGGGCAGGCTCGCCGGCCAGCACGCCCGCGCCCAGGCGCAGGTCCAGCCGGGCCGTGAAGCTGCGACGGCTGGGCAGTCCCGTCAGCGCGTCGAGGCAGACTTGGCGCCAAAGGCGTTCCAGAAGCGCGAGTTGATCCTGACGCGCCGCCCGCTGCTCGGCAGACATGGCGGCCAGGCGCTCATGCAGCCGGGCCGACGGGACCGCGGAGGCGGTCTTCAGCGCGGCCGGCGCCCCAACCCAGGTACCCGGGCCCTCAGGACCCGGCGCCGCAATCCAGGCCTCGAGTCGGGACAGACGCCGCCAGCGCACCCAGGCCGCCAGCGCCGCACCCAGCACGCAGCCCGCGAGAAAGACCCCCAGCCAGGCGGGCCAGGGCGGCGCGGGCACCGTGGCGTCCGCCGCCGACCAGGCGCAGGGGGCCGCGCCCAAGCCGGCCCAGGCCCATGCGGCAGCCGCGGGCGGCATGCGAAAGAGGCCGGACGACATCGAGGGGCAGGACTGGGCCAAGTCGCCCATCCTGCCGCCCTCGTCGCGCCCGGCGCTTGAGCAAACCGGGCGAGACAGCGCGCCTGCCATCGAGAGAGATTCTCATTTCAAACCCGCCACTCGGCTTTTCCTACTTTTCACGCATCAGGCTCGGTGCATACTTCGCTCTGAGACCCAATTGACGCCCGCACGCGCACGGCGGCCGCAGCGGGCGCCCAGGACACCCGCCGCCGAACCCAAGGACTCCAAGATGCAAACCCGTCGCCGATTCATCCAGATCGTCCCCGTCGCCGGCGCGACGCTGATGGCCGGGCGCGAAGCTCTGGCCCAAGCCAAGCTCGACGAGAACGACGCCCAGGCCAAGGCCCTGGGCTATGCGCACGACGCCACCAAGGTCGATGCGAAGAAGCAGCCCAAGTGGGCCAAGGGCCAGCTCTGCTCCAACTGCCAGCTGTACCAGGGCAAGGCGGCCGACGCCTGGGGCGGCTGCCCGCTGTTCGGCGGCAAGCAGGTCGCAGGCAAGGGCTGGTGCAACGCCTGGGTCAAGAAGGCCTGAGGCGCGCCTGCTGCCGGCCTGCACGGGCCGGACGCGAAAAGGGCCCCTCGGGACCCTTTTTCATGTCCGTTCGCCAGAGTCGACGGGCAAGCCTGGGCTGCCCGATCCGATCATTTGCGCGCCGGCGGCAGGTCGGTGCAGGAGCCGTGGGCCACCTCCGCGGCCATGCCGATGCTCTCGCCCAGCGTCGGGTGCGGGTGGATGGTCTTGCCGATATCGACCTCGTCGGCGCCCATCTCGATGGCCAGGGCAACCTCGCCGATCATGTCGCCGGCGTGCGTGCCGACGATGCCGCCTCCGAGGATGCGGTGGGTCTGCGCGTCGAAGAGCAGCTTCGTGAAGCCCTCGTCCCGCCCGTTGGCGATGGCGCGGCCCGAGGCCGTCCATGGAAACAGGCCCTTCTTGACCGCGATGCCCTGGGCCTTGGCCTCGTCCTCGGTCAGGCCAACCCAGGCAACCTCGGGGTCGGTGTAGGCCACGCTCGGGATCACGCGCGCGTCGAAGCGTGCCTTCGCGTCGCCGGCCGCCACCTCGGCCGCCACGTGCGCCTCGTGCACGGCCTTGTGCGCCAGCATGGGCTGGCCGACGATGTCGCCGATGGCGTAGATGTGCGGCACGTTGGTGCGCATCTGCACGTCCACCGGGATGAAGCCACGCTCGTTGACGGCCACCCCGGCCCTGTCGGCGCCGATCTTGCGCCCGTTGGGGCTGCGGCCCACGGCCTGCAGCACGAGGTCGTAGACGCCTTCGCTGCGCTGCCCGTCCAGGCCTTCGAACTGGACGCGGATGCCGTCGGCCGTGGCTTCCGCCCCCACGGTCTTCGTCTTCAGCAGGATGCGGTCGAAGCGCCGCGCGTTCATCTTCTGCCAGACCTTGACGAGGTCGCGGTCGGCGCCCTGCATCAGGCCGTCCATCATCTCCACCACGTCCAGGCGCGCGCCCAGCGTGGAGTAGACCGTGCCCATCTCCAGCCCGATGATGCCGCCGCCGATGACGAGCATCTTCTTCGGCGCCTGGCGCAGTTGCAGCGCGCCGGTGGAGTCGACGATGCGCTCGTCGTCAGGCAGGAAGGGCAGGCGCACTGCCTGCGAACCCGCGGCGATGATGCACTGGCCGAACTTCACGACCTGCGTCCTGCCGGTCTTGCCCTGGCTCTCGCCCGTGGTCTCCTCGACCGCGACGTGGTGCGGCCCGACGAAGGCGCCATAGCCGCGCACGACCGCGACCTTGCGCATCTTGGCCATGGCCGCCAAGCCGCCCGTGAGCTTGCCCACGACCTTGTTCTTGTGCGCGAGCAGCTTGCCCAGGTCGACCTGCGGCGCGCCGTAGCTGATGCCGAGGTCGGCGAAGTGGCTGACTTCGTCCATCACCGCGGCCACGTGCAGCAGGGCCTTGCTCGGGATGCAACCCACGTTCAGGCAAACGCCGCCCAGCGTGGCATAGCGCTCGACGATCACGACCTTCATGCCCAGGTCGGCGGCGCGGAAGGCCGCCGAATAGCCGCCGGGGCCGGCGCCGAGCACCAGCAGGTCGCACTCGAGGTCGGCGGCGCCGGTGTAGGCGGCGGCGCTGGCAGACGCGGCGACGGAAGCAGAGGCCACAGCTGCGCCCATCCCTCGGGTCGGAGCAGTGGCCGTTCGCCCTGAGCCTGTCGAAGGGCTCGCAGCGGGGGCTTCGACAGGCCCGTCCTGAGCGGAGTCGAAGGGCTCAGCCCGAACGGAAGATCCGGTCGGCGCGGCGGCAGCGGCCACCGACGCGGCGGCCACCGGCGCGGACGGAGCCACCGGCGCTGAAGCGCCCGCAGTCGCGGTCTCAAGCACCAGCAGCAGCGAGCCCTCGTTGATCTTGTCACCGATCGCGACCTTCAGCTCCTTGACGACGCCTGCGGCCGAGGACGGGATCTCCATCGAGGCCTTGTCGCTCTCCACCGTGACCAGGCTCTGGTCGACGCGCACGGCGTCGCCGGGCTTGACCAGCAGTTCGATGACGGCCACGTCCTTGAAATCGCCGATATCCGGCACCTTGACTTCGATGAGCGCCATAGGGCGACTCCTTGACTGAGGGCTCCGAAGGCGCCGGCAGGTGGCGCCACGGACCCAGTGATCCGATCAGGCCTGGTCAGACGGAGCGAACTCCCGCGCTGCTCAGGGTCACAGCATGATGCGACGGAAATCCGCCAGCAACTGCCCGAGGTAGACGTTGAAGCGCGCGGCCGCGGCGCCGTCGATGACGCGGTGGTCCCAGGTCAGCGACAGCGGCAGCATCAGACGCGGCACGAAGGCCTTGCCGTCCCACCTCGGCTCCATCTGGCTCTTGCACACCCCCAGGATCGCGACCTCGGGCGCGTTGATGATGGGCGTGAAGTAGCGCCCGCCGATGCCACCGAGGCTGGAGATCGTGAAGGTCGCCCCGCTCATGTCGGCCGGCCCCAGCTTGCCGTCGCGCGCCTTCTTTGCGAGTTCGGCCGTCTCCTGGCTGATCTGCAGCACGCCCTTGCGGTCGGCGTCCTTGATCACCGGCACCATCAGGCCGTTGGGCGTGTCGGCGGCGAAGCCGATGTGCCAATAGTGCTTGTGGACCAGCGCGTCGCCGTCGAGCGAGCTGTTGAACTCGGGGTACTTCTTCAGCGCCGCCACGCAGGCCTTGATCAGAAAGGCGAGCATCGTGACCTTGAGGCCGGCCTTCTCGTTCTCCTTGTTGACCTGCAGGCGGAAGGCCTCGAGCTCGGTGATGTCGGCGTCGTCGTGGTTGGTGACGGCCGGGATCATGACGGCGTTGCGCAGCAGGTTGGCGCCGCTGATCTTCTTGATGCGGCCGAGTTCCTTGCGCTCGATGGGGCCGAACTTCGCGAAGTCGACCTTGGGCCAGGGGATCAGGCCGAGCTCGCCGCCGCCCGCTCCAGCCGCGGGCGCGGCCTTGGCCACGGCAGCAGCCACCGCGCCGGCGATGGCCTGGGTCTGCGCGCTGCCCGCCATCACGGCCTTGGTGAAGGCCTGCACATCCTGCTGCGTGATCCGGCCCTTGAGGCCGGTGCCGGTGACCTCCTCCAGCGGCACGCCCAACTCGCGCGCGAAGCGGCGCACCGAGGGCGAGGCATAGGGCAGGCCGCGCGCAGGGGTCGCAGTGGGCTGGTGCGCGGGCATCGGCGCGGCGGTGACGGGCGCGACTGCAACGGCTGCAGGTGCAGCTGTAGGTGCAGCGACAGGCGCAGCGACCACAGCAGCGACCACGGGCGCAGCGATCGACGTGGAAGCCGCGGGCGCCGAAGCCGGCGCGGCGGCCGAAATCGTGGCGCCCGCGGCGCCTTCCAGCAACGCGAGCAGGTCGCCCTGGTTGATCTTGTCACCGAGCTTGACCTTCAACTCGCGCACCACGCCCGCGGCCGAGGACGGGATCTCCATCGAAGCCTTGTCGGACTCGACCGTGATCAACGACTGGTCCGACGCCACCCAATCGCCGGGCTTGACGAGGATCTCGATCACCGCGACGTCCTTGAAGTCGCCGATGTCGGGCACGCGCACCTCGACCGGGCCGGCGGCCGCAGCCGGCGCGGGCGCAGCCGCAGGGACGGACGCGACCGACGGCGCCGCAGACACCGCCGCAGCCGGCATTGCCGCCGCAGGCACGGCCGGGGCCGGGGCCGCCTCCCCCGCAGCCTCCAGCAGCAGCAGCACCGCGCCTTCATTGATCTTGTCGCCGAGCGCGACCTTGAGCTCGCGCACCACGCCCGCCGCCGATGAAGGGATCTCCATCGACGCCTTGTCGCTCTCGACGGTGACGAGTGACTGGTCCACCGCCACCGTGTCTCCGGGCTTGACCAGCAGCTCGATGACCGCCACGTCCTTGAAGTCGCCGATGTCCGGGACCTTGACTTCCACCAGGGCCATTTGCATGTCTCCTTGCCGGGGCACGCCGCTCAGGCGTAAAGCGGGTTGATCTTGTCGGCGTCGATGCCGTACTTGGCGATGGCCTCGGCCACCTTGGCCGCCGGCAGCGCGCCCTCGTCGGCGAGCGCCTTCAGCGCGGCGACGACGATGTAGTGGCGGTTGACCTCGAAGTGCTCACGCAGCCGGCCGCGGAAGTCGCTGCGGCCGAAGCCGTCGGTGCCCAGCACCTTGTAGGCGCGATCACGCGGCACGAAGGCGCGGATCTGCTCCGCATAGTTCTTCATGTAGTCGGTCGAGGCGATCACCGGGCCGGCATGCGGCGCGAGCTGCTGCGTGACGAAGGGCACACGCGGCTCGGCGGTGGGATGCAGCAGGTTCCAGCGCTCGCAGTCCTGGCCGTCGCGCGCGAGCTCGTTGAAGCTCGGGCAGCTGAAGACGCTGGCCGCCACGCCCCAGTCCACGGCCAGCAGCTTGCGCGCCTCCATGCTCTCGCGCAGGATGGTGCCGCTGCCCAGCAGGTTGACGCGCGGCGCGCCCTGGGCGCCCTCGCCCTCCTCCAGCAGGTACATGCCCTTGATGATCTGCTCCTCGGTGCCGGCCTTCAGGCCCGGCATCGGGTAGTTCTCGTTCAGCAGCGTCAGGTAGTAGAAGACGTTGTCCTGCTTCTCCACCATGCGCTTGAGACCGTGGTGGATGATCACGCCCACCTCGTGCGCGAAGGTCGGGTCGTAGCTGATGCAGTTGGGGATGGTGCCGGCCAGGATGTGGCTGTGGCCGTCCTCGTGCTGCAGGCCTTCGCCGTTGAGGGTGGTGCGCCCCGAGGTGCCGCCCAGCAGGAAGCCGCGCGCCTGCATGTCGCCCGCGGCCCAGGCCAGGTCGCCGATGCGCTGAAAGCCGAACATCGAGTAGTAGATGTAGAACGGCACCATGATGCGGTTGTTCGTCGAGTACGACGTCGCTGCGGCGATCCAGCTGCTCATGCCGCCGGCCTCGTTGATGCCTTCCTGCAGGATCTGCCCGGCCTTGTCCTCGCGGTAGTACATCACCTGGTCCTTGTCCTGCGGCGTGTACTTCTGGCCTTCCGGGTTGTAGATGCCGATCTGCCGGAACAGGCCCTCCATGCCGAAGGTGCGCGCTTCGTCCACCAGGATGGGCACCACCCGCGGGCCGAGCGCCTGGTCGCGCAGCAGTTGCGTGAGGAAGCGCACGTAGGCCTGCGTGGTGCTGATCTCGCGCCCCGGCGCGGTGGGCTCGATCACCGACTTGAAGGTCTCGAGCGCGGGCACCGTGAAGCTCTCGTCGGCCTTGGTGCGGCGGTGCGGCAGGTAGCCGCCCAGGGCCTGGCGACGCTCGTGCAGGTACTTCATCTCCGGCGTGTCGTCGGCCGGCTTGTAGAACGGGATCTTCGGCAGTTCGCTGTCGGGGATGGGGATGTTGAAGCGGTCGCGGAAATAGCGGATGTCGTCGTCGCTGAGCTTCTTGGCCTGGTGGGCCGTGTTCTTGCCCTCGCCGGCGCGGCCCATGCCCCATCCCTTGACGGTCTTCACCAGCAGCACCGTCGGGCCATCCGTGTGACCGTTGGCGGCGTGGAAGGCGGCATAGACCTTCTGCGCGTCGTGCCCGCCGCGGCGCAGGGCCCAGATGTCGCTGTCGCTCATCTTGGAGACGAGCTCGAGCGTGCGCGGGTCGCGGCCGAAGAAGTGCTTGCGCACGAAGGCGCCGTCATTGGCCTTGAAGGCCTGGTAGTCGCCATCCAGCGTGTCGAGCATGATCTTGCGCAGCGCGCCGTCCTTGTCGCGCGCCAGCAGCGGGTCCCAGTTGCTGCCCCAGATCAGCTTGAGCACGTTCCAGCCCGCGCCGCGGAACTCGCCCTCGAGCTCCTGGATGATCTTGCCGTTGCCGCGCACCGGGCCATCCAGGCGCTGCAGGTTGCAGTTGACGACGAAGACCAGGTTGTCGAGCTTTTCGCGCGCGGCCAGGCCGATGGCGCCCAGCGACTCGGGCTCATCCATCTCGCCGTCACCGCAGAAGACCCAGACCTTGCGCTTGGCCGTGTCGGCGATGCCGCGGGCGTGCAGGTACTTCAGGAAGCGCGCCTGGTAGATCGCCATCAGAG
>Ga0169931_10002984_pt1 | contig 27201 bp, 24 predicted proteins | sample Kivu_15m_20L_FD_129675 | JGI IMG/M metagenome (GOLD analysis project Ga0169931, IMG submission 129675) | Freshwater microbial communities from Lake Kivu, Western Province, Rwanda to study Microbial Dark Matter (Phase II) - Kivu_15m_20L... | ecosystem: Environmental > Aquatic > Freshwater > Lake...
GAGATCTTTTGCGACAACATCTGTACTAATAGGTGGAGTGACAATTTTAATTGCGGATCGTGTGGAAATAAATGTCCTGAAAATAAATTCTGTAATAACGGAATTTGCTCATGTGTTCATTTATTTTCCCCTTGCCTTGATTTTTGTTTCAATCTACTTACTGACAATTCAAATTGTGGTTCTTGTTTTTCTAAATGTTTAGATGGCTTTGAGTGTTTTAATGGAAAATGTGTTCCAAAAGACAAACAAGACACTAAATGCAAACAGCCACTTCACATTTCAATTTTTAATACACCTGTTTTTTTTAATATGTCTACTCATTTTCATAATTCGAAACATTATTCTGATAATTTGATTAATTCTACTCATAACTCTATTTTATCTAATCTCAGCTACAATTCGCTTGCTAAACCTTATTTTAATCATTCCAACATTATTATAAATGTTAATCATCCCTCTTCTCAAGATTTTATTTATATTCCTCCTAAAAATTTTAATCTTAGCTTGATTTCTCAAATTCATACACTTAATCCTAATCGTAAAAACATCGACCAAAATATTTTGGTCCAACCATCGAACTTTACTGAAATCTTAAATTCAAATTCCTCCTTATTTACAAAAAAATCAAAATTATTTTATAATTCTAATGATTTTACTCAAGATGAAATGTCTAAAAATAAAATTTCAAATAATTTTGATTCCAAAATAAATAACAATAATTGGAAATATATGAATCCTTATCATATTTATCCAAAAAAACGTTTATCATCTCATAAATCAAAATTAAAAACAAACTCATTTTCGAATTCTAAAAATAATTATGAATTATATGATAAATCTTATCTCATTAAAGACAAGGCAAGACTTATTAAAAACACTGATCTCAATAATAAACATGTTATGATTGATAAAAGTTTAATACAAAATAATAGATTATTTAGAGATAATAATTTTGACTTATTATATCGTATCAAGTCTCCTGAATCAATCTATAATTTCTCAAAAAAATCTTTGCAAAATGCAGTAGGAAAAACATCAAATTTTGAAAAAGCTGATAATTCAAATACAAATTATATTTCTGAATTGAACCCTGATTCCATATTAGATAGTAGCTCAAATATAAATTTCATTGATAATACTGAACCTTATAAAGATAGCTTTGAAATTAATTTAGATACAACAGACAATCCAATTAATTATCCTAAAGTTTTGGAAAAAGGAGATAATAACAAAGAAATCAATTATTCACTCATGAAAAATGAAATGGAAAATTCACTTTTATCTAATCCTAAAATTGAATTTATCCCAAAAACAACTGATAAGGATTCCGATTATGTTTGTCCTGAAGGAATGATATACAGCATAATTTTTTCTAAATGTATCTATTTAGGTGAAGATGAACTTCTATCAAATATTGCTAAAAGCAATTTATATACCTCTAGAATTTTAAAAAATCAACAGATAGACGAAATTTACTCTAAATCAATCATGCAACTCAAAAATAGAAGATCAAAATTAAGAGGTCTGAATAATCAATAAATGACAAAATTTAGATAAATAATATATTTTTGATAATTTAAAAAAAAACTCATTTTAGAATATATTTTATATTTTATATTTAAATATTTTATAATGTTAGATATTAAGCTTTAAATTAAGGCATATTTATATAATTGTAATTACAAAAGATTATCAAACTCAAGAATATGTATTATGTTGATTATTTTCAATTTATTTTTGAATTTGTTTATAATGAAATAAATTACAAATTTATAATGTACAATTATTTATTTAATATTTTTCTTTCACAAAAAATCAAATAAATAATTTTTCTTTTTTTAAATACTAAATTTTTTCAGAAACTTCTTACAAATATTATTTTTTCTTGTAATTTTTAAGAAATATTTTTTTTTCATGGTTAGCAATAATTTTTAAATTAATATTAATTACTGTTAAAGTATTTATTTTCCATTATTTGTAATTTGTACATTTATTAAATACTCTATTAATTAAATCATTAAATGTCTAATGATTATGATATCGGAAAAAAAACCACTCTCATCGATATTTTAAAATTAAACACAGAAGATTATTCTCACGTTACTAGCTTAGACACGTTAATTTTTCATATTAATTCCTTGAACGAGATTCTAAAAAATAACTATGATTACTTTACGAATAAAAACAATAAAGTAATTTATGAATTTAAGAATTTCCTTTCTAAATCAATTATATGCTTTTTAAATAATCCGGAACAAACATATAATGATTTCATTTATTCAGTTAGATCTCTAAAAGAAGTAAATGTAAATATTGGTTTTAAAATGTATGATTTACTGGCGAAATCCATGCAAGAAAACTTCGAAAAAGATACAGAAAACAGTCAGAATTTAAACCATGTCCAAATAGCTGGACTAAAAGCAGAGAATCTAAATGACAACAGAAACGTTTTGAAAAATTATTCTAATAGGTTACTAATAAACAAGCACTTTGAAATTTTAAGACTTATTTTAGGTGATGCAATATTTAATTTTTTTCTTTCTCAAACAGCTATGTTTATCTACGAAGAAAAACTTCAAAATTATACACAAGTTACAGGCCCAAGTTTAAAAAGTAAATTACTTGTTCTATTAAAAGCAACTTCGATGGAAAAATATGTTTCCGCTATTAATTCTAGTTCTTATTATTCACAAAAAAATTTCATGTTTGTTAAATCAAACACTCTCCGAAAAGAAGATGATAATAAAACTATTCCTAATCAAACTTTTAATGTTGAAAGAACAAAAATTTATTATTGCTCTAATTTTAATAGAAAACTTGGTTTTTTCAAAAATGCTTTACGTAATTTAAAAAAAAAAGAGTCCGACGTTGAATTTGTTTACAACCGAATGTTTGATAATCATACACGACTAATTCCTATTTATTTAAAAAATCAAATTAAAACATTCATAGAAGTTATGCTTAAGAAAATTAATAATTTCAATTATCCTAAAATATTAATTGAAACATGCGGATTTATAAAAAACTGGAAAGAAAAAAAAAAGGAAATTTTAAATATTCTGAAAACTAACGTGCAAAATGAGTTGCTGAATAAAGATTTAGAGTCTCTTCTTAATTCGAACGTTGAAAATAAAAATGTTTGCAAATTCGTTTCGAGATTTTTAAAAGAAGTTGTTCCTTTAGATTTAGTAGGAGGTGATAATTTTAAAATTATTCAGAAAAAATTAGAAAACTTCGTCGAATTAAATCGCTTCGAAACATTTAATAAAACATCACTCTTTGATTTGAAGGAATTTTCATTTAAAAAAATGAAATGGCTAGAATTCCAAACTATGAAAAAGGACACCTACGAAATTTTTGGAATAAAGTTGAAAAATTTTATTATGAAAAATATAATTTTCTGGGTATTTGATTTTTTGATTGTTCAATTACTAAGGTCTCATTTTTATGTAACAGAAAAGCAAGGACATAATTATAAAACATTTTACTACCATAAAACTGTTTGGGACTTAATAATGAAAATAAATGAAATCAAACTTAGCTCTCAGTTTGAGGTAATCCAAGGAAAAGAAAATGTTGAAATTGCAATGAAAAAATTGAAAAAAGATGATTTAATTTTCGGAAAAGTTCGACTTATGCCTAAGCCATCATCCTGTAGACCAATAGTTTCATATAAGAAACGAACACTTGGAACAAGATCAATCTTAAAAATTCTGCTATTTGAAATACAGAAAGTATTTAAATATATTTCATGTAAAATGCAAGCCAAAAAAGACAGCTGTGTTGTATTTGATCACAAAATGATTGTAAAAAAACTAAGAGATTTTAAAGAAATTCTAATGAAGCAAACAAAAAATAGCAATATTTCAGAAGCAGAAAAAGCTGAAATGATAGAATCTAATAAAATGATAGAAGAACTAAAATATTTTGCAATGGACATTGAAGCCTGCTATGATAACATAGACATACAAAAGTTAATTTCAATTTTGGATAATGACGAAATCATTTCAGATAATTATGTTTCAAATGTTTTATTTGTATTACTACCAAAACCTCACATGCTAAAAAAAATCAGAGATCAAAATTTAAAAAACAAAAAAAATCACTTAGAAAAAGATTTCAATATCAATTCTTTTAGAGAAAATTCAAATTACCAATTTGAAGATTGTTTTGAAGTTAAAAAATTATTTTTTATCTCAGAATTGAATGAATATATTCATTTCCTCGATTTCCTTCAAAATAAGAACGATCTTAATTACTCAAATTGTATCCTATATCAAGATTATCAGAACATGGCATATTTGAGGAAAGAAACTATTATCCCAAAAATTAAAAAAATATTAAATAATAACATCATAAAATTTAATAAGAAGCTTTTTATGCAGAAAAAAGGAATTCCTCAAGGTTTAAGTGTTAGTTCATTCTTATGTAATTTGTATTTTTACAATATTGAAAAAGAGCTATCTCAAAGAATTTATCGAAATATTGACAATCAAAACAAAAATTTATTAATGAGATTTATGGACGATTATTTATGCATCTCTAACAAAGAAAATAACATCAGAGAATTTTTTGCAAAATCTAAAAAAATGGCATTTGATAGTAAATTTAATTTTAACACTAAAAAAAGTAAGACGAATGTGCCAAACGACTCTGTTAATTCAGAAAATACGAATAATATACGAGAAAATTCATTCAATCCAACAAATGACCTCGATAATTACAATCATCAAAATTGTAATTATAATGCTATTCTCTATAAGACTGATTCAAACACATTGTTACCTGTTAATTTGTTAAAAAGTTATAAAAATGTCAATGCTCCTACTAACAAACTATTTAATTGGAACGGAATTAATTTTGAACTTAATAAAGAAAACTTTTTCAATATTTTGATTTACTCAAAAGAAGATTTCGATATTAAAAAATACTACTCTTCAATTAATATCAACCTTCCCATTATTCAGAACAAAACACCAGAATTTACTTGGCTGTTTAAGAAAATTAATTCAATATTTTTAACTGGACATCCTTGGATTTATTTTGTTTCTTCTATCAATGATACTGATTCTATGATAAGAAATATGGAGGATGTTTGTAAGGTTGTTGCATTCAAACTCATTTACTTATGTAGTATTATGTGTAAATATCACATTCAACCCGGACAAAATTCTTTTCTTGAGATCATAGATTCTAGCCTCAAGAAATTATATTTTTATTTCAGCGATAAACTTTTAAAATGCAATAATACAAAGTTTTTCTTAGATTTTGAAAAATTCTATAATGTGTTCTATGGTAATATTTATAGACTATATTACAGCCAAGGAGAATTCAACGATAAGCTTATTGATTTCTGTCCGTTCTTTTTCAAAGTAATTAGAAGAAAAATTTTTAGATTGGCGCATAAAATTAGAAAACAATCAAATCAGGAAGAGGCACAGGGAATTCAAGTTGATATTTAAATATTTTAAAAAATGATAAATTGAAAGAACTATATTATTTAAGAAAAATTTAAGTGTTTATAAATCGAATAGTATAAGTATTATTAGATAATTATTATTTAAAAATTTTTTCAAAATAATATTTAAATTTATAAATGTTTAAAAATTCATTAATAACAGTCCTAAAACATCACTCAAAAATTAACATTTTGAACTCAACTAGAAAATACAAAAATATTTTTGTTTTAAAACTAATGCCCCCTTATCATACTTTCACAGAAAAACCAGTAAAGCCTACTAATGAAACTAAAGAAGAACCAAAATCAAATCAAATACCAACCCCAGCATCTAATTTGAAATTAATTTCACAGCTTTCAAGGTGGGATTTGAAAGATTTGATCCTAAATAATAAGAATGAAATAAAAAACAATAAATTTTTCATAAGATCTTTACCAGACCCAAATAAATTTGGAGAAGCTTTACTATACAAGTCACCAATTTCTCTTCTTCATAAATGTTCTAAAATTTCACTAGAATATTCAGGATTTGCAACGATTTCCTTAGTGACAATTTTAAATTACTATGGATTATTATTTCCTTCCGCATATTTATTTCCCTATCTCGTTTTACTCTCGCTAACTGCGGCTATCAAACACCTTACTCAAAAAAATGTTGAAAAATATATTTATGAAATAACTCTCCTAAATGAGCATCAGGTCAAAATTACATATATTAATGGATATTCAAATATAGTTGATATCAAAAACATATATTTATCACAAGAAAATGTAGATGTGTTACTAGGTAGTGAAAACTTACCTAAAAATTACACACCAGAACAAATTTCTAAAACTCCCCTTGCGCTTAGTCTAAGGATTGGTCAAGAAAAAGCTTTCCTACTTTTAAGGCAGTCTTCTATTATTGAAAATAGCCATTTTAGGTCTTTTTGCGAAATTAAGTTGCTTTTAGGTATATTAGATAAAGAAGTTAAAAAATTGGCTATTGCCGAATGAGGAAAATTTAATGAAGATATAATAAATTTAAGGATAAGTATAAATTAGAAATATTCAAATATAGTTAATTCCTAAATTAATTAAAATATGACTAATTTTTTATTTCCCCTAAAAGAATTAAGAAATTCTACTTTAAAAATTTGAATTTTCTTGATTTCATCATGATTCATTTTTAGCGATATGTAAATTATTTTTTTTATATAAATTATCAATGAAATTATCCCTCTTGATTCTTTTATTTTCAAGTGAATTTATCAATCATATTTTGAACATAGATGTATATATATTTTTAATCCATGATTAAAGACAGATTTATGGGCATTTGTGATCTCGACATCAGACAGATACGAAAATTTCAGACATTCAGTAAATTCCTTGATGATGTATAATTTCCTTAAAAGTAATGGTATCCCAGACGAAAGAGTATAAAATTTAAAATAAACGATTTAATTAGATAGTGCTAGGTCTTTCAGAATATCACGCTTGTACTCCACATAGTTTCTATCCAGGAGAAATCTACTTAACAGAGAATTCAAATATTTTACTATCCTGCAACAATGACGTAAACATCGATTACAAGGACGCAGATTTCCACAACTTCCAATTATTAGATATCCTCAAAGGTAGATCAAATCAACTCTTAAACAATTTCAGAAAAATAAACTCTAACAAAAATTCAAGAATAATAATCATTATTACCTCTCATGGTGGAGAAAATTTTATAAAAGTAAGGGGTAAGTCAGTGATACTCTCTGATGAATTAAACAGAGCTTTAAACGAAATGCACATTAAACAGAGATACAAAGAAATTTTATTCATTCTGGATACTTGCGAAGCAGAATCTCTATTCGAATATGTCGATGTCCCAAATGTGTATTTTGTTGCTTCTTCACTTAAACATCAAAAAGCTCATTCTTATTCATATGATACTAAATACATGGCCCCCACAGCTGATAAATTTCACTTTAAGCTTTATAATATTTTAAAGAGAATTCATCAAGAAAAATCCTTCAAGACTGCAATACATTCTATCTTTCTAGAAATAAAATCACAACAAAAATTTTTAGAAACAGATGTTGCAATAGATAACAAAATTGAGAGAGAAATAATATTTGAAGATTTCTTTGGAAATTATCTTAAAGAAGATCATTATAATGTCAATTATAAATTCGGTGATCTGGTAAAGGAGGATTCTGAAATTAATAAAAACAATATTCAAAATTTAAATTCAATTATGAATGATGAAAGAGAAAAATTAGATAAAGAAGTTCTTGAAATTAAATTATATAATCAGAAGAGCTATTATCATCTTGAAAATCAATTTAAAAATTCACACATAGCTGATAGTCAAATAACAAGAGAATTAATCAATTTAAAAAATTTAGGATCATGTGGATTCATAATATTGATTGTTATCTATTTGATTATAAAACTAATTAAATATTAAAATAAATTATAATTTAAAAATTTTCTTATTAATGTATCATTACGTGACTGGTTTGATATTTGTATTATAATTAATTAACAATAATATGGGAGGATGTTGCATTTTGGCCAAAACAGATAACATGAGCCATGATTTTATGGAAAAAAGAGATTCAACGTTATAAAATTTTTTATGACAATTTTTTAAAACAAAATAGTGATTTAAATTTATTTTACTCAACGGAAGATAAAAAATTAGAAGCCTCAAAATCATATTATACAAAAAAGAATAGCAAAGTAATTGAAGTTGAAGAAAATTCAGAAGAGGGAGATTTAAATAATTTAAATGATGGTAAAATAATGAAGTAAACATAGCATCTGCTGCAATTATATCAGAACCTGGAACTGATTCAAAAGAAATATTTGAAAAAACAAATGTAACTTCAAGGAAAATTATAAAGTACCCTAGACTAGAAATTTTTTCAATGGATTGCGTTAATCCGTTAACAAATAATCATAACATCATTCTTACTCCTAATTCTGTAAACGGAATCGTTAAATATAACAATAATTCATTCGTATTTGGCTCTTCAAATGGGTCTGTTCGTACAGATAGCGAAGAAGACATAACTCCGATCGACTATGATTTTAAAGACAAATCGATGGGATTTTCTCAATTTGAAATAATTTACGAGGAATTAAGAAACAAATTCTACGTTTTGGATAATAAAAAACGGACTGGCGTGTTTGCAAAAATTAATAAAAAATTTTTATTGAACAGAGAAGTTATAATTAGTCTCTGTTCTAGTCATATGATTTTGCAGGTTACGAATGATAGTAAGAATTAATTAATGAGTTCCTAAATTTTAGCTATAAATCCGGGGAATAAAATAATTAAGATTCGTTTTTTGAAAATATTAGGGCATAATTTATTACCTAAACAGGTTTTCAATTCAAAAGATAAAAAGATCATCAGGATTGGAAGATCGAAAAAGGCTGAAGTTATCATCGATGACATTTCAGTTAGCAGGATTCAGTGCACTATTGTTTTTGAAAATAATGATTGGGTGTTGTATGACGGTGTTTATCATAGCTCTAAAAAGTGTTCTACAAATGGAATTTGGTAATTAAATAAATTTATTTAAATTTTAATTTGATTAACAGGCTTTTAACTAATAAAAAGACAGAATTAAAAAGTGATATGATTTTAAGATCTGTAAATAGTACCATGCATTTAAAGTTGATTAATGGATACTATTTTCATTTAGGTTCTTAAACTTATTTTGTATTATTAGATGTGGAAACTGTGGTTAAATTGTTTAATTTGTAAAATATTATTGTTATTATTTGTAAAAAAATGAAAATTTAAGCAACGTCATAAATTGTTATATTGATGTTATAAATTAACTACTATTAATCTAATAATTAAAATAAATGTTTCAAATTATGCGAGGATTAATTAATTTCACTTTAATATTTTTTGCTACTTCACAAATGTGTGGCCCAAAAAATCCAATCGACTCTAGCGCATGCCTAAATGATTCTAACGATAAAAACGTTTGTTGTTTCGCTCGAGTTTCTATTAGGGAAAAATCTACAGATAAATTAAATGGGTCCACTGATATATGCTTCTTAGTACCAAGAAATAAGACTTTTATTGCTCCTTATTTGAATCAAATGGATTTAGGGATGGAAAAAGATGATATAGTAATTAATTTGGATTGCGGAGAAAACACTGAAAAAGATAGATCATATAAAAAATGCGGTAAGGATAAGCCTGAAAGCTTTATGGATTGTAAAATGGACTCTAAACCAAATGCCTCGTGTTGTTATTTCCAGTCCCCAGGAGGAGAAGCAACATGCTTGTTGAATAATGGAATATCGGATTCAAATAGCACAGTTTTCGGAGTAATTATTGCTTGTAATGAGATTTTTATAAAATTAAAACATTTAGTTCATGTATTTTTAATTTTTATATTTCTTTTAATATTTTAATTTTTTGGATGAAAGACATATAATAAATAGTATTTAAAATTTGTAATTTGAGAATAATTATTGATATTAAAAATATTTTAATTCTCGTCGTTCCCTTTATTTTCTTCATTTATAATGTCCTTATTTTTTTCATTTTGAAGAATATTTTCTATTTGAATCAGAATTCCATCTTCTATTTCTTTCATTAATACATCTGAATCCTTAAAATTGTTTAGTTCTTCTTTTTCAGTATCTGAAATCTGCATGTCATCATTAAAAACTATACTGTCAACATCAAGCTCCTCTATTCTGTTAAGAATCGATGTATCACCTTGTCTAATATTTGATAGAAGATAGAGTGCAAGTTTATATTTCTTTTTATTATTAGCCAAATTCTGTTTTAGCGAAACAAATTTCCTTAGCATTTGTAAGATATTTTCTGTTTTCGATTTTTGTTCTTCTAAAATTTCCTTTTCTAATTTAAGGCGGTTTAAACTTTCTTCTGTGTGACGTTTAGATTGATTTTTAGGGATATTCATTTTTGATTCATCTTTTGGATTTAAAGATATGTCACTGTTTTTGAAAGTTACTTCTAAATCTCTATCCAATTCTGATAAATCAACTTCTAGCTCAGGGTCTATAAATTCTTTTTCCATTCTTTGTTTTTTTTTCCCACAATCATAAATAATGTTATTCTCATAATCGAAATGCTCATCTAAATATTCCTTTGTCTTCATTAAACTATCAATACTGAGATTTTCATTTTGTGAATTAGAAGAAAATTTCAAACACCATAAAAATTGCTTTAAATTAATTTCTATACCTTCTTTTAATTTGAAAATATTCTTATTGTTGGTTTTAGTTTCGTTATAGATTTGACTAAATTTATCCATTATCAAAATTTTTTGTGTAAGTAAAACTCGCCTTGCTAATATGTTATTGAAAATAATCTCTTCGATTTTATTTCCTCCTAATTCTTCAAAATGCTCTTTACAAATGTCCTCACTGCCAAAAATTTTTGTAAAATTGTTTTTTAATTCGTAAATCATTTGTAAGGCTTGATCGTTAAAATCTATCAAAGGGTGTCTGATCTTCTCTGATTCGAATAGTCTTATCATTTGTTTTATACCGTCATTTGTGCTTTTAGAAAATATAATAAGCTTATACGCCTTCTCGAAGAAGTTTTTCCTTTTAGGCCATATTTGAGTCTCTTCCTTGATTCTTTTTATTAAATTTTCGATTTTTTTCCGTAATTCTTTGACTTCCGCTTTTAGCGACTGAAATTCTATCAATCCATGTAAAACCGTGAATAAAAGTTTTGTGTTCTCTTCAGAATTTTCGAATTGTTCCCTATTGATTTCCATTAGCTTACTACTAAAGAGTGATATTGTTTCCGGGTTTTTTGAACTATTCTCTAAGTCCAACAGTTCAAATATTTTATTTCTAAAAATCAACAAAATTTGATCTTGTGATAAATATTCTTCCAAGTTTGCTATTATGAAGGCCTTTATTTCATCGTCTGATTCGTTTTCTAAATTTTCCATACTGCTATGTGCAAATTGCATTCCGACAAAGGCAAAAAAAATTTTATAGAATTTTCTGAAGTCGCTCTCATTTAATTTGTTTGCATACATTCTTAAATAACCTAAGATATTCGTTTGTGAGTTGTATACTGTTAAAAGTTGTTTGTAGTTAATAAGGTAATTCAATTTAAATTCATAAGTTTTCGTATAAATTTCTTTCTCGTAAATGAAATCTAAGGATTTAACTTGATCTATCATCTCAGATTTTATATTGTCTGTCCATATGTTTTTCATTAATTCTTGCCAGTCGCTACATACTCCCCTAACTGAATAGAAAAGATCTTTTGAGTTAAGATACGGTAATATGTCGGATTCCAAAATACTCTGAGGTAAATCTGTAATAGAAATTTTTGAGAGTACTTCCTTTTCATCATTTTCGACAGTTTTTAATTCTATCATTTATATATTTAAATATTTATAAATATTATCAGTTTATAGAGTTGTATTAAAGATGTTGAATTTTGAATTAATATATTTTGACTTTGAGTTATATTTAAATAAAAAGATGTTTTAGTTTAAAAGGTGCAATTCTTATTTATAAATCTAATATATATTTCAATGATATGGAATTATTCTTCATTTCTGATATTTTCGCTCCTTGAAATACAATATAACAAATAGACTTATCATTATACAGGGATGAGAAAATTCATCTTAAGTTATATTTGGGTAAACTTATAATAATATATATTTATTAAATTTTTCTAATCATCTTCATAAGATAGTAATTAATTAAATTTTATAATAGCGATTTAAGAGTAAGATAAAAATTTTACATTCTTAATGATATCCTATCTGTTAACAAAAATTTAATTTTAATCCATAAAATGATAATTTTATAATGAACCAATCAAAACCTTCACAAAGTAAAGAAAGCGATCAGAGACAATCGCAAGAATTCAAAGAGCAAAAGAGGCAACAGGCTTTTTCTCAACCCAGGGACGAATCAGGAAAATTCATTTCTAAAACTGAAAATAAAAATTGACTATAAATATACTAAATTATAATATTATAAAAAGTAATTCAATATATTATTATATTATCTTATTTTATCTCACTTCCTTCGATAATTCATTTTTATAAAAATTTATTTATATTTTTCATAAGAAGAAATATTATTAACTTTATTGTCATTTTGTATTGATTACCTCTTCTTCTTTTATGTCGACTGGAATCAAAGGTTCAAATCCCATTTCTTCTACTGGAATGCCAAATTCTGCTAACTTTGCTTCGTAGGTCCTTACCATATTAATATGTGCTTCCTTTATTCTTTTTAATTCATCTTCTAATTGATTAATTAGTTCTCCCTTCATTAACTCCACTTCTTCAAAAGTATTAGAAATATTTGCTATTGCAGCAGGGTCTAAGGTAGTATGTTTCATCAATTCCTTAAGTTGAACTTCTTTAACTTCTAAATTTTCTTCAATTGTCTCTAATTTTTTTTCTAGGATATAGTTCTATTAATTCATTTAAATATAAAGATTATTATTACTTTTAATCCAGTTTTTTGCTCGGTTTCATGGAGAGTGTCTTTATACTTGTTAACAAAATTATTTTTTTCCTTTTCCAGATAAGAAAATTTTTGGAAGATAACCTCATATTTGTATTCGTAATCGAGTAACTGTTGAATAAGATCTATCAAACATTATATTATTAAAAATTACCATTATATTCATCGTTTTTTCCTGTTAAATCGTTATAATTTTCGAGACATTTCTTTTCTTCTTCTAAAAGCTTCTTTATATTCTCTCTTAATCTTTCTAACGGAATTTCGATTTTACTCTTTTGCTGCAATCTATTTAGTTTTTTCTTTCTAAGTATTTCTTGACGATTTAATTGCTTATTGTAGTGCGCTGCAATATTTTTTAAATTATTAAGATTTTTTTTATTCAAATCAGAATAGTAATTCTTCATATTGTTAAAAGCATTTGCGTGATCATCTGTGATTTTCTTAATTTCCTTAGCTTTTTTATTGGTAATCTCCTCCAATTTCTTGTTTCGTTTTTCTGTCGCATTGTTTTTCATTTCTTTCATTTTTTCTCTGTAAAATCTTCTTATTTGGTATTCTTTCAGTTCATATTCTGATTTTAATTCGTGAATTGCTTTAATACTATCTTTTTTGAGAGCGTTGATGAAATCGTTTTGTAATACTTCCTGCTCCTTGTGAGTTTTGCTAAGACTGCGTAAATCATATTTGTAATCTCTTTCTTTAACTCTGTTTGTATCCTCTGTCTGTTTCAGCGCAACCTCTGCGTTTTTTTGTAATTCTACATTTTCGTCTTGTTGACTTAGCATTTGGTATTTTATTCTTTGGTAATAAAGCTTCTTCTCGATTTTTTGTTTTTCAGAAAGATCTTCCTTTTCTCTTTGCTTGTTCACTAATTCAGCACGGGTGTCTTCTATTTTTTTCTTTTGGACCATCCAGGTGTAGTTTATTCTGTCACGCTCTTGTTGGAAAAGATTTATGTTTCTCTCCTCAGCATCGATCATTTTTAAAAGATCTCTGCATTGCTGACGGAGTTGGTTTTTTTGTGCGTCGACTAATATTATATAAATTTAATGAAAGTTACGTTGTCTATTCTGTCTCATATTTATTAATTATTTTATAATTTTTGAATTCTTAATTTCAATTAGGATAAATATAATAATTTTAGAACAGAATTTCGAATTTTCTAATTTGTATTTGAAAGGCGAATTTATTTTTAATTTGTGAAATTATGTGCGTAAATTTAGTTATATTTTTGTAATTCTATGTTTAACAATATAATATTTTATTATTCTAAATCAGGTTCTATAAATACTCCTTGTGCCTCTACACTAGCCATATCTATACCTTTATTTAACCTGAAATATCCTTTTTCTCCCCAGGATTCTCCCCATGAATTTTTAAGAACCCAAAATTTAACAGGGTTATCATTAACTATCTCTTCTCCCCATCCAACACATACAACTGCATGATTAGTATACTCCCAGGGCTTAACATTCTTTTCAAATTTACCCTCCGTTTTTTTTACTTCAGAATGAAAAATACCATCTGAATAGTAATATAATTCAGGAGTAGCATTAATTGCAACTATTATAGGACCATTCTGATAAATTTCTTTCATCATGGATTCTTCATCACACCCTCCATAATATCCACCTACATATCTAAAATTATCAAAAAATCAAAATTATTGGATTACCCATAATTCTTTGCTTTCCATGTCTGTTGATTAAAACAGTAATTATAACATTTGTCATCTTTTTCTGTGTAGGGTTGACACGATTCGTCTACGAATCCATGTTCCTTTGCATGTTTTCCTACTAGATAAGGATACCCACCAGCACAACCTTGATTGTAACGAGAACAAGAAATTACAGAGGCAGGTGACAATATGGGTTTAAACCTGTTGTGTGATTTTATTCTTATTCTCGATTCTAGCACTGAAATCGCTGCTATTGCATAACAGCTTCCACATTCTCCTTGTTTTCTTATTGGTGAATCATAATTTACTGAATCTACATTTCTCCAGTCAAAACTTTTTGGTAGATGGTCGTATAAGGAAGATTTTTTATTAGAAGATTTTAAGAAGTTTTTATTTTTGTTTGTGTGACCTAGCTAAATATTATAATGATTAATGATTATTAACCTTACTTTAACTTCTAATTCCAAAAAATCAAAGAATCGACCACTTTCTTCTTTATCTGGAATATTTTTAAGATAATTAATATTTCCAAGTAGGTTCCTCATCTGTGCGTAGGATTTTCCTTCGAATTCGTCATATGCTTTAGCTTTCCATAGATAACCGTTTTTAGGATTATTAATTTTTTTAATATATTCCTTATCATTTGTAAACAGCTTACTTTCAAGGTTTAATTCTAAGAATCCGCTTGATCCTTTAGATTCTCCCTCTGTTAAAAAGTAAATATCCAGATGAGGAATATTATTTAAATTTCCTCCACCTCCGTTTCCACTCCATCCAATAGATTTTATGAAGTCAACATAAGAATTTTCATTTTGTTCCTTTGGATGCTCGGGTTCTTTATTTTCAACATGGTTATTAATCAAATTTGATACTAAGTTATTCATTCCCGGTATTTTATCTAAACTTTTTTCGTAGCTTTTTATATTATTTTTAAGTTCACTTTTTGGTTCTCGTCTAACAGTAGGAAACTCTCTATCATTTATTTTATTTTGATGATTTTTAAAGCTTTCTTCGAAAATATTATTAGCTAAATGTTCATTTTTAAAATGATTGTTGGATGATGTTTCGTCTCGAAATATATTTCCACCTACGTTAGGAGTAAATTGTTTTATTTTAAAAATGTTGTTATAATCAATATCATTTAAATTCACATTTGAAATAAAATTCTGTCCAACTTTCTCTGCCCAATAACAGCCCCAATTTTCATTTGTATCAGAGTTATGATACCATCCTATAAAAGTTTGATCACAAATATTCTTATATCCGGGAGTATCTTCAGTGTCCGAATTCGTGGGAGTGAATTTCCCAACTTTTTCGTATTTACTAAAAGCAAAAAAAACTTGATCTCCTATTGTAAATTCAAAACCTTCATCGTATATCATTGTCCATTTGCCTACTTGTTTTGATTTATCCTTTAAAGAAAAAACTTTATTTGGCCTTTCAAGTCTCACTAATATTTCAAACTTTTGCTTTAAGGCAGTTTTTACATCTACATCGTAGTGATCCAAATTCTGGTCTGGATTTTTATGACCGCATTTTAAATCTTTGTCTGAATGATTGTTACTCATATGTATTAACCAATCACCTTCTATTTGAGCACTTAGACAATGTACTGGAAGATCTTGATATGTATTTTGTATAAGAAAAATAAAAACGAAAGTTATAATAGTCAAATTAAGCAAGAATGAATTAAACTTCATTATTTAAATTAGTATTACATTGTTTTTTAATTTATAATAATAATTTTAATTTAAAGTTTGATAATCACAATAATAGTTATTTGTAAACATATTCTTAAAGAACATTTTAATAAATATAATCTTAATACAATTATTATAAATTAAGGGATGCTATAAAAGTAACTCATTCTACAATATTCTACACAAATTGTATAATAATTTATAATGCAAAATTTCTAATCCTTATATAGTAAATTATGGATACTACTGGTAATTCTATATATATATATATTATTTCAATTCAGAATAATTTTAAATTACAATCTGTATAAGTACCTCAATTATTAAATCACCTTTTCAAAAACACATCTAATTTCTTTTAATAAAATTATTTACAAATATTTTATATTATCCTCTTAATTAATTTGAAACTTTTCAATTCTCCCCAGTTTTTATAACATTCTCCAATTTATTACTAACAATATATATTAATTATAAAATAAACAATTTTATATTAAAAAAAGCAAAATGTTTGACAAGTAAAAATTTATTCTTAACATAATAGAAATGAATACGATCGTAATGTCAATACCTTCAGTTCACAAGGTAGATTATTTCAAGTTGAATACGCCATGAAGGCAGTGGAAGATGGATGGACAACAGTTGGTATAGAAACAAAGGAGGGAGTTATATTAGCAGCTGAAAAGAAAATTTTGAGCAAACTTCAAATCCCATCCAGCATAGAAAAAATCACAAAAATAGACGACGGTGTGATTTGCACGTACAGCGGTTTATTCTCTGACGCAAGGGCATTAATAGAATATGCCAGAGTAGAAGCAGCTAATCATTGGTTTACATTCGACGAGAGAATGCCAGTTGAATCAATTTCTCTTTCCATCTGCGATATTGCTTTGTCTTTCGCCGATAAAGACTCTAAGCATAATAAAAGAAAAATTTCCAGACCTTTCGGAGTTGCTTTACTTATCGCTGGAATCGACAAAAATGGACAAGCTAGATTATTTAGAAATGACCCTAGCGGCAATTACACAAGATACAAAGCATGCAGCATCGGTGCAGGAGGTGAAAATGGCATGAATACCTTACAAGAACTTTACAAAGACAATATGACTATTGAAGAAGGCGTCCTTTTGGCTGGAAAAGTTATCAAAGAAAACATGGAGCAGAAGATCAACAAGGATAATGTTGAGATTTCATTTATCAAATCTAGTGATAGAAAGATAGTAAGACTAACTCCCGATCAAATAGAAGCTATGATTCCCCAATTTTAATTAAGTAGAAGAAAAGATAAAGTATCAAACTGAATATTAAATTATTAAGAAAATAATGAATATTAAGAACTTTTACTTAAATTATGTAAAAATCATTTTTGTCAACCTTCTTTGTAAATGAAATTTAAATAGATTCCTAAGAATTTTTGAATGAATATTAAATTATGTTAAATTATTGAATTTGTATATTTTAAAATTTAGGAAAATATTAATTTATTAAATGGATAATGAAAATTTGAGCTTGTCTAAATATGCTTCTAATCTTGAACATCTTCTTATACAAAGCGTTAAGAACCAAGCGAAATTTCGTAAGATCCTAAAAAATAAACTCAAGAAGTAAAATTTTGCTTAAATATAGTTTATGCTTACTCTTAGTAGATAAAGGTATAAAACCCGATGAAATTGTAAAATGTATCAACAGCACTAAAAAATCAGAAGAAAAAATTGAGAATTTTGATTTCTCAGATGATTCGGAAGAAGAAGCTGATATTACAGAAAGAGAGTTGTATGCCTTAGACGACATAAAAAATCAAAGGTTAAAAAATCCGAACGATGACACTGAGTACGACTCTGATCTTAAATTAATATCTAAAAAATTAGAATCTGATGCTATTTTGGATTTTAATCATTCAGAAACTGTGAGACGACTAAAAAAATATTTTGGGAAAAATAGAAAAAAGCTAAAAGAAAATAAAACAATTCAAGCTAATCCAAATAACATCATTTCTTTAAATCCCCAAGCTAATTTCTATTCAGATTCAATATCTAACATTCAAAATGACTCAAATTTACTCAACAAAAAGAGATACAAAAATTAAGATAGATAATATTAAAAGTTAATATAACATAATTTAATACTTATCTAATTAGTTTAATTCTATCTAAAATAATTTATAGAGAAAAATCAAGGATATCTTAAAAATTTAGTTATTTTATAAAGATATGTTATAATTAATCAGAATGCTTTCTATAACTGGAACTGCTTAAAATATGAGATTCTTCAACTCTCTTGTGATCTTTAATATAATTTTTATGAGCTTTTCTTGCAATTTCATTCCAATCGAAATAGAGGACAATACTTGAATAAGAAACAAGTAGAAGCACAACACTGATAAATTGAGAGTACCATAATCCATAAACTCCATAACCAGCAATAAATGCTAAGTAATAACCAAGGGGAATGTTAACTGGATAGAGAATAAACAAGCAAATGAATGATGCAATGCCTTGCATTCCCAGACCTTTGATGGCTCCGTTTAGAATAATTCCAGCTGCATCTATTAAGGCAAAACAAACGTAAATCCCTAGTAATCCAGATACGAGCTTTGCAACGTTTTCTTCATGTGTGTAGAGATGAGGTAAGGTGTCTCTGAATATTATGACAAATATAGTAGTTACTGATATAACACATACTGCCAAAATAACTGAAGCGATTGTATATTTTTTGGCGTTTTTAACCTTCTGACCACCAATCGAAATCCCTACCAGCGTGGTTGTGGCAAATGACATTCCCAAAGGAATCATAAAAATTAGGGTAATAAAATTAAATAGGCAAATATTGGCAGCTAATGCTTGTGGTGAAATGTAGCTCGACATAAATGTGAGAATTTCAAATCCTAACCAATCAGCTGCGAATAAAATAGCAGCAGGCACTGCTTTCTTTAAATAATTCCAAATTAATTTGCAGTCGAGAGATTCGGAATTTATAAAGAAATAACTTTCTGGGCAAGGGTTTTTAACTTGTAAATAGATTGTCACTAATATTAAATTTAGAAGTTGTGTCATTGTCATAGCCATTCCTGCACCGATTACTCTGTAGTCCATAAGGAAAATGAAGATATAACACCACAATGGATGCAATAAAGCAGTTGTAATTGTTATAATCATTCCAGGAGTAAATTTGTTCATAGCTTGGAGATATCTTACACTCGTGTTATATTGCAATGCGAAAAATAACGAAACTATCATAGAGTGACAAAAATCAGAAGCTATTGTACATACGCTTTGAAATTGACCTATGCTCATCAAAATGGGAGATGAAAAATATACCATAGGTACACAAATTATAAAAAAGAACAGTAATAACACCACTCTTGTGATATTTACGTAAATTCCCATTAAATGATATAACTTTGCACCAAATGTTTGAGAACACAATGTGTCTAGTCCTCCGATTAATCCAGCACCTATTATATATCCTGTCGCGTTGATGTATAAAGTTCCAATTCCTATTCCTGAAATCAATTCTGAATCATTGAATCTACCAATGAAAGCAATATTAATTGTTTCTGTTATAAATACAAATAGCAGACTGAAAGTTGCAGGAATCGCATTTGATAAAATGGCTTTTGTTATTTTCCAATTTGAATCTGAGTAAGATAGTGTAGATTTTAAATCATTAGAAGTCTCAATGTCGTTTTCTTTCTCAACCTTTTGCATTTTTTTATGAATAAAATAAATTTGTTATACTATAAAAATTTATTTATTGTTAAATAATTATGGATATTATGAACCTATGGAAACCAATATCAGATGCTTTTCTTAAGGGTGTCCATACAGAGACATTTAAAGACAGAGACAATGGAGGTCCCGAGTGCGCTAAATATATGACATTTGAATATAGATTATTTACAAGTGTTATTATGGTAATAAACATATCAAATAACAAATTTTTAGATATTTGCATATTTTGTAATTTATAGAAAAACTAAAAAAAGCTTACAAGCAGAAATTTTAAATGAAGGAAAAAGCTTCCAATCACCTTCACTTTTTGAAAAAGTATTGGGATATCTTTCTATTTTTATGTTTGTATTGCAGTGTTGGTACAAAATAAACTCTCAACAATTGATATTCATCTTCAATCCATGCCATATCTTATTACTATTTCAGGCTTATTTATTAATAAATCCAAATAATCTCACAGAGAGAACATTATATACAGTTATAATGAATACCTTATTCTCTCCATGGATCGCGATCGCATTCCCAGTCACCTGCGGGTTGGATGGATTCTTAGAAATTCCAATGTTCTGGATTGAGCACTTTATGTCAGCCTTGATAAATCCTTTGGTACTGAGTTTATCTCATAGATACTACACTAAGAACACTATTTCTGTACGCAACCATATCTTTGCTCACATGATGTTTGGATTTTATCAAAGAATAGTTCTCTTCCCTCTCTCACAAGCAACTCATGCGAATCTTAACTTCACTTTATGCCCCTCTATTAAAGATCCTTTCGAATCTTTTTTGGATAAATGGTACTACATTGCTGCAGATTATTACATTTTCATCGGTGGAGAAATCTTCCATCGTATCGTGAAGTTCTTATTGGATGGAATAAAAAAGCTGGAGCATTTGATTTTCCATAAATCATCAAACTCACAATACGAAAAAGAAAAAGTTAAATAATTTCTCACACATTTAAAATTTATTTTGTTAATATTTAATAAATTCCGTTAGAATCACACGGAGTTTAAATATATAAAATTACACAAAAAAACTTAAGTTATTTAATATGCCTTTAAATACTTATTATGATCTTCAGTTTTAAATTGTAAAAACATTCTTCTTTCTTTTTCTACTAATTATTTAAAATTAAAAATTAATTAATTTTATGAATAAGATTTATATACCATTTAAATAATTTAAAATATTAAATGTCTTCCTCAGATAATCAAAACGATTTAGTAAATTGATAAACTAACCTAAATAGGATCGCTTAGAGTCAGTAATAAGAAAGAAACCAGTAAAAATTCAAAAACCACATACTAAAATTCCTCTGGACCATCCAGAGAAATATCCCCAAATGTGGTTTGATACTCAAGAAGAACTTGATGCATATGATTCTTTAATGAGAAAGAAAGTTTACTATCAAAATTCCTATGGAGATAATTTAGAGAAAGAATTCGTTCAAAATGGGACTAAAACAACTTTCGGTATTTTTACTAAAGAATTCCGCGAAAGAAGATACGAAATGTCAAATTTGATGAAGAATCAGTTAGAATATGTAATATAATCTCTTTTATCATATAAATTATATAGTTGGAAAGCTTAGAAACCAATAAAGAATATCAAGAACTCACTAACAGAAGATATCACACATGGTCAGATTTCAATTATATGAAAGAACACTACATTTTCTATTTCAAGGCATTTTTACTTTACGGAATTTTAAGAGAATTGCCAATTAAACATTTCTATGCCAGATGTTTTGTAATGGGTGTCGGTTTGTGGTACGCCAATTATCACTGGTGGCATAACTTTAAACCACTCAGATACGCCAACGAAAGAGACATGAGAGAACTTAAAAACTTCCCCTTATTAAATGAGTTAGTTACTAAGAGGATCGATGCTAAATCATCCTCCCCAGTTGTTAAAGAAAGTATCAGATGGTGGGCTCATCAATCACCTGTCTTCTATCATCACCATACCAAACACTACAGATACCTCTGGAGAACCAAGAGAGAAGTCCAATGGGACGGTACATTCAACATGCCCATCTATCCATTCCATAACCTTGCTGACAGAATGGGATTCGTCCATGCTGGTCAATTAGAAGCTGTTGAACCCAAACCCAACGGTGCTTGGTAAGCTACCATGATAAAATATCTGGATTACTTAAGAAAAATAGAATATATAATTTAATATCTGATAAATTAAAGATTAATTCGATACATAAGAATTAAAATATAAAAACTTTGTTAATTTATAAATATATGTATGTATGTATATTATATTATACGTAATTTAGTTAGAAATTTATTATAAAAATTGATTTATTTTTAGACATTTAAATTATAATTTCTTAATAATAATTCACTTAATTATTAATTTATTAAACGATGGAAAATGCAAAATTCACTACCAGTAGATCAGTCAGTTTTGCAAATAATGACGTTGTAAAAATTGCACATAAAATAAAAAAGATCTTAATCGCCTACATGGTAAAATCTATTTTAATTTCGAATTATATCCAAAAATTTTTAGTTGATATTGAATTTGGATAACCTTCTGGTATACTTGTTAGAAATTATTTTCAAGAATACAATTATGATATTATACATCTTAATAACAGCTGTATTTATTCTAATGTTATGGAGTGAAATACGAAATTTTAGTAACACATATATCACAATTGTTAAGAACTTAAATTGCTTACTCGTTTTTGCATTTATAGTTTTTTGCTGTTGTAATTTTTCTATTTTTTATGTTTTTTGGTATCAGATAATTAGTAATGAAAGCGGTTATCAACGTGTTTATTTCAAAGGTAAGTCATAACAATTTTACACATAATTTAGAGGAAATTTCAACTTTTAGGAACATACATATTTTTTGTCTACTAATCTTTGGGATCCTAAATTTGTTTTTTAACATTTGGATATTTTTAAGTTTATTAACATTGAAAAGATTTTCTATAAAAACTCAGGTCGAATACACCCAAGGATCAGCAAATAATTCTATAGATGGGCGGTCCCAAATAGGTAATATACATGTCCTTGATATGGCTTGATCTTATGAGTAGTTAAATTTGTTATTTTTATGTTTAATTATTGATATTTAATTTTATAATGAATGAATGTTACATTAGATATAGATAAAATTATTTATTTCAATTAATATTGTATTTATCTAGCCACATTTTTTATTGTTACAACAAGATTTTTTTGTCGTTTGGATTTTCTTTCCAACTACAGTGATGCTGTAAATTCGAATATCTTTGTTTAGATATTCTTCTGTCTCTTCCTCTGATAGAAATTTCAAAAGATTTTCTTTGCCTAAAACAACTTCTTTTTCCTTTTTAATTTCATAATCGAATCCTGAATTCTTTATGATTTCCAAATATTGTTCTTTAATAATAGCACCGGCAACGCATCCTGCATAAAGGTCTACCCTGGACTTCATTTTTTCAGGAATTTCTTTGTTCATAACAACGTCAGAGATAGAAAAGAATCCTGTTGGCTTTAAAACTCGAGAAATTTCATCAAAGGCTTTTTTCTTGTTTGGAACAAGATTAATTACGCAATTGCTAATTACAACATCAATGATTCCTGTTGCTACTGGCATATCTTCGATGTCACCAAAACGAAATTCGACGTTGTTGTAATTCATTTTGTCACTGTTTTCCCATGCTTTTTTTAGCATGTTTGGAGTAAAATCCAGACCGATTACTTTTCCCTTTTCCCCTACTAAGGATCTGGCAATAAAACAATCATTTCCTGCTCCACAACCTAAGTCTAGTACGTAATCTCCACTTTTTAAAGAAATAGATTGTGTGGGGATACCACATCCTACTCCAAGATCTGCTGTCTTGCAGTACCCTTGCATTGAAGAATAATCTTCTGAAAAGATGGTATAATCAAAAGTGCAACATTGTGCACCTACTCCGCATAAGGTTTGTTCGTTTTTCTCTTTAGATTGTTCAGCTACACCTGAATATATCTCTTTAACTTGTTCTTTTATTTTTCATTGTTTTCCATTATAGGTGAGGTTAAAATTATTTTAATCAGTGTTAGTATATTACCAAAAGAATAAGATAATTAAGTTTTAGCAACATTAATATTTTAAATATTTATTCGAAACGATTTTTAAAAAATCTAAAAAGCATTTGCTTATTTCCTCAGCAGAGCATGTTTGAGGTAAAGGAATATGAATAAATAATGGAATTACATTTTCACAATTGAAAAATTTTTCAGATGATTTGTAGTAGATAAAATTACAAAGATAAGTTCCAGCGTCAGTTGACGTATTTACCTTATGTTCGAGCGAACACAATTCTCTTGAGATCATATCTAAATCCAATTTACATAAGTAGAGGTCTTCTCCTTCTTGGTTTATCATAGATCTAGGCTTGATATAATCATGAATTTCATTTTTAGCTATTATTTCAAGATTAATACAATCAGACTTAGAATTTACTCCAAAATGTACTAATAGATGCAATTCCTTCTCTCCGCATCTCAACCCTTCATCTATTAGTGCATGGCATTTCTTAACATTTTGTGAAACAAAGTCAACAGATACTTCATATATTTCTTTGTAAGCAAGTTCACAAATATTGTTGAGTTCTTTTTCGTAGGACGATTTATTCTGCATTATATAATCAACCAATATATTAGAAGGGTTTTCACTGATGTCCATGAAAGGTCCATATCCGCTTATGTAAACTTTTAATTTTTCATATTGTGAATAATTCATAAATACAATTAAATTAAAATATAATCAAGCATTTTATATATAAACAACAACATAACAATAAATGATAAAATTTTAAATTTCCTTATCTGGTTTATTGTAAATATCTAAAAGACTTAAACTTCTATAAATTTATCTTCTTTCTGAGACAATTTATTATTAAGATCATCCATTCTCTTCTTTCTTATTTTCTCTAACATATTAACAACCTTTTCCGACTTTTTAGTTTCTACTTCAAAATTTTTTATCTTTCCAGTGTCTAATGTTGTAAATTCACCTTTTTGTGATCTACTTGCTTCAGTTTCGTTGCTTAATTCTTTGATATTATCGATTGATTTTTTAATAAACTCTCTAATGATTTTATCCTAAAAATCATTTATATTAATTAATAAAATACCGGAACGTTTTTATGAATCTTCTTCAAAGTTTGGATCACTCCGAAGGCCATTTCAGGGAAGGTAAAGCGATTAGCATTCAAAGACATAAATTCTAATAAACTATCTAAAGTCTGTTCGAGCAAGTAAGAGACAATCCCGTAATTTTTAAAATCATCTTTCTTCAGCTTCAAATTGACATTAATGTCGTATTCGATTTCTTTTCTGCTTGTGTGGGTGTAGGAGTTATTTTGAATAGAGTTATTTTTATTTTTCTTATTAGAATCTGATTCATTTCCTTGGGCAGTGTGATGCTTTTCTCTAAAAAGTGATTTGAAATGGTTAGACTCTAGGATTTCTAACAAATAAACAGAAACAGGAATATATAATTCAGTTTTAATACTAAGCTCGTTGAGTATGTTTACCAAAACTATCCTTAGAGGATAGAAAATGTCAACTAAATTCAATCTTAGTACCCCATAGATTGTTTGAATAAGCGGATACGCCAATAAATTTATATCACAATTTTTCTTTTTGTAATATGCTGATACCGCTCTCGCCCATAATTGCAGAGAATTTACGAACTGCCAATTGTAAATGTTTTTTATGCTAGATGACTTTTTATCAGTTATTGTTGCTCTTAATTGAAGACATAGTTTCCTTATAAACGTAAAAATAGTTAAATAACCCTTGTCTAAATCCAGGGATAAAATTTCGATTATTTCATTTTGCATATTTTTAATTTTTTCTATTGATTTCCAATTCATAGCCTTAGCTATTTCGAGATAATTTACATAAAAAAGTTTAAGTGCTGTTTCGAATAAATCCGGCTTTCTATCTAAAATGGATTTAACGAATTTCAACGCTGAGAGAGATGTCATTGTTCCATGTCTTTCGCCCCATGTTCGTAAGCTTATTTTTAAAAATACTTCTAAGAAATTTTTGTAGCCTAAAACTAATTCTGAAATGTTGTCTATGTACTTAAACATCAAAGAAATCATTGGGGATTCAGCTGTTTTTAAATACTTAGTTAAAACAGATAGATATCTCTTAATCGCTCCTTTGAAATTTCCTGTTGGTTCCTTAGTGTTTTTTAAGGTGATTGAAGATGATTTTAAATTAAGAATTTCAGGAAGATTTTTAATACAAAATTTTGTTACTTTGTTTATTATTTTCGGTTTGTTCAAAGCGTTTTCTTCATCTAAGCTCTCGTTATTGCTAGTGCTAGTAATTCTTGAGAAAATAATTATCATTTTGGTAATGGCAAAGGTATTTCCAGCTAGAGATTTCTTTATCAATTTTTTCAATTCGTCCTTAGTGATTTTTTTATGCTCTTTTGGTTTTTTTTGTTTTTCTTCTTCATCCTCGTCTTCACTTTCTATATAGTCATCCTCTCCAAAGTCGAGTTCACTCCCTCCTTCTTCTACTTCAGATGGGTCACTCATATCTTCGTTGTAGGATTCATCATCTGCTAGGTCTGCGTCTTTGTCGTCAAGATAGAAATCAGCCTCGTTACCTGCTTGTTCGTCAAATTCAATATCTCTATTCTTTTCCTTGTTAATTATTTTTTTATTTTCATCCTGGATTGTGGTTTGTTTTTTAGCTTTGTTTTTATTTTTGAATTTGAAATTTTTCTTTACTTCGGTCTTTCCTAAATTCTTAGAATTTCCTGGCTTCTTTTTAGTAAAGGATTTCGTATTTTTATTTGATTTAACCATTGGTATAAAAATAATTAAATATTTAAATTAATTATATACAAGTGGGATGTTTAAAACTTAAATTTATTTAGTAATGGGAATTTATAGGAAAATATATATTATGATTCATATAATTAAATTCTTGTAAATTTGAAAAAAGGAATATCTTTAGAACTACAAATATTTGTAACTAATATATGAATAAACATTATCTTTAAGATATCGAAACTTAAAAATAATAAAAAGCTTTTTATAATTGACACAATTATAGTCATATTTTATTTCTCTTCCCTTGGGCTACAAAGAAATCAGTATTTGTTTTATTTATGACACTGTTGATGTCA
>Ga0169931_10002986_pt1 | contig 27190 bp, 28 predicted proteins | sample Kivu_15m_20L_FD_129675 | JGI IMG/M metagenome (GOLD analysis project Ga0169931, IMG submission 129675) | Freshwater microbial communities from Lake Kivu, Western Province, Rwanda to study Microbial Dark Matter (Phase II) - Kivu_15m_20L... | ecosystem: Environmental > Aquatic > Freshwater > Lake...
TATAAAACTCCACATCTTCTGTATGTAATAATCCTTTATATAGTTCTGGTTTAGCGTTCAAATAGTCATAAATGAGAACTTTATCTCTATTCGTTTCAAAAGCAGAAAACTGAGATAATTCATATGTATCTTCAGAAATGATAATTCCTTGATTTACTAAATCAGAAAGAACGCCAAAATCATTCGATTCTAGTTTATAAATATTTCCTCCAATTTTGACTTTTACCTTCATTTTTTATAATAAAAAAATATCTAATATTAATAATTTTATCTTATTATTTAAAAAAGATATATCATAATAAGAAATATAATTTAATATTAGTTTAACTCCTATTAATATCACAATTTTTCTCATATTTAATAGTGTTGTTAATATTTTATAATAATATTTCATAAATAGATGAAGTTCATAAATATTATCTATTTCAAATTTAATAATACCATATTTTAATCATTTATTCTTTTTTTCAAATATCACTGATATTATAAACATTAATGTAAAATTATCAATATTGGTTAATAAAGTTATTAATTTATTTTTATTAAAATCATAAAAAGTTATATGTGATTGACTTATAAGTTTATAATTTTTATTATAACATAATAATTCAAAAATTAATAAATTTAATTTTTTATTTTCTTTATTTATATTTAATAATAAATCTGGTTTTATATTATATATTTCAGATAATTTTGTATAAATAAATGATCTATTATATTTTTTTATTATATTTTTTTCTAATTTTTGTATAAGTTCATTCATTTTTAATTTTTAGTTATTTAACTAAAAATCTTATTTATAATTTAGATAAATAATTATGAATAAGATTTTTTTCTATTTTATTATTTGGTCTAGTTATATCTACAACCTCTGATATATATTTTTTATAATTTTGAACTGATAAGATAGATTTAACATATTTCATAAATATTGTTATCATTTCGATAGCTAATTTAGACTCTCTATAATTAGCTATTTTTTGTACAATTATATAATCATCAATATATATATCTATATCTGTTTCATATGCAATTAACAATTTAAAGAAATTTATATTTATTCTTAATTGAGAATATTCTATTAGCTGTATTAAATTAATTTCATTGATATATACTATTTGTTCATCTGATGAATCTTTATATTTAACTAATAATTTAGCTATATCATATTTATTCTCTCGAATAGTCAAAACAAATAATTCATAAAATATATTACTTAAATATTTTTGCAATTTTTTCTTTTTCATTAATATAGAAATTTCATCAGATAATTCACTAACTTGATCTCTATATATAAAACCTTCTAATTTTGAAACTTTTTTCATCCAATCATAATCATATTTAGATTTTTTTATATATTCTATTATTTCATCATTTTTTGTTGATTTTGCTTTCTCACTTGCGACAGCTAATAAATTTTCAAAAAATGTTCTATGTTCATATAAATTTGACCATTTTAATATCATTTTTATCAAATCATTATTGTTTTCATCATTAAATAGACTTTTAAATATTTCATACTCATTAGCATTAAAATAGAGATTTCCCGAATCATGACAACAATGTAAAAATGTTTTTAATATATTCTTGGAATGAAAAGATTTTAATATTGATGGAATATATTTTTCTAATGATAATAAAATATCTTTATATAAAATGTATTTAATTATTTCTGTATTATTTTTTTCTAAAACTATATATAAACAATCTGATAATAAATTATAATAATCATCGGCAGAAATTTTATCTTTAATTATTTTATCATATTTTATAAAGTTAAAAAGATTTCCCCTTTTAGCAAAATTTAAGATTTTTTTCTCCATTTTTTATAAAACTAAAAAATTAAATTGGTGAATTAGATGGATAAACACATACTGATATTGGTGATGTACCGATATATGATTTTATTATCGCTAAATTATTGCTAATTCTTACATCAGTAAAACTCCCATTAATAGTGTTTATTACACAACCAGTTCTCGGTCCAGGATTTTGTAAACATATATCAGTACTAGCTAATGGATTAAATTTATAAATAGTTCCTAAACAGCCACCATCTTTATTAGTTATCGGTGATCCAGAAGAATCTGTTAATATTGGATCAAAACATATATAATTTATTCCATTTGATATTAATGATTTATCTACAATCAATCCATCAGGATTTAATGCTGTTGTTATTTTAATTTTATCTGGCGTTGGTCCATCCAAAACACTTGTTATTTCTTGACAATAATCAACATTATATGGAGTCTTTTGTTGTATAGTTATTTCTTGTTCTGCTCTCATGTAATAAACTACAAACAAAGCTAAAAATATAATAACAGCCATTATTAATATAACAATAGTTATTATTACAAATGGAGACATTTTTTTTTAATATTAATATTTTTTAACCTTAAAAAATATTAATATTAAAAAAAATGTTTACAACATTGCTTTTAGGAATAATTATTTTAATTTTGATATGTATAATAATATGGTTATCTACATCTATAAAAAATTGGACATATAATAGCGAAGTTTTATGTAGACTTAATGAAATAGAAAAAATATTAAATATTGGAGATTTTAAATAAAAAAAATATTTTAACTAATAAAAATGGGAATAATTTCAACTTTATTGGTTTTTCCTATTTTATCTGTTTTAGCATTTTTATCTCTATATTTTTCTTAGTATTTTCAATAATTGGATTTGTTGGTTTTGTTGAAGTACGAGAATTAAAATCTGCTTTATTAGAGAGAGATTTTTGCGAAAAATCTCTAGAAAAAAATAATGAAGGAGTTGTTGATAAAAGAATAACATTCCCTTGATGGATAATAATATAAGAGTTGGTATAAATATGATATAATTATGACAATAATTATAATAAAAACAAATTGATAATATAAATATATTATCAATTTGAAATTTTAAATTCAATTTCTACAAATCTTTTATTCTTATGACAATTAATTGTATCTATTTTAAATAATATATTAATTATATTGTTTAAATCGTTAAATTTTATAATATTAGAATACCAAAAATTAAATTTATTATAAAAAATCAGAGATGATATATTATTAATTTTTCCATTAAAATTAATAATATAAGTATTTATACATTCAGTATTTTTAATAATTTCATCATCTTTAAATATTATATAAATTCTATAATCTTGATTTATATTAGATATATTATTAATTTCTAATATAAAATTGCATTTTGTTTGTAAATTATAATTATGATTTATATAAAAAATGTTATTATCTGTTATTGATAAATATATATCTGAATGATTATAACATTTATAATTTAGAGGTATAATTCTTTGTGAAAAGACACCTGTACTTAAAAATAAATATATTATTATATATTTAAACATTTTTTATTATCATCACAAAAAAATGGGCATCCATTATCAGTAGCATATTTTAAACAATCTTCATGCCTATAATTATATGCATTATTACAAACCCATTCATTCCAAGGACATGGAGGAATCGACTCACCGACATATTTAAGACAATTTAAATGTCCATATTTAGCACAATTAATTGTAGTTTCTTCATCCCATGGACATGGAGGAATCATTCCACGAAGATATTTTAAAAATTCTAATCTACCATATTTTGCTGCAGTAGAACAAAATTCTTCATCTAATTGACATCCTACCACTATTAGATATTTTAAACAATCTAGGCTACCATTTATAATAGCATTTATTCCCGTTATCTTACTAACTGAATAATTATTATGACATAAATATTTTAGAGATTCTAATTGACCATTATATGCGGCTATAATAGTATATGTATTATTTAAACGATCAATATTAATTGTTTTATTTATATAATCTATACAATTTATATGACCATTTTCAATAGAACATTTAAAAGTTTTAGTATCTATAGCATGACCTATTTTTTTTAAATATTTTAAACAATTTATTCTACCATATTTGGCAGCAACATCACAAGCAAATGTATCTATAGGAAAATCATGGTTGTATGCTAGTTTTAACCATTTAACATTTCCATATTTTGCTATTATTTCATGACATACATATTTTTTATGAATATTTTTTATAATTTTTAGATATTTATATATATTATAAATACCATTTTTTTTATAAAAATCTATATCATTAATATCTAATAAATCTTTATATAATCTTGTTTTTGCTTGTAAAAAATCATAGAGGACTATTTTATCTCTATTTTCATCAAAATTACATATATTTTTTAATTCTAATGTTTGACTATCTTTCACTAAATTATTTATTTCTAAACATTTAAGAAGTTTAAAATCAGATGATGATAAATAATAATTATAATAGTTTGTTAATACATTGATCATCATTTTTTAATTAAATAATTAAAAAATGATTTTTACCAGACAATTTCTACGTTCTTTACAAAAATCGTTATCTTTTACATGTAATAAATCTTTATACATAATTACTTTAATTCTCAAAAAAATCATATATTAGACCTTATATTTATCTTTATTTAAATCAAAATAGAGTTTTTTATTTTGCAAATATTATCTGCCGTTATAACTCCATTTTTTATTTGTTGAAATAATACATCAAATTCATTTGTATTTAGTTTATATGTATTTTTTACTATTTTGACATTTATTAACATTTTTAATATAAAAAAATTTTTTTAAAAATAAAAATAAAATTATTAAATCGGTAAAAATGGAATTAAATTTGAAATTAATATATAATTCTTTGAATATTTCATATGAATTATTAATTAGTAGAGGATATCAACAGGTAAAAAAATTAACAACAACATTTAAAGAATTTAAGAAGTTATGGAAAGATGTTGATAATCAAAATTTTAATACACAATTTAATTCTGAATATATATTTAAGTGTAAAACACTAAATAATAAAAATGTGGAATTACAATATATCCTAGATTCATCTTTTAATCAGAATGATATTCAAGAAAAGATTAAAGAACAGGATAATCATTATATATTTGTTTTTTATAATAGATTAAATGATAGTATTAAAACAACTATACAGAAAGGTTTAACAAAAGTAGAATTTTTTATGATTAAAGATTTACAAATAAATATTCTTAATAATAAACTACAGCCAAAAATAACTATCTTGACTGAAGCAGAAAAATTTCAATTCTATAAAAGATATTGTATAAATATATCCAATTCTAAACATCCTACTCATATTTTACCAATAATTCAACTGGGAGATCCTGTTGCTAAATTTTTAGGCCTGATTGAAGGTGATATATTAAAATATGAAATGAAAACACCTTTTGTATCGTTCAATGATCGGTCAGTTTTTTATAGATATGCGGCGGCATATCAAGTTTTTGATGATAATAATACAGACAATATGGAAAAATATAAAAATGAAGATAATACTACTATACATATAGAAGATAATAATAAAACTATAGATTTAAGTAGTATAATGGATAATTAATCTTTTAACAAATTTTAATTATTTTTCCCTTTAAACTCATGATATATTCTTTATATTTTAACTGTGGATTTTTTATATGCTCCACAATCCATATGATCAATAATATAAATATAACTTATATGGTGTAATGATAATGATAAATCATTTATTTTATCAAATGTTTCTGGCCAGTTTAATATTTTGTTTGATTATAACCTAGAGAAGCTCTAGGTAAAATAAATTGATCATAATTATTTTTTTTCTTTTAATTTGTTCATAGCTAAAACAACATCATCTAATAATCTAAAATCCATACAGGTTAATAATAATATTTTTGCATCATGAATCTTTAATTGATCTCTTTCTTCTGTAATATTTTTGATATATATTAAAAATAATTTTTTATAATAAAATAAAAAAATAATGAAAACCTATCATGGGAGAGAAATAGGTACATGGAAAGAGTTTATTATTACATGTATTGTAGGATGTTTAAGTATGGGAATAGGTATTTCTTTTTTTATGTTGTTAAATGGAAATCATAGTAGAAATTGGGGAAATAATGGAGGTTTTGCTTTATTATTATCTTGTATTAGTTGCGTTCTCATGAATGTAAAAAATTCAATATTTATTAATATATGGGGTTATGTATTATTTTCTTTGTCGTTTAGTATATTTGTTTATTCTGTATATCATTTTTATGAAATTACTCAGAATGAAGATTTAAATTATGATTTTTATGAATAATTAAAATTTATTTTTTATCATAAAAAAACAATAAAAAATAACAAATAATTACAATTTTTTAACAATTAATTATTCTCTTGTTATCTCTTCTAATTGTTTTTTGGATCTGATTGTTTCTAATACAAATTTGACATCTACGAATGATTTTTTATCATTTATCATTAATAACTTCTCTGGATTTAAACCATCATTACCATAAAAATATGTTAATAATACACCATTCGGATCTCTAACAGAACCATCAAATTCTGTAGATGCTCCTTCGAGAGTTTTTGTCAATAATCTTTGAATGAAGCCACTCTGTCCAGTTTTTATAGCTGAATCGACTATACCCTCTCTTCCAGCATAATGAATAAAATATGTTTCTGCTGGATTTGTTCCATCTATATAAGAATTTTTAATAAATCCTCTTGCCTCTATACTTTCTTCTCCCGGAGAAAAAACTGGTAAGGTTCTAGAATTATTTGTTATGTCTTTTTTGATTCTTTTACCAACAAACTTTTGTTGTCCAATAATTGCTGCAGATTGACATAGTTGACCCTTACCACCCCTAGATCCAGAATTAACCATAGTTAAGAAACTATTATTTGTATTACTTTCCTCTATAGTTTGTTTTAATTTTGTTGAAACATTTTCTGTAATATTTGATATAGCATCTAAAATAATATTTTCATCATCTGTGGATGATATAACAACTTGTGCTTTAGAACATTCTGCATCAACTATTTTTTTAAAATTTATTTTATCATCCAAATAACAGAGAGAACAATCATCATAACCTATTGAAAATCCATATCTCTCTATAAAAATATCCATAATATGTATATAATCATCTATAAAATCTGCTGCAACTGATGATCCATAATGTATAGCTAGTTTATGAATTATAGACATATTTGATTTTCCTATTATATCCTGTGTTATCTCTCCAGATAACCAAACTCCATTTTTTATTTTAACATTTCCTTTTTCATAAAATAAATATGGTGGGAGTGTTAGACTAAATAATGCTCTAGCACTATTTTTAGGAATGTTATAATATTCTAGTCTTTTTATTATAGTATTTATCTTGTCGGGGCCATTGATATGCATAAAATAATTAGATATATCATTAATTTGTATCTCTGGACGTTTTATTGAACCAGGGATGCCCAATAAATATATAGCAGTTAAAGCATTTAATTTTGGTCCATAAATTGGTCCACCAAACATTCCTTGTAAAACCATCTCTCTAGAATCAAGAAGCACCATAGCTTCTGCTCTAGCAACTAATTGTTGTACAACATGTAAGTTCATCTCATCACCATCAAAATCTGCATTATAAGCATCAGTTATCGCTAATGGCATTCTAATTGTTTGACTATTTTTAACAAATTTTATTTTATGTGCTGTAATTGAATGCTTATGCAATGTTGGCTGACGATTAAATATAACTACATCAGAATCTCTTATATATCTGTGTATAACATCTCCTATTTTTATTCTTATATTTTTTTTATCTATACCCTTTATTATTTTTTTACTCATCAATTTTCTTATTGGTTGTCCTGGAGAATTGTCTATCATAATACAAGATTGTATATATAAAACTTGATCATTATCTATTAAATTTTTAACATATTCTAAATTATACTTAAATACAGTTTCTTCAATAGTTATATGTCTAAACTGTTCGGGAATTTCTATCTCTCCTATATTTAAATTATAGCCGGGACTAATCACAGTTCTTGCACACGAATTAATTCGTTTACCTAAAATTATTTTGCGAAATTCTCCAGTTTTTCCCGTTAGTCTACTTTTGAGATTTTGTTTTTTCTCCGTTGTAATATTTTTTCCCATGAGTTCATTTATCTTAGCAATAAGCTTTCTTTTTAGGTCTGATTTAGTAGTTTGATCGGTTTCTTCTGCTATTTTATTATTTAACATTATAATTTCACAATAATATGTTGTAAACTGATTTGGATGAATTGAATCTCCAGCGGTATTTGGTGGTCTATCTCTTGGAGGAATAACAGGTAAAACTTCCATTATAAAATCTTTTGGATTTATATTCTTAAATCCCAGTATTTCCAAATCATCTTTATTTAATCCAGATAATATTTTACTAATCTCTGATATATTTATTAAAAATGGAGCTTTTTTACTAGTTGGATCTATAAAATATATAGATAAATTTTTTTCCGAAATATTTTTAGATATTTTTGGATTATTATTACATGGGCTTATATTAAAACCCTTTTTTTCGTTATTTCTCGTACATCTAACATCAAAAAATTTTTTACTTATAATTTTTAATCTTTCATGTGGAGACATTCTCAATATACCTTCATCTCTAAGATAACTATCAGATACTAATAATCGTCCACAACAATGACAAAAAACCTGTAATATTTTTAATATCATTGAGAAGAAAATAGGATTATAAACTGGTTCATTTAAAGTTATTTTTCCATGATGTCCGGGACATCCTAACTTTATAGTTCTATGACATGTGGAACATGTATTTATATTATTATTTGGTCCCATTAATAAATCATTGGCACCTCCAGGACCATTAGCATCTGGAGATTTAACCTCCATAATAGCAATTTTATCTATATTTTCTCTAGAAAAAACATTAATTTCTAAATTATTTATCTCTAGTTCATCTAAATAATTTATTTTATCTGTAGATATAATTTCTTCTTCGGTCATATTTACAGGAGTTTCCATTTGTCTGAGAGATTTTTTAATTTCATCAGCATTTTTTGTCTCTTTGTTATACATATTTATAAATTTGGATTTTGGCCGTTCATATAAAACTAAATCATATTCTTTAATATCTGTTTTATCATTTATAATAGTTATTTTTCTATTTTGTATATTTAAAATTATGAATGAAAATATTTTTAGATCTATTTCTTGTTTTTTTTTCATAAAGCCTTGAATCATTTGAATAGCTGATGGTATATCTAATATATAAAGAGGATTAGTATTATTATCTTTAAATAATATATCGATAAAATCATTATCATAAATATTATTAGAGTTATTAGCTTTTAAATTCATATACTCTTTTAGATACAAATTTATATTTTCTATATTATATTGTATGAGATCTAGTTGTTTTAATTCTTGAGAAACTCGACCGACTATATGCATAAAATCATTAGTTATAATTCTATTATTAAAACTTTCATCTATTTTAACTAAATCATCTTTGGCAGAAATTAGATATTCATCGGATATTTCATCTGGATTTTTTAATGAATCTAATTTTAAAATTGTTTTACCATTACCCTTGAAAAGATCAAAATAATTTGGACAACCTTCTTGATAGAAAATATGATCCATTCCTGATAATGTATCATTATACTCTGAATTTATATCATATATCATATTCTCTAGATGTCTAATATAATTTTTTTCTATCATGTTATATAAAGAATAGAATTTACTTGTATTATCTACATATAAATTTAAATCATTGGAAGATACATAATAACCACAGAATATAGTTATTAATTTAGTTTGTAATTTATTAGACATTTTTTTTATCAAAAATAAAATTTTATTTTTGAAATATGAATTATTATTCATATTTTTTCTATAATATCAAATAATTTATTCTTTCTTATATATTCTATAATTTTTTGTGATGGTTTTTGAATTGACAATAAATAATTAAATATGATTTCATCATAATTTCTTATAGCAAATTTAAAATTTATATCATTTAATATTATTTTATTTGTTTCGATTAATTTCTTAAGATTTTCTAAATCTTTATTTTTTAATAGTTCATTTATAAATATATTATCAAAAAATATAATGTCTATATTTTGAGTAAGTAAAAAATCTATTATATGAGTCTGTTTATTTCTTATAGCAAATAACATACCAAGTTCTAGACTATATGTATTAATTATAAAATTATTAATTATATATTTAACCATATACAAATTTCCAAGAAAACAAGATGTATTAAAACAATCATAACCATTAATTCTTATTAAATATTCTAACTCTTTATATAAATTTCTATTTTTTTCTATTATTTTTTCTATATTCAATGAATTTTCCATATTAGCTAACATATCTATCATCATATTTATATTATTACAGTTTAAATTAGCGAATAAATAAAATAAATCATCAACATTTTTTATTGATATATTAACAAAATATGTTATATTATCATCTAAATTTTTTAAATCTTCAAAATCGGTTTTTGTTACATATACAAATCCTTCATTATATTCTAATTTCATTTTTATATAAAAATAAAATTAGAATAAAATAAAAATTAAAAATGTCATCATATAATATAATCAAATATCTGGATGATGTGGGATATCCATCTGGTTGGGAAGAATTTTTTGATAAGCATAGGCAAAAGTTAGAGCTCATAGAGAGAAAGATAAAAAATATCAATAAATCTGGAGAAGAAATAAGTCCTAATTGTGATCTTGTATTTAGAGTATTTTATATATTAAATCCTAAAAAAATAAAAGTTGTCATTCTTGGTCAAGATCCTTATCCGCAGAAAGTTTATATAAATAATATTTTAATGAATAGAGCTCAAGGCCTATCGTTTAGTCTATTAAATGAAGATAAAATAACAACTAGTCTTGGTAATATATTTAAGGAATTACATGAAGAGTATGGTGATACTTTTAATAGAACTAGTAAAGACCTAATAGACTGGGTACATCAAGGAGTATTTTTATTAAATACAGCTCTTACAGTTTCTATTGATAAATCTAATTCTCATACAGCGTTCTGGGAATCATTTATAAATTCTGTTATAACATATATAACTGTACAAAATCCAAATGTTATTTTTGTATTATGGGGAGAGAAAGCTAAATCATTTAAATCTAGACATATAATTGGTGATAAAATAAGATGTTTGGAAGGAATTCATCCGTCTGGTTATAATGGAAATAAATTTATCGGTTGTAATCATTTTATAAAAATTAATGAAATATTAACCGAGCTTGGAGAAGAAATTATAAACTGGGATGTATGATAACTTATGATAAATATATTAAGATAAAATAAAAAAATCTCCTCTTTTATTATAAGATATAGTTTTATTTCTTAATTTTTTCTTTTGTGAATATAAATTTTTTAATAATTTTATAGCAAAACTATGAGTAAATACATAGATTATTTTATCATTAGAAATACTATCAAAAAATCTAGATAATCTATCCATGACTTCAAATTTATTTTCAAATGGATCTTTTATATATTTTAATGTATTATTAGAAAAATGTCTCTCTAAATCTATAGAATTAGATACTTCGTATATATATTTACTTAATTCTCCTTTTATCTCTATAGAAATTAATTTATTATATATATTTAAAGAAATTAGAGCACTTTCTTTACATCTAACAAATGGGCTTGTATAAATCTGCAATGGAGGATCATAAAGTTTAGATGCAATTGTTATTTTTTTGATTATTTCTTCTTTACCTTTTGAAGAGAGATTTTTATCGTATTTTTTACTTTCATTTTTGGTATCATTATCATCCCCATGTCTAAATACAATTATTGGCATTTTATTTTTTATAATAAATAAGAATTAGGATAATTTTTATTTATTATAAAAAATAATTTTTTAATTTATAAAAAATGAATTAAAAAATGAATAATTTTTTAAATTTATCAACAGCTGGACTATTTATACCCGATCAATCTGGACAAAACACATTATCATGGGATGATTATTTAAAATTAATTCAAGGAGAACCAACTACAACTCAATCTATTCTCGATTATATATTTTTTAATGTTAATCCAGTTACTGGAAATTGTACGGATAAAATAGGTAATAATAATTTTGTTCCATATGGAGTATTAATAAAAAATGGAGAAAATAATATATGTGTAGGCCCTTCTTTAGGACCATCTGTTTGTTTTAATACTATTCAACAAGATCCAGATATATCTATAAAAGCATCATTTAATAATTCGTATACTCAATGTGCATCTGGAGATGGAAGTTGTAGTTCTTGGGGATATACTTGTTCTTTTTATGGAAAAAATCCTCTACAACCTGCTCTTATATCACAAGAAAATTGGTTGGGTAATCTGTATGAATTATCAACATTAGTTCAAAATATATCTGATAATTTTAATATAATATGTGGAGGCCAACCTTGTATAGATACAAAAAATAGTAATACAATAAATTTAGCAAAAACATTAACTCCTATATGTATAGAAACAGAAAGTATAAGTTGTTCTGATGCTAGAAATAAATTATGTCCTCTTGTTTATTCAAATATAGATAATATTCCAGGACCGTATAATTCACAAAATGTGATTAATTTACAAAATCTAATAAATAAATGTTATGGAAATTATCAATTTGTTATACAACAAGACAATTTCTGTGCAGATAATCCAGAAGCATGTGCTAATATAGAACTATCTATGGAAAATTTTTGTAATAATCATATAGAAAGTCCATATTGTGATTGTTTAAATAGAGATAAAACATCTAATTGTACTGATACTAATATGAATCAAAGATGTATATATAATAGTATAATAGGTCCATCAGGATCAGATCCAGCATTGGCTGGAGCACCTCCTCAATGTTGGTATAGCCCATGTAGATCAGATGGAAATTCCTTAATACCACCAAAATTATTTGTAAAACCTGGAATATGTCCAGATATTTGTGAAGCTATAGTTAATATAACTGGTGATAGAATAAATTCTTTAGTTATAAAAAATATAATTATAAATCAAAATTGTGGATCTAATGCTAAAAAATTAGTGGGTTTAGATTCGAAACAAGAAATAAAAGAGACAAAAAATTCATATAATACAGTTATAATTATAATAATAGTAATATTTTTGATAGTACTATTGGTATTTATATTACTTATTTATTTTTTAAATAAGAATAAATCAAATGGTCGATAGAGTTTAAATAATAAAATTTATTTGAATATTAAATATAAAAACGAAAAATTATTTTCATAAAAAAATGAATATAACCATAAAAAATTATAGATGTATAAACGATACATTCAATATAGAGTTATTAAAAAAAGATAATAATAGCTGTTTGTTTATTGCTAGTTCGGGTAAAGGAAAGACAACTATTTTTAATGCTATAAATTGGTGTTTATTTGGAGATGAACAGATAATCGAGCTAAAACCGAAAAAAAATCAAAAAACATATGTAAAGATACTATTTAATATTAAAAATTTTAATATATTAAAAATCATAAGAAATAAATCTACAAAAAAATTAACTATTAAATATTTAGATGAAAATGAAACAAAATCAGAAAAAAATAGAGAATCTGCTCAAAATATAATTATAAAAAATTTATTTAGAGATAATATATATGGACATTGCAATACTTCTGATGATATAAAACAGATTTATGAATTATGGTGTTTTTCTGCATATTGTAGACAAAAATTAGATGGAGCTGCAAAATTATTCTCTAATGCAGATAAGAGAAGTAATTCAAAAATATTAGAGAAATTTGTATCTGAAATAAACAATATAGAGGACATAATGAGATGTAAAAAAGTTATAGAATATTATGATAAAAAAGATGAAAAAATAAAACAGGAAATTAAAAAAAATGAAGAACTAATCTCTAGAGACATAGATCATATTTGTAAAGATAAAAATTTATACGATAAATATGTAGAATTTTATAAATTTTATAGTAAATCAGAAATAGATAATTATTATAAAATTTATCGTTATAGATTAGATTTAAAAAATAAATTAAAAGAATATGTTAGTAATTATGATTATGATACAGATGTATATTTAGAAACTTTATTGATAAAATATATAAAATTTGAAGAACTAAAAAAAAGATATAAAAATATAAATATAAGATTAACTGAAGATGATATAATTGATGGAGAATTGTGTCTCAAACATAACATAAAAAATGAAAAAGAATGTTCCTTATTTATAGAGAATTATGATTTATATAAAAATAATAAAGAAGAAATCGATATAGAGATGGATAATTGGAATAAATATATAAAAAAAATGAATAAATTAGAAGAATTAAAGAAAAAAATATCAACTAAATATGACAATTTATCATTTGACGAATGTAATAGATTATTACTACTCATAAAAACAAAAAATATTAAAAAAATAAAATTATCTCCTGATTTATTAAAAATTCCTATAGATATATTAAAAAATATAAATGATAATTACGAAAAATTATCAAAAATAAAAGAAATATTAGAGATATCCAAAAAGTTAAAATTAAATATAGATATAAATAAAAATTATAATTTAAAAAATGTATTATTAATAGATGAATATGAATTAAAATTATACATAGATTATTATAAAAATAAAGATTTAATTTTATTATTATATATACGAGATAATAGAGAGTATATTGATGAATATATAAAACATGATAATTTAAAAATAAAATATGAAAAAAAAATAGATATAATAAAAGAAAATATTAAAAAATATAGTAAGAATTATAAAATATTAAAATATTTATCAAAAAATAATAGTTATATAAATTCTGTAGATCATAAACATATCGATATAGAACAATATAGAGATATAGATGTACAATTATCAAATTTTTCAAATCTATCTCCCGAGAATATAATAAAAAATAAAAAAATAGCTATGGAGAATTTAAGACTTAAAAAACAGTTAAAAAAAAATAAATTAGATATAGAGAATGAGAATAAAATTATAGATAAACTTGGTGATAAATTAGTATGTCCATGCTGTAATAATTATTTAAAATATTATGATGGAATTTTATATAAAAATATAGATGATTCTAACGATGATAATTATAAACAAAAAGACTTGATGGAGCAATTGGAAATTATCAAATTTAATAAAATTATTAGAGATAAAATAAATACAGATATAGATGATATTTGTATTTATTCTAATATAGAAATTTATGATAATTATAATTATAATATCATAGATAATCCTCCAAATATAAAAGAATGGATGGAAAAATTATATCATTATTCTTTAAATAATGAAATTTCTGATATAGATTTAGACTATTTGAAAAATAAATTAGAAAAAAACATTAACAAATTGAAAATAGTTAATAATTATTTAGAAAATAATAATATAAAATATGATATTGATAAAATAAAAAAATTTTTAAATAATAAAATGAAATTACCAAAAATTAATTATGATACATCTCCAGAAATATTATTTATGAAGATTTATGAGAAAAATTTTTCGTCTATAGATATAGAACTACTAAAATATTTAAATATATTAAATGAAATAAATAATGATGTGATAGATTATTTAGAAAATAAAGATTTATATGATTATAAAGAGGAAGAATTACTTAATCGACTAAAAATAATAAAATTATCATCTATAAAATTATTAGAAAAACCAAAAATATTAAAATCTATAGATTTGACAATAAAATGTCCAAAAAAATATATAGATCTATTAAATTATAATATACATCAATGGAAAGAAATTAACGAACTATTTATATTAAAACAAGAGATAAAAAATTATGATAAAGAGCTAATTAAAAAAGAATTAGATAGACGAAAAATAGAAAAAGAGATTGAAGAATTACAAAATATTACTAAACATATAGAAGCAGTATATAACTACTATGATATAATTGTTGAAATAGAAAAATTAAAAAAGATTAATGAAGAGATAGAAAAAAATAGTACAAAAATATATAATAAAAGATTATTATTAAATAAAACTCTTAATATATTAACAGATATAAAAATAAATATATTTGAATATAAAAATAACTTTATAAAAACAGAATTACAGAATGGATTATCTAGTGTATTTAGTGATAATATAATGATAAATATGACTAATGAAAAATTTAACGATTATACAATATTTAAAATATTATTTAATATAAATAATGAAGATATAAAATTAGAAAATTTAAGTGGTGGACAATATGAAAGATTTTCTGTATTATTAACATGTGTATTAGGAAATTTACTAGGTACACCATTTTTATTAATTGATGAAGCATTTTCAAGTATTAATTCAGACTTAAAGGAGAATATGATAGATTATCTAAATTCTCTTCAAAAACCTTATATATGTGTTATACATGATGCTGAAGAAGGGCTTTTTGATGATATCAGTCAGTTATGATAAAAATAATTTTTATTTAATTAATGATAAAATGGACACGGAGATTTTAAATTTTGGTATTTATGAAAAAAAAACTTATAAACATGTTTTTAATAAACATAAATATTACGTAATTAAATTTTTAGAAACATATCAGGATTTTGATGATTATAAAAAAATGAAATTTTTTATATATGCATTTAATAATATGAAACTTGATTTTGGAAAATATAGTGGACAAACTTTTAATGATATATATAATAATCATATAACTTATATAATTTGGTGTCGGCATAACATAAAAATTACCGATAATAGAATTGCAAATTTATTTCATAAATATATATTATTAAGAAATAGTGATAAATTTGTACTTCCAAAAAAAAATATATTTAAAGGAAAAAATTAAAAAAATATAATGTCTATCTTTGTCTTAGCAATTGTAAAAAATGCTGAAAATAATATAATCAGAATGATAGAATCTTTAAAAAATTTAAATATAAAAAAAATATTTATTAATGATACTGGTTCTACAGATAATACAATAGGAATATTAAAAAATATTCCAAATGTTTCATTATCACTTGAAAATTGGAATAATAATTTTTCTGATGCCAGAAATAAATTAATAGATCGAGCATTTTCGGAATTATCCGATGAAGATAAAAAAGAGAATGTATATTTTTTATTTGCAGATGATGATTTTGTATTTAATTTTGATATAAATCCATTAGAAATAGTTAAAAATTATACATCATTAAATTATAAATTAACTATTTCTAATATTATCACTAATTTTAAATTAATAGTTAAAATATGGAATATAGATCTAAATAGAAGATTAAATTGGAAATATGTTGGAAAATTACACGAAGTTATAGAATTATTTGGAGAAAAAGATATTTCTTATGATACAGATATTAACTTCTTATCTTTAGACGACGGAATAAGAACTAAAAATAAACATAAATATTTAGATGATGCTGTTTTATTAATTAAAGAATTAAATGAAAAAATATCAGAAAATATTAAATGGAGATATATTTTTTATATAGCTATGTCTTTATATAATTATGAAAGTTATGATTTTGCTAAATATTATTTTAAATTAGCAGTTACTGGAAATTATACTGTTGATTATAAATATATTATTAATTTATATCTAGGTTATATATACAAAGAAAAAAATAAAATAGAAAAAAGTATACATTATTTTTATTCTGCATATCAACTTATTTCACTTCGTTGTGAGGCAATAATAGAATTATTAGATTGTTATATAAAAACTAATAATATATCACAAGCAACAAAATTAGTTAATGTTATTATAAATAAACCGAGAATAAAAAGTGGATTATTTGTTAATATTGATTCCTATAATTGGGAATTAGATGAACAATTTCTTGTTGTATATTTATTATGCGGAAAAAAAGATGAATATATATCAGGTATAAAAAAATTAATATCTGAAAAAGAAATAAGAAATATATCAGACGAAGATATTGAAAGAATGATTGAAGATTTAGATGAAGTCATGAAAAATTAAACTAAATGCATATAAATTTTATTAATATCTTTTATACTACATCTACAGCCTATCACTGAATGATGAACTGGTGAGTATAATAACTTTGATTTCCTGCAACTTATATCGATAGATCTAACATTAGAGTTTTTGTCAGACATTTTTGATAAAAAAATAAAAAATTAGAATCATTAATTACACTTTTATAATTTAAAATAGTTGACTGTCTTAATCTAAGTTGTTTTTAACACGAGATTCTATTAGATAATATAATTTATTACAAGAATATAGATTAAATTAGAATAATAATTATTATTCTTACACCACTTAATATACTTTTTTATATTAAATAAAAAAAAGTTATAAAAATGACAGATTTACTAGTTATAGTTTGGTCAGATATTCCTACAGATCAAATTTTGATGTTAGACAATTATCTAAAAAAAAATTATAAAGATTTTGTTGTCAAATATTATGGAATGATGCAACACAAAAATTTAGGTTTAGACGTTTTCGTTAGAGAAAATAATGTAAAAAATATGTTAATATGGCATAGAGGATGTATAACAGAAGAAATTATTAATTCAATTCGTCCATATTTATCAAAAATAATATTATTTAACTGGGATGCTTTATATTTAAATACAAAAAAAACACCAAATTTTGATAAAAATTCTATAAAATATTTAGACTGTGTTTTTATAACAAGCTATGATATAGATAATTATTATATCTCTAACGGAGCAAAAAAATGGTTTTATTTATTACCACCATATAGTCAAGAAATTCATCATCCATTATCAGAGATAGATAAAACTTATGAATGCGATATATCGTTTTGTTTTACCAATATATATGAGGATTTTGATATTCAAAATATAAATAGGAAAGATTTTTTAATAGAACTTATGAAGGCTGCAGATAATTATAACTGGAATTTAGGGTTATATACATCAGAAAGATATAAAACTTTTTGTGGAAAGTATTATAGAGGTTATATAGATTATGATAATACACATAAATTATTTTACTCGAGCAAGATAAATATCTCTATTCATGGAGCAAATTTAGATCATTATATAAATGAAAGATGTATATTAGTCATGGCATCTGGAGGATTATTATTAGTTGATTCTGTTGAAGGTATTAGAGATAGTCTTAAAGATGGAGCGGTTATTATGAAAAATAAAATATCTGATATTATGTATCAGATAAAAGATATATTAGAGAATTATGATAAATATAGTATTTTTAAAGAAAGAGCTTTAGATATAGTTAAAGAGTATAATATTTCTAATTGGTGGAATAAAATATATGCAGAAATTGATAAAAACTAAAAATGAAATTTATTGGTAAATATAAAAATATGACCGAAGCTAGTTGTAGTTATAACTATAAAGATAGATGTCCAATTTGTAATAAAAATGCAGTTTTTGCTTATGATAAACATGAACAGAGATACTGTAAAACTCATAAAAAACCGAATATGGTAGATGTTATAACTAAAAAATGTATATATCCTAATTGCGATATAAGACCAATTTATAACAAACCAGGAAAGACAAAAGCTCTATATTGTAATGCTCATAAAGAGATAGGTATGATAGATGTCAAAAATAGAAAATGTATACATTCAGAATGTGATAAAAGACCAATTTATAACAAACAAGGAGAGACAAAAGCTCTATATTGTAATGCTCATAAAGAGATAGGTATGGTGAATGTTATAAGTAAAAGATGTATATATTCACAATGTGATAAACACCCAATTTATAACAAACCAGGAGAGACAAAACCTCTATATTGTAATGCTCATAAAGATATAGATATGATAGATGTTAAACATAAAAATGTATACAATAAATATAAAGAGAGATATTTATATGAAAATATAAGAAAAAAGTTAAAGATATAACATTATATAAGCCAAAACATTGTGATTATCGAAAGAAGAAAATGAGTTAGATCTTAGATTGATTAAATGTAAAAATAATAATATTTATGATAAAAAATTAAAATAGTTATTTTCATTCTCTGATGAGAATGAAAGTCTCTCATGTAAAAAATAAAAAAATATAATTCACAAAAATAAAAATTTTCTATATAAATATAAAAATGTCAAAAATAAATGAAGACTTTATAGATCCTAAAAATAATATAGGAATAACTATAGCAAGAAATGGAGATACATTATCTGATATGTTAAATCGTTATATAGATTCTGATATTAATTTACAATTTTTTCTTATGTCACCAATTTCGACAAAGATAGATAAATTAGATGAGAAAGAGATATTAGATATAAAACATATAATAACAAAATTTAAAAAAAAATGTTTTGTACATGCTCCATATGTAATAAATATCTGTAAAAAATGGAATACTAATATAGATCTTATAAATTATCATCTAAAAATTGGAAAAATAATAGGTGTATCTGGTATAGTTATACATGTCGGAAAAATAACAAAAATGGATTTTAATGAAGCGATGAATAATATGTATGAAACTATAAAAACATGTTTAAATTATGCTACTAAAGAATGTCCTTTATTATTAGAAACTCCTGCTGGACAAGGGACAGAAACTTTAACAAACATGAATGATTTTATAAATTTTATATTAAAATTTGATACTGATAAATTTGGATGTTGTGTTGATACATGTCATGTGTTTGCATCTGGTTATTATCCAGATATTTATTTAATAGAAGTTTTAATTAGAATACCTGATAAATTAAAACTTATACATTTTAATGGTTCTAAAAAAGAATTTAATAGTTATGTAGATTCTCATGAGTATTTTTCAAATTCAAATAATAAAATACATCGATTTATAATGAATAGATGTATAAATTTAATAAGTATGTATAATATACCTTCAGTTATAGAATAAAAAATAATTATTTCTTATATATGATATTTATGAGAAATAATAATAATAATATTACTAATAAAGTTATTATAGATATAAAAATTATTGAACTATAACTATTTTTGGTTATTGTTATTGGTGTATCATCAGTTAGTGTAAAAGAAGTTTTTTGATTATTACATGGAAAATTTTCTAATTGACACTTAGTCCCAATAGAACTTTTTCCAGCAAATGTCATAATTACATCATCTCCAGATTTTATCAATTGTAAACTATTGTTAATAGTTTCACTCATTATATGAGAACTATTATAATATGCATCTATGGTTGCAAAAGTTGTTCCATTAAGTATTATTATCGCTAAATTATTACCATTACGATTAAAATTTATACTATGATTTTCTTTATTCATAGTTAATTTTGTTATACTTTTATCTATATTTTGTATATCTATTTCTGTTTCTGTAGTTATATTTTCGTTTATATAATTAATTATTTGTCCTATAAAAAGTATAAAATTATCATAATTATTAAACTGTGGTACAAATAACCAGTTTAATAAATATTTATTTGTATTTATTTGAATTGGATTTATTTCTAACATATTAACAACTCCTGATAATGTTATTATATCTATACTAAAATAAGAAATAGTAGTTAAATTCTTTTGTACATAGGGATTTAATATTATTGTATATTTAATACTAAAAAAATTATCAGGAAAAGTATAATTTAATTCAAATCTATAAGAATCACATCCAAATACTTTATCTCCTATAGTTAATCCATTCATTTGATCATTTTTATAATCTCCCTCTGTTGGTAATAATTGACAATACATTCTTGTAGATAATGGAGATAATGGAACATCTTGATAATAAATATATGTAGGATAAAACATAGGACCATAATCATTTTGACAAAAATATTGTTCTCCTGCAACTTCTAAAAAATCATGAACCGTAAACATAATTTGACCAATTGTTGTCATATTATAAATAAAATAAAAAAAATGACTATATTGATCATTTAATAATTCATTAGGAATTGGTCTAGCATATGGAGTTATATCATATGTTCCGGGTTTTATTTTAGATAATTCGGGATTATTTATCCACCCTTGATTTCCATAATTAGAAATTGTATATAAAGGAAGAAATAATTCTTTTGGTATAGATGCGAAATAATTAGGTTGTATTCCATTAAGACTAAAAATATCATTACATCTATAACACGGCCATGCATAATCTCCACTTAAATTATTATTACAAACAGGTAAATTTGTACTTATATCTATCTTATCATTTGGATAACCATATAAATTTACATCACAAGCTTCTGAAACAATATATTCAGTTGGAAAAATAAATGGAGTATTTAAAGACATTTTTTATAAATTATAAAAATAATTTTTTTTATAATTTATAAAAAATGAGAGATATAATATTTAATCTATATGTAATAAGAGAATTAATTAAAAATAGAGAAAAAAATAAAAAATAAAAATTTAATTATTCAATAATTAAATTTTTATTTTTTAATACTCAAAAAAAATAAAATTAGATAATGAATATTGAAGTACAACATATTATTCCTGATGATTCTATACATTACATTGAATCATTACATAGTGTAAGTATACAATTTTTGGAGAAATTATATATACAAAATCTTAGAAAATGTTTTAATTATTTATATGAAAAATTTTGTTTAATATTATCATATACTGCACATACAAATATATTAAAATTAATAAGTGATGATGTAAAAAATTCAGATATAATAGATAGAGTATTTAGAAAATTATATGAAAATCAAAATGAAGATATTATGACTATCTTAGATGTATATCGAAATCCTATAATTAATAAAAAATGTATAAATACATATATATTTTCGATATATAGTTATGCTCCAGATGATGTTAAGATATTTTTTAGAATAAAAAATTATGATATGATAAAATTAGGATTAAAATTAACTAAAGATTTTGAGATAGATATAGAAAAGCAGATAATTGAACATAAAAGTATAAAATTATTTATTATAGGTATAGATACATCTCCTGAATTATTTATAAAACTAATAAAATATTATATATGTGATAGTACATTTGGAGTAAATATGTCATATGAAAACCAAGATAAAATTATAAAAATTATGAAAAAAAAAGAGAATTCTGTTAAATTCTTATATGCATGCTCATGTTTTACTAATATTGTTCCATATAGAATAAAACCATTATTAGAAGGTATTAGTGCTATACAAATACCACTAGATGTTGTGCCAAATTATATATTCATACAAACGGTAGTTAATTTAATACCAAATACTCAATTTGTTATAAATATGTTCGATGAATATAATAGTATCGATAAAACAGATAGTTTAATATATATAATAAAAAATAAAAAGAAAATCGAACATTTTAAGAGTTATTTTGATATAAAATTGATAAAAAATATGATGAGGCGAAAATTGATAAAAGAAGTAGAAAGATTATTAAAATATGTTGATTTTGATAATAGTATATTGGTCTATCTATTTATTATAAATAAAGTAGACATAAACATAATAGAAAACTTTATATGTAAACATTTAGATATACTAGATATTAAAGTAGTTAAAAATTTTATTTATGAAATGTATCTCAATGGTTATATATTTAATAATTTATTAGCAAAATTAGCAGAAACAAATGATGATGCGATTTATGAATACATATATTTAATTCCTCGTTGTAATATAAATAGTACTCTTATAAAATTTTTCGATAATTCAGAAAAAATATATTATAAAGTATATGATTATATAAAATATATTAATAATTTTACTCCAAGTATTAAATTTATAAAAGTATTTATGTCATATCATTTAATGACAGAAACTATAGCAAAAGAATTATATTCTAAAATAGATTTTGGTAATATGGAGAGTTATAAAGAGATAAAATTAATGACTACTGTCTATATATATCTAGAAAAATATCCAGAATTGGCTGATAGTTTTACGAAAAATATTAGAGATACAAAAGCAGATACATCTATAGTTTCTAAAGAACCCACGTCTAAAATGTCTTATTTTTATGAATTGTGTAGTATTATGTAAATTTTTAATTTTTTCTAATTTAATTGAAAAAATATCAGAAACATGAAAAATTTCTAGTTTTCAGTCTAGGAGTATTAAAAATATAAAATATCAGAAAAAAACGTGTTTCAGCTAATTTTATTCGCGAACAAAAATTAACAAAAGTTAATCACTTCAAAAAGTTATATTAACAACATTTTAATAGCTTCTATATACTATAATTTCTCAATTTTTAACTAATTCGACTTCTAATGATCAATATTAAAAAATATAACTAGTTCTATTTATATAATAATACAAAAAATCATTAAAAATATCTCTCAATATTACAATTATAATATTAAGTACTAAAAACAAACCATATTCATAACTATGATTTTTAAACAAAAAATGATATCTTATTAATCTAAGATGTAATATTAATCATAAATTATGTTATAATTGTATAAAAAATATGACTTTTTGTAATATATGAATAATCATTTATGAACCATTGGCTGATATTGTTATTTCTACCGGGATTTGCGTAACATTTTGTATTGATGTTGATATGTTCATATTATATTGTTTATTATTTATATATAAATTTGTGTATTTGTAGGTTGGTTGGTATTGATAATAGACGTTATCTATTGAATTTGTATATAAACTATTAGATATTTGAATATTTGTTGGTAAACTATAAGTACCAGTGATAGTTAATATAATTTGTAGATCCAACACCAGAACTCATTTTTTATATCTTAAATATAAATTTTTTTATTTTTTTTTAAAAAATGAAACTTGTCTTAACAAATAAATTTAATATACTTAAAACGGATACAATACAAATAACAAATGGAATATATGAATTTGAATATGACATGTTGTATAATGATGTTAAGTTAGATAAATGGTTGGAAAAAGTAAAAAATACGACATCAGATACAAAAAATATAAAAATTATATATTCGGGAAGAGATATTTTTAAAGCATATGTAAAAGCTCTTAATAAAATAAGAAGAAAAAATATATTTGAAAAATTTATAAGAAAGAAATTAAATCTTTACGATGTATTTTTGATAAATCTAAATAAAGATGATATAGATAATATTAAAACAAGATTATTAGAATTAAGAGAAAATTATGAAATACAATTAGAAAATATCTATGAAAATAAAAATTTAATGAATAAAATTATCTCTATAGATAGAACATGTGAAATACTTGATAAATATTGTAGAGGTGCTCCCAGAGAAGTATCAAATTATTTATTAGAGAGAAGAAGAGAGAATATAAAAAATGAAATAAAATTAGATAGATATTCTGGATTTTTTTTTGAAGAAGAAGTTATTAATAAATTATCTAAATATAATTATATAGCAAAAATAGAATTAATGGCCGGATTTTTACATACTGATAAGATAATTAAAGGAGATGTTGATGGTTTATTATTTCATATAGAAAACGAACACGACAAGTATCCTTTAATAGTTATAGATAGTTTTATAGAAATAAAATTATCAAATGTTAATATTCTTCCAGATATAGAGAAGATGTCTAATCTAATAAGTCTATTATTAAAGAATAAAATGAATATTTATTTTAAAAAATTAGGTAATTATTATGTTGATAACTCATTATGGATGCCAAATGAAGAATCCGAGTTAGTTTTTAATAACAATTCGTTTTATAAATTATCCCCAGATGTTAATAATATAATAAAATATAATACTATCTATATAATTCATAAAACACCAAGATCATCAATAAGCTTTACATATATTAATGGTCAAGATATTAAAACAATAAAAAAATATATAAGAAAAAATGAGATATATAAAATAAAAACTTATATTAGTAAGAGTATAGAAATAAATTTTGATAATTTAGATATATTTATAGATATTATGAATCAAAATAATTTATTAGAGTTTGATGATGGAAAAAAATTAAACTATGGAATTAAAAATTAAATTTTATAAAATAAAAAAAATGTTTCGAGATATAACTACTATTTATCCTCTAAAGATAGAAATAGATGATTATTCAGATACTATTATAGAACATTTAAGAATTTTAGAATTTAAATATTGGATCTATAATATTAGTATAAATGATTATAGAAATTTAGAAATAAATTTATCAATAAATAATGATATAGAATTTTTCGATAATATAATTGATGATTCATTAAGATATTATTGGTATCTATCTTCTGGTTGTTTTAATGAACTCAGAAATTTTTATATGATTTTAAAAAATATGAGAGATAATTATTATTTATTTTACGATGATTGTATTGATAATAGTATTATTATAAAAGATAAATACAATACTATTTCACAAATAATAGTAATTGAAATTTATGGAACTTCCAGTCATCCTTTAGAAGAAGTAAATATAAATATAATAAATACAAATAATTAATGTAAAGTACTTACTGTATTTATTATTGTCATTTCCGATATTTTCGAGATTGTTGAATTTGTTTATAATCGCTTAGGTTTACTAGAAACTATTTAGATCACAAGACGGGTAGAAATATTAAACATATAGAAATTCCCGAAGATTATGGATTTTATTCTGTATATTCTGCATATAATAGTAATCGCGATTATAAGAATTTTTTTATTAATTCTAGGTTTATAGTTTATAATATAAGAGATTAATAATTATTTTAATATAATGTGTCATATTTTTTTAATTTCTTGATTATTTCACCAACTATATATTGTTTATCTTTTTTTATTTTAAAATCATTATATGGATTAGATATATTATATCTATATATAGGAATATCTATAAATTTAATATTTTTGCCGGCCATTTCTAGCATAGGGAACATAAAGGACCAATCCCATGCTACATCATAATATTTTCCCTTATCATCTCCATCTTTAAATCTTAAATCATCATCTTTTATTTCTTTCCATAATTTATATCTAAAAGTTCGTAAATGTGAAAATAATATATTTGATTCTCTATAAGATTTATTTTCTATAATATTTTCTGTTATATTATAACTACCAGTTTCTAATTGATTATTACTATAACCGAAAATATCATGATTATCATCTAAATTATATAAAAAATTGCCATATGTAATTAAAATATTATGATCATAATAAAAATCAAGAATATTTAAAGTATTATCAATTATAAAATCATCTCCATCCAATAATACTATTATATCATCATCTTTTGGTTTCATAATGTTGATTCCCATAACTATATTATATAAAGCTCCCATATTTGTATCATTTCTTATTAATGTCCAATTCATTTTTTTACAAAATTTTGAACATATATTTTTATGTTCATCATCCGATGCATCATCTATGACACATACCCTCATATTATTATAATTTTGTGCCTTAATAGACATCAAACATCTTTTTATATATTTTGAACAATTATAACTAGGGA
>Ga0169931_10002987_pt1 | contig 27183 bp, 15 predicted proteins | sample Kivu_15m_20L_FD_129675 | JGI IMG/M metagenome (GOLD analysis project Ga0169931, IMG submission 129675) | Freshwater microbial communities from Lake Kivu, Western Province, Rwanda to study Microbial Dark Matter (Phase II) - Kivu_15m_20L... | ecosystem: Environmental > Aquatic > Freshwater > Lake...
GACATGCAGCCCCTCAAGGACCAGCTCAAACCCACCCTCCAACTCGCCGCCTAAAACCAACCAAACTCAATCCTTCCACTCCTTTGACCCACACCTTTTGCTGAACCTTGACGCACACAACCTATTCGCAACCCTTGGACGTGCCCTCCGGCGCCTTTCAAGTTCCGGGCGACGCACCTGCAATGGGTTACGCATCATTGCGAAGGCCTGCGAATGGCCCTCCTGATGCCTGTGGAGAATCTGCGAACCGGCGGAACTGACCTGATACGCGGTCGGCCGGCAAGGGAGATGCAAAGCATGAACGGAATAAAACGCCTCGGCAGTGCCTTCGTAGCCGCCCTGATCGCGGCCATTTTCCTCATGGCCTTGGCCCACCGCATGGAGGCAGCCACAGCGCGGATCGGGATCGGAGACTTGGTCGTGACCAACCTTGTGCCCATCGATACCAACCGGGTGGTGGTCGACGTCATTGGATTCGCGGCGGTCCCGGTCGTTGAGATCAATGAACTCGGCGCTGCTCCCGTTCCGGTAATGATCGTCCGCCAAGGCACGGGAACGAACGTGGCGAGCGTTGAGGTCGTGTCCGAAGGCGTCACTGCTCAGCCCGGGGCCGATTTTGTGCCTGTGAGCCAGACGGTTACGTTTCCCCCGGGCATCGGAGCGATACCGATCATGGTCAGTGTCATTCCGGATGAGATCCCAGAAGGGCCGGAGCACTTTCGGCTCCGCCTGCTAAACCCCCGGGGCGCGCAGTTGGGAACTGCCGAGCAGCCGATCATCATCATCGACACGCCTGTGGTTCCGTCCGATGTCATTGAATTCGCCCTGATCGGTCCCGCCGGCTTAGCCGAGGGGGGGCCGGCCGGGTCCATCACACTGACCCGCGAAGGTGCCGCCACCCAGCCGGCTTCCGTGCGGGTGACGTCGGTGGATGGGACGGCGCAGGCGCCGCACGACTACGGGCCGGTGGACCTGGTGGTGACTTTTCCGCCTGGCGTCCGTTCCCAAACTATCGCCATCCAGGCACTCGCGGATGATTTCGCCGAGGGGCAGGAGTTCTTCAGTCTGCAGCTGGCAGCGCCCACGTCCGCGGTGCTCGGAGTCCGCACGACCACGGAAGTGATCATCGTCGACGTTCCACCGGCGGCCGACTTGGAATTGTCCAAGGTGGCCAGTGTGAACGAATCCGTCCGCGGTGAGGAAATCGTGTTCACGCTGACAGTCGCCAATCGCGGTCCGAGCCCGGCCAAGAACGTGATAGTGCGCGACCATTTGCCGCCGCAACTCGCCTTCGCCCGGCTGGCCGACGGCGAAGACCCCGCTGGGTTTGAGCCCGCGAACGTGCGCTGGAACATCCCGCAACTGGCGGTCGGAGCCACCAAGGTGATGCGCTTTGTGGCCCGCGTGACCGCGGCCGAAAATTTCGAGAACCAGGCGGAGGTCGAGCGCAGCGGCACTCCGGACCCGGACTCCGTTCCCGGGAACCGCGACCCTGCGGAAGACGACTTCGCCTTCGTGTTTTTGCCGGTGAAAGTGGACAAGGCCGACCTCGCCCTGACCAAGGAAGTCGGCGTCATCGACGGCGGAAAATTCGTTCCCCTCGTCCCCCAGGCCGGCCAAAAGCCGACTTCGCTCGTAGGCAAGCCAGTGGTTTTCCGCCTCAGCGTCAGCAACTTGGGACCGGATGGCGCGAAGGGCGTGCTGGTAACCGACACGCTGCCCGCCGGCTTCAAGTTTGAGGCGGCCGTGGCGGCAGCCGGAACGGCGTTCGACAAGGCCACGGGCAAATGGACCGTCGGCGAGCTCGCGGCTTTCGCGACCAAGGATCTTCTCATTGAAACCAAGCCGGACAAGCTGGGCGAATTTGAGAACCAAGCCGTGGCCGCCGCGGATTCCGACGATCCCGTCCGACCCAACAATTCGGCCCAGGCGGCGTTCAAAGTAGTGGGTGCTACCTACTGTGCGGCCGTCAAACTGTGTGACGACACCGGCATCGCTTGGTCCAACCGCGACGTGGTCCTTTCGCAGGGAGGAAAGCAGTGGATGGCGAAGACGGACGCGCTCGGAGCCTTCTGTTTCCGCGACCTGATTCCCGGGGTCTACAAGCTTGTGATCGCCGGCGCCGCCGCCGCCGGAGTGGCCGGATGGACCGACGATCCGCTCACGATTGATGGTGAGTTCCCGAACAATCCCATCACCTATTCGCTGCCAGTTCGCCGGATCAGCGGAACTGTCACAGTCGACGGCCAGAACGCGCCGTTCCCCGGAGTCTCGGTGACCGCCAAGGGAGCTGGTGCGGCGAAAGTCACCGTGACCGATGCCAACGGGCGCTACTCTTTCGTCGGCTTCGCAGAGGCCGAGGCCGTGGAAGTCACCATCGCCCCGCTTCCGTTCCCCAAGGCGGTCGCCGTGCCCAAGGTTCACAAGATTCAATTCGTCGTTGGCGGGCCTTGCGATCCGAAGGCTGATTTCGCCATCCGCGGCGGCTTTCCCGTCACCGGCAAGCTGGCCGCGTGCGACCGGAAGGGCCTGCCGATTCCCGACGCTGAAGTCACGCTGGGAAACGCCGCCAATGCGGCGCTCGCGAAAGTCAGGACGGACAGTTTCGGACGCTTCACCTTTACCAACATTCCTCCGGGCAATTACACCCTTACGGCAAGCCATCCGTCCTACACGTTTCCCAATCCCCTCGAGAACAACGTCAACTTCGCGGCTGCGCCGGACCCCAAGACCTATGTCGGCACTCCCACCGGGGTAGTCTCCGGCCGCATCATTAACGGGCTGAAGGAACCGTTGCCTGGCATTCAGGTGCGGCTCATCAGCAACCTGAATCCGCTCACCATCGCCGCGACCGCCACGACCGACCAAGGCGGACGCTTCAGCTTCGCGGTGGGCCCGGGTGTTCCCGCCGGTCGATACCTCATCGCGCCGGTGCCCAATGTGGCCGGACTTTCCTTCACCCCTGAATCGGTGACGGCTCAACTGGGCGGCAACGCCTGCGCCGCCTTCGCCCTGTTTCAGGCCCGCGAGCACGTGGTCGAATTGATGGCCCTGGAGGTCGTGCAGGTGATCCAGGACTGGCAGAATGGCGCCCCGCTGGTGGCGGAAAAGCCGACCGTGGTCCGGGCGTTTCTCAGAGCCTTGGGCGGCGCCAACCGGCGGATTCCGGTTTCATCCGCGAAGCTGACCGTCACGGGCAACGGAGGCAGCGCGACGCTCCGACCAGTAGCCGGAATCGAAGCCAGCAATGACTACCTGACCAAACGCGACGATCCCGCCACCAGTCTCCGCTTCGACGTGCCCACCGGACTTTGCAAGGGCGCGGTCACCTTTGCGCTGAGCTGGGACAAGGGACTGATCACTACCCACGTGAACGCGGAGCAGACCGCGGTCCGCAACAACGCGACTACTGTGAACTTTCAGAACGTCGCCCCGCTTCCGGTTCGCTGGGTGCTGGTGGACTGGCGGCGCGGCGGAAAGAGTGGGGCGGCGGCTCTCGCCGATCTGAACCGCCAACGTAGCCGCATTCTGCATGCCTTGCCCCTCAGCCGGGTCTCTCCGCCCGGTCGACCGCTGACGTTGACTTGGCGGCCGCTGGTGGACCCGACTGACCCCAACAATGACAAGGCTTGTTGGGCAGACTTGACTCCGAAATTCAACGCCCTCGCGGCGGCCAACCAGTTGGGAGGAATTTTCCTGGGACCTCTGGCTCCGCCTCGGGACGACATTTTCCATGGAATCATAACGGGCACACGGATCGGCGGCGCCGCGACTGGCATTCCGGCCAATGCCTCGTTCGCGGACATGACCACCGACCCCGTGCTGCATCGCAACACTCCCGCCCATGAGATCGGCCATGTCCTCGGCCGCCACCACAGCGTGCACTCGGCCTATGGCGTTGCTGTGATCGGTGGGGTCCAAGCCAAGAAAGGAGCCTGCGACGAACTCGCACTGGCCAGCGCACCGGATTTCCCGATGGACCTCCATGACGGGAATCCGTGGCTCCCCGTCCTCGGCCCGACGACCCGCGGCATCTTCCGGGAAGGCCACGGGTGGGACGCGGGCTTCAACCTCTACGTGAACCCCAAGAAGACGGCCGACCTGATGAGCTACTGCGAGTTCACCACGAAGTGGGCTTGGTCGAGCCTGCACACGCACGGCGCTCTGTTTGGCGCCATGCGCTCCCGCTACGGTGGCGGCGCAGCCCGGGTCCGCCGGGCAGCCGAGCCGGGCGATCCGATCCCCCATCTGGTCGTCCGTGGTGAGATCACGGACAACGGCGCTGCGGTCGAACTGGCTCCGCTCCGGGTGTTGCGCCGGGCAGTCGTTGCGGAAGAACCGATGCCCGGTCCGTTCTTCGTGCGGCTGCTCGGAGCCGGCAACGTTCTCCTCGAGGCCAAGCCTTTCCTGCCCCAGTTCCAGCTTCCGTCCACGGGCCCCCTGACCGGCAACGAGGTGATTCGGGGCGCTTTCAACGTGGAACTGCCGTTACCGTCCGGCCTCGTCGCGGTTGAAATCACCCGCGCGGGCATGGTGTTGGGCCGGTTTAACCTGACTGCCACCGCTCCGACCGTCCAACTGACCACCGCCAATCTCAACGATGGCCGCGTGGTCCTCGCATGGCAGGCGGCCGATGCCGACGGCGATGCACTCCGTCATGACGTGCAGTTCAGCGCCGACAACGGAGCGAACTGGCAGACGCTCGCCGCCGAACTGGTGGAGACTGAAGAATCGTTCAGCGTTGCCGCTTTGGGTGGCGCTGCGCAGGCCCGCTTCCGAATCGTGACGACCGATGGCTACAACCAGACCGCTTCCGATCCTTCGGCTGCCCTGACCCTCCCGGACCAACCACCGGTCGTGGCCTTCGAATCGCCGACCGAAGGCGAGCCCATCATGGGCGACCGCGAGGTGACGTTCCGTGCCACCGCATCGGATATTGAAGATGGCGACATCGCCGAGCACCGACTCGTCTGGCGTTCGGATCGGGACGGCGAACTCGGCATCGGCTCCGAACTGATGGTGCCAACCAGCCGGCTCAGCGAGGGCGACCATCTGGTCACAGTGACGGCCACGGATTCCGCCGGTCTGACGGGTGAGGCCAGCCAAAAACTGACCGTGCAACGGCGTCCGTCGGTGCCGTTGGGGATCAACTATCGGGAAGGATCGGTCGAGATTAGCTGGCCAGTCACCCATTCGCAGTGGCGCCTGCAAGGAAGTTATGCCGTCGGCCCAGACGGATGGTTTCCAATCAACGAAGATCTCGTCGAAGTGGGAGACAGCGTCCGCATCCAGGTCGCCCCCGAAGGCGACGAGACGCTGTTCTTCCGGCTGACCGAACCGGTCGAGTAACCCGGTCCAACCCCACTAGGCGGCAGGAGCGCCGCCTGGTGGCGGAAGTGCGCTACCGGGGGCAAGCTGTCCGCGGTCGATGGCGGCTCCGCGATCGCGGAGCTTTAAGGCCAACCTCGAGTCCTTCCGCGACCCACTGAAGAACCGCCGGAAGTTCATCGTAAGCAAACTGCAATACGCCCACCGAACAGCGGCGGCAAATCCGGCGGTCACTTACGGCGATGCTTCGACCGCGGCCCGACATCACGCAGGTTTATCGATCGGAAGCCCAGCCGGAACGCGGGCGAATCCGGCTTCAGACCCAATTCCGGACGGTTCGGGTCCACGAGGCGCGGATCGGCAATCACAGAATTCGGATCCTGCCCGCGCGCCTGCCACGACGCCCACGGTTTGCTGGCAAAGTGATACTGGGCCGTCTCGGTTCCGAGGCGGGTATCGAACCAAATGTTCCCGTCACTCCAGAACTGGTTCGTCGTTCCGTCCCAACTGCTGCCCAGCAGCGTGCCGGAGTTCGCGATGACCACGTTGTTGGTGAACCAGAACGAGCGGTGCGCCTCCACACGGGTCCGCATGACGGAATGGTTCCCGTTCCACGCGAGCAGATTGTTGCGGATCACGTTGTCGCGGCCGTAGTGCTGGTGAAAGCCCGCGTCCTTGCAGCGGTAGGCCACGTTGTTCTCCACCACGATGCCGGTGCTGCCTTCGTCCGTGTAGAGCGCCCAGCCGCCGTAGCGGTAGCTCTGCACGTCGCGGAAGAGGTTGTTGCGGATGACCGTCCCCGGTTGCGGACCGAGCGTGTAGAAGCCGCCCATGTCGCTCAGCTTCCCCTGGCCCACCCGTTCCACGAGGTTGAACTCGACGATATTCTCCCGGCAGGGCGTGGTCTGGTAACCCCAGTTCCAACCGATGGAAATGCCCGTGTAGAACAGATCCGCGATGTGATTGTGCGCTACGCGGTTGGTGCCGCTCTGGAAAATGATCACGCCGCAGCCCGGCGCGAAGATCCGCCCCAGGCGGATGATTTCATTATCGGACACCTCGTGGGAATGGCACGCGTCGAAGGGCGTCGGCTGACGGTCTCCCGGTTCGCCGATCCGCACGCCGCCCGCGCCGAGGTCACCCACGGTGTTGCCGATGAACTTCCAGCGCTGGGTGCCGCGCCCGAGATCAACGCCGTAACCCGCCAGGTTGACGAAGGTGCAGTCTTCCACCCGGCAATCGACTGCGTGGGTGGCGCGGAATCCGCCCCGCATCGGCACCGCGGATTGCGGTGAAATCAGGCCGTCCGCAGGCACGTCATAGTCAGCGTCGCTGAACGTCAGCCCGGCAAAGGTGAGGCCCGTGACTGGCGTTCCCGTTTTGGCATCGCCTTCGACAAGGACCACCTCCCGCAGTCGCGGCGCCACCACGGTCGCCCGGTTGGGATTCACACCTTTCGGTGCCAGCAGGCTCAGGAGCCCGGACTTTCGGTCCAGATACCACTCGCCCGGCACATCGAGCGCATCAGGCACATTCTCGACCCAGTAGCGCGCGTCCGGTTCGTCCATCCAGTAAGGCCGAGGACCGCCGGGAAGTTCCGCCACGTGGTCCGCGGAATCCACCGCGCGAATCGGCACCTGCAGGTCGGTCCACTTCATCAGCATGATCAACCGGGCATCGGGCAACTGGGCCCACTCCGGCCGGATGTCGCCGGGTTTGAACGGAAGCGCAATGGGCGACTTCTCCCCCAGTTTGCCGGCTGTCTGGAAGTAACCCTCGTTGGGGGTGCGCGCGCGTTGCACCCGCTGGCCGTCCACGAACAGTTGGTGGAAATACCACTGGCCCGCCGCCACCGCGGGCAGTGGCACCGTCCACAGCCCCCTCCGCCCGGAATCCTCCCGCCAACCGGTCAACCGCATGCCGCCCGACAAGATCGTCTTCCCCAGAGATTTCGCCCGCAGGGTCAGGCCGGAGTCCGCCGGGACAAGCCGGAGCGGCTCGGCCAATTCAAAGCGCCCACGACCGAATTCGATGGTCACCGCGTCGGCTGGCCGGGCCGCCTTCAGCTTCCGGGCGAGTTCAACCGCCGCATGCACCGTGGCCACCGGGCGGCGCCCGCCGCCGTCGCCCGCGTCATTTCCATTGACCTCAAGGTGCACGGTCGCGGCGGAAACGGAGACCAGGAGCACCAGGGGAAGCAGAAAACGCATGGGCCTTGGACGGCGACCGCAGCCCGCTTCATTCGAGGCGGCTTTCGATGCCAGTTTCCTAACTTGGGAATTGGCCTCTCGGAAGCGCCCGGTGAATACTTCGCGCATGTCCCATCGTCGCCTAGCGGCCATGACCTGGAACCGGTTCCTTGCCGTCGCCGCCCTTGTTGCTTTGCCCGCTGCGCTTTCCGTGCGCGCGGCCGGCCTGGTTCAACCCGCCCCGCTGGCCGAAAAGGTCGAGGAAGGCGAGGTCCTGCTAGGCGAACTCAATTGCGTCGCCTGCCACACGACTACCTCCGCAGTTCGCGCCCGCCTCAATTCCCGCGGGGCCCCGCTGCTTGGGGCCGATGGCCTGCGAATCACTCCCCAATGGCTGCGCGGTTGGCTGAACGATCCCGCCGCCGCAAAACCCGGCAACGCCATGCCGCACGCCCTCCACGGGCTCGCCGGTCCGCAGCGGGCCGAGGCGGCCGAGGCGCTCACCCACTATCTGGTGTCCCTCGCGCCCGCAGGAGCGCCGGCCGGGGTCAGCGCCGACCCCGCTCGCGCTGAAGCAGGCAAGGCCCTCTATCACGAGGTCGGGTGCGTCGCCTGTCATGCACCGATGGAACTCCGCTCCGACATTCCGGATGACGCTTATGCCCGCGCCGTCGCCAAATCCGTTCCGCTCGGAAACTTGGCGGAAAAGTATCCCGCAGGGGAACTCGTCCGCTTCCTGCGAGACCCGCTGAAATTTCATCCCGGTGGCCGCATGCCCGCTTCGGGACTCAGCGAAGCCGAGGCCGTCAGTATCGCCACCTACCTCCTGAGAGAGCAGATTGCCGAAGCCACCAAAGCCAAGGCTGCCGCTGTGAACGGGCTTCAGTTCGATTATTTCGAACAATCCTTCGGCAGTTGCGGCGAGTTCGACACGGCCGTCGCCAAGCAGTCGGGCGTCACCGACACCATTACGACCAAAATGGCCCAGCGGGACGGGGAGTTCGGCCTGCGGTTCAAGGGCATTCTCGAAGTCCCGACGGACGGCGAATACACCTTCTGGCTGAACTCCGACGACGGTTCCCAGCTCTTCCTCGACGGCCAGCGTCTGATCAACAACGACGGCGATCACGGTGCGATCGAGAAGTCGGCCAAGACCAGCCTCAAGGCGGGTCCGCACAGTTTCGCGCTGCTGTTCTACCAGAACGGCGGCGGCCACGAACTCGGCCTCCGCTGGGCCGGGCCCGATTTCAACCGCCGCCCCATCCCCGCCGAGGCGCTGAAGCACTTCGCTCAGCCGATGCTTCCGCTGGGTCACACCGAATTCAGCGTGGATCCGGCCAAGGCGAAGAAAGGCCGGGAACTCTTCGCCTCTCCCGCAATGAACTGCGTGGCTTGCCACTCGGTGGACAATCTTGCCTTCATCCCGGCCAAGCCGCTGCTGGACCTGGCCCCACGCAGTTCCGCCGGTTGCCTCGCCGACTCGGTTCCTGCCACTGCCCCGAAATTCGACCTGTCCGACAGGCAACGCGCCGCGCTGAGGAAGGCTGTCGCCGCCGCGGCCACACTCGCCGAACCGCTCCCGGCAGATCTGAAGGCGGCCAAGACCATGACGCAGCTTAACTGCTACGCCTGTCATTCCCGCGACGGGATCGGCGGGCCGTTCGAAGGCGGCCGATCGGACTGGTTCAAGGTCCACGGCGAAGCCGACCTCGGCGACGAAGGCCGCGTGCCGCCCCACCTCAGCGTCGTGGGGATGAAATTGAGGCCCGGCTGGTTGTCCGAGGTTATCGCCAAAGGCCCCAAGGTCCGCCCCTACATGGCCACGCGGATGCCGGCCTTCGGCAAGGCCCATGCCGAAGCACTGGCGCCGGCGCTGGTCGCGGCGGACAAGTTCGACGACGCGCAGCCCGAGCCGGCCCTCACGGACCGCGATGCCAAGTTCGGCTGGAAACTGGTCGGGCGTGACGGCCTGAGCTGCATCGCCTGCCACACCTTCACCACCTACGGCTCCACGGGCATTCCCGCGCTTGCGCTGGACCAGATGGCCGACCGCGTCACCTGGGATTGGTTTCGCCGCTACCTGCCCGATCCCGCATCGCTGCGGCCGGGCACCCGCATGCCGACGTTCTGGCCCGAGGGCAAGGCGGTGAACACTGCCATCCTCGGCGGCGACACCGACGCCCAGATCAAGGCCATCTGGGCGTGGCTCAACGACGGAGCGAAAGCCGAAGTGCCCGCGGGTCTGGTTCGCGGCCGCAAGGAGATCATCGCCGACAAAGAGGCGGTCATATACCGGCATTTCATTGAGGGCGCCGGCTCTCGCGCCATTGGCGTCGGCTATCCGGAAAAGGCGAACCTCGCGTTCGACGCCAATCAACTCCGGCTCGCGCTGGTCTGGCAGGGCAGCTTCATCGACATGTCGCGCCACAGCACCGACCGTGGCACCGGCTACGAACCACCGCTCGGCGACCACGTGCTCAAGCTCGCCGATGGACCGGCGTTCGCCGCGCTCGCCAACGCCGAGGCTCCGTGGCCCGCCGCGCCTGATCGCTTGTCCGGCCCCAACCGTTTCCTCGGCTACCGGCTCGATGCCAAACGGCAACCCGCTTTCCGCTACCGCGTGGGCGGCGTGACGATCGAGGACTTCCCGCAGCCCAAGGCGGGTGAGGTGGACATGACCTTCGTCCGCAGCTTCAAGCTGACTGGCAGCGGCTCCCTGTGGTTCCGCGCGGCGGTGGGTGACATCAAGGCGGCAGGCGACGGAACCTTCAGCGTGGACGGCAAGCTCAAGGTCCGTCTCCGCGGTGGCGGCGAACCGAAGATTGTGGGCAACGAGCTCCGCCTGCCGGTCACCGCGCCCGGCGAATTCACCGTGGAGATGACGTGGTGATCGAATGACCAAGGCACAATGACCAACGTCCAAACATCAACTCTTTCGCCTTCAACGATGAAATTCTCCGACGCCAATCGCCGATCCGTTGCCGCAGTCCTTTCCGTTTGCTCATTGGTCATTGGCCATTGGTCCTTTGACTCCGAAGCCGCCAGCGCCGTGGCCGTGCGCGAGGCCGAGTATTACCCGCTGATCACCGTCCCCATTCCCGAGGGCATCGTGCTGGAGGCCGGCGCCATCGCGGCGCTGCCGAAGCAGCGGATCGCCGTCACCACGCGGCTCGGCGACATCTACTTCGTGGACGGCGCCTACCAGAACCCGCCGACCAACGTGAAGTTCACCCAGTTCGCCTCCGGCCTCCACGAAGTGCTCGGGCTCTCTCAGGGCAAGGATGGCTGGTTCTACGCCACGCAGCGTGGCGAGATCACCCGTCTGCGCGACACCAATGGCGACGACCGCGCCGATGAGTTCGAGACTTTCGCAGACGGCTGGGGCATCGGCGGCGACTACCACGAATACGCCTTCGGCTCGAAACCCGACCGCGAAGGCAACATCTGGGTCGTGCTCTGCCTCACCGGCTCATTCACCAGCGAACATGAGTTCCGCGGCTGGGGCTTGCGGGTGACGCCCGAGGGGAAGGTCATCCCGACCACCAGCGGCATCCGTTCGCCCGGCGGCATCGGCATGAACCACCTCGGTGACATGTTTTACACCGACAACCAGGGCCCGTGGAACGGCACCTGTTGGCTCAAGCACCTCACGCCCGGCGGCTTCGTGGGCAATCCCTCGGGCTTCAAGTGGTATTCGCTCGCCACCAACCTCGGTGTCGCGCCCAAGGAACCCGCCAGCAATTCCCGCATCGCCACCGAGCGCGCCAAGATGAAGGAGTTCGTCCCGCCCGCGGTCGGCTTTCCCTACAACAAGATGGGCCAGAGCGCGTCGGGCATCGCGAACGACTTCACGGCCGGCAAGTTCGGCCCATTCGCCAACCAGCTTTTCGTCGGCGACCAGACGTGGAGCACCGTCATGCGTGTCTATCTGGAAAAGGTGAACAGCGTCTATCAGGGCGCGTGCTTCCCGTTCCGCGAGGGACTCGACTCCGGCACGCTGAGCCTGGAATTCGCGCCCGACGGTTCGCTCTTCGCCGGCGGCACGGACCGCGGCTGGGGCGCCCGCGGCGGCAAACCCTTCGCGCTGCAACGCCTTGTCTGGAGCGGCAAAACGCCCTTCGAGATCCACGAGATGCACGCCAAGCCCGACGGCTTCGAACTTACCTTCACCGAACCGGTGGACCCGAAGTCCGCCGGCGACATCGCTTCCTACACGTTCGAGAACTTCACCTACATCTACCAGTCCAACTACGGTTCGCCCGAAGTGGACCGCGAGAAGCCGCCCATCGAATCCGCGACCGTCGCCCCGGACGGCAAGAGCGTGCGCCTGAAAGTGAAACTCACGATCGGACACATGCACGAATTGAAGGCGACCGGCGTAAAGTCAGCGAAGGGACAACCCCTGCTGCACTCGGCAGCCTACTACTGGCTGAACGAGATTCCGGCGAGGTAGGCTAGGGCGTGTCTTCAAACCGGCTACGGAGCAGCGGAAGACAGTAGCCCCGGGCGTTAGCCCGGGATTGGGCTGTGACCCGGCAGAAAGGCGTCTGTCACTCCTCCGAAGCTGTTGACGCTCAGGAAACCGAAACCACAGCTCACGCTGTGGTTACCTTCTTCCGCACCTCCGGCGCTGGAAATCGGGTTTGAAGACGCTCCCTAGCTTCGACGGCTGTGGGACAGCGACTTCGCCATCCCACAGCCAGCACCTGCACCGATTCAATCCTCCGGCCGCTCCCCGCTGGGCGCCATCTTCACGAGGCGCGGCATGAACTCGGCCAGCACCTCGACCAGATCGGTCTGCGCGGCCATCACCTGGTGGATGTCTTTGTAAACGCCGGGCACCTCGTCGATGCCGGCGGACAGCAGGCGCACGTTGCGTTCCCGCAGCACCGGATTCACCGCGCTCCATTCAAACGTCTCCTCTGCCTTGGTCCGGCTCATCACGCGGCCCGCGCCATGCGACGCCGAACCCAGTGAGCCTTCGCCGCCCTTGCCGCGCACGACGAAGCCGGGCGTAGCCATTGAGCCGGGGATGATTCCCAGCACGCCGGGATGCGCCGGAGTCGCGCCCTTGCGGTGAACGACCACGTCACGCGCCACACCATTGATCACGTGCCGTTCCTTCCAGGCGAAGTTGTGATGGTTCTCGATGTCGAGCAGCACCTGCGCGCCGAGATTGCGGGCAATGTGACGGTGGATGAGTTCGTGGTTTGCCGCCGCGTAACGGCCCATCAGTTCCATCGCCGCCCAATACTCCTGTCCCTCCGGCGAGGCCAGGTCGAGCCAGGCCAGCCGCTGGTATTCCTTGGGCAGCTCCGGGTGCATGGCCATGGCGAGCTTGCTGTAATGGTCGCACACGGCCGCGCCCGTTCCGCGGCTGCCGCTGTGCGAAAGCAACGCCAGGTATTCGCCGGGCGGCAAACGCAGGGCAGGCTGCGAGCCTGCCCCGTCGGCTGCGGACTCGGACAGGCTTGCAGCCTGTCCTACCTTCAGCGTTCCGAACTCCACGAAGTGGTTCCCGCTCCCGCTCGTCCCGAGTTGAGCCCAGGCGCGGTCGCGGTTGCTTTGCGTCGGTTTCGAGACCGTCCAGTCGGCCTCCAACACTTCGTGCTGACGGCGCTGCTTGAACGTTGCGCCGACCCCGAAGCGCGTCTCCGCCTCGATGGCGCGCACGAGCTCCTCATGCCGCTCGGTCAGCGCCGCCACGGGCCAGTCGAGCACCGTCAGCTTCATGCGGCACGCGATATCCACGCCCACAGCGTAAGGAATCACCGCACCCTCCGTCGCCAGCACGCCACCGATCGGAAGGCCATAGCCAACATGCGCGTCGGGCATCAGCGCGCCGGCGACAGACACGGGCAATTCACAGGCGCGGGCCATCTGTGCGAGAGCCTGGGCTTCGAGGTCTTGCCCCCACTGCCGCCAGGGCGCATTGCCGGGTGTGAAGCTCGTCGGCACCGCCAGCAGGGCGCGGGCGAAGTCGGCCCGGAGTTCGTCGTCCACGAAGCCGGCGGGATTGCGGAAGACCTCTTCAACGGCCTGGGGAATCTGCTGCTTGTCGTTTCCGGCGAGGCAATAGCGGGAGATGAAGGTGAGCGCCTGCCGGACCGGTTCGCCCGGCGGCACGCCCATTTTGGTGAGATGTTTTTCGTTCATGGGGAAAATTGCGTTTCAAGTTGGAGACGCCACACGGCCGGACCGACCGGCTCGGTGGTGATGGTGACCGGGAGAAACTCCCGGAGAATGTCCGCATTCGTGCGGGTGTGCCCGCTGGGTTCCGTGGTCGTGAAGCTTCCGCCCCGCGTCAACGCCAACGGCAGCAGAAGCTGATCGGCCAAGTGTTCATCCACCGCCGCCCCGCTGGCGAGGAACCGTTCCGCCGCGCTGGCCGCCTCCTCGGCGACTTGCTCGGCCCGGACCCGCGGTGCGCCGAAGCCGGTGAACACGTTCGCAAAGCCGTCGCCCACGGCGAACACATGCGCCGTGTTGCCCGGCCCGAAGGCGTCGGTGCGCTCCTCCAAGGCGCAGTGCTCCGGCGCCACACCGAGCCGCTGCCGGATCGCAGCCAGTTCCCGCTCGCCCACATGCCGGGGCAAACCGGCCAGGCACACGGTGGCAGAGAGTTGAAGTTCACCGCCTCCGCCGCCGAGGCCGTCGGCGTAGCGCAGACTGGCAGTCTGCTGTGTCGCGGATTGGCAATCCGCAGCCGTGACTTCCGCCGACGCGTTGCCGACTGCCAGTCGGCGATACGGCAGGTTGCCAACCTGCGCTACCGCTGAGCCAGGTGCCTCCAGTCGCAGCGCCTTCAGCTCCACCGCCGGCCGGATGACCACACGGCAGCGCCCGCCGCCGTTCGGATAGAACCCGGGCCGTTCCAGCGTCGCCTCCACGTCGAAGCCGATCCGGCGGAGCAGCGGCAGGAACGCCCGCTCGATGAACGGGAACGGCGGCGCGAAAGGATTGTGCGTCCCGCCCTCCAGCACGACTTCGCTCGGCGCGTTCGCCCACAGCAGCGGCGGCAGGATGGTTTGGAGCAGGAGCATCGTGCTGCCGGCGCTGGCGATCTTGAACTCGTGCTGACCGGGCACGACCGCGCCCGGCGTGAACGTGAGCTCCTGCGAGCCCAGTGCCGCGCCCTCGACCGTGGCCGAGCCGATGCGCGCCACCGCCTCCACGCACGCCAGGTGCTGGCGCATGAGTCCCGGCTTGGGCCGACGCGCCCGGATGCGGCTGATGCGAAACGGCCGGCCGGTGATGACGCTCAGCGCCAACGCCGACCGCAGGATCTGCCCGCCGCCTTCGCCTTGGGAACCGTCGAGGGTAATCATGATCCAGTGCTCTCCCTTTCTGGAGGCTTCTTCCCAGATCGGATGTCCGCACGAAGCTGTTCAAGCAGTTCCTTTGAGAACCCGCCAGTCGCGATGCCAACCACCATGGAGATGAAAATGGAGTTCCCCGACATGATTTCACTCTCGACCACAGTCGAAGGATCAATTTCGTCCTGAGTGTCCAGCTCCACGTTCATAATCCACCAGCGATCAATCTTCAGAACAAGCCGCTGAATCTCAATGAGCCTCTCCAACTCAACATTCTTGTCGGCGTTCGTGATGAGTTGGGGCAACTGGTGAGCAATCTGATTCCGATGCTCTTTGATTTCCAGGAACGACCTTTCGTCCGCCTCATCAATCACTCGGTTTTGCTTCAGCCAAAGCAACGACGCCCGCAGGGGATTTTTTCGCGGATCAAGGTCGAGGACTTTGGCCCTATATTCGGAAGATTCCATGGAACCATCGACGGACCAATTGTCCGCGAAGAAGTTCTTTGGCTGATCGATGATTGAGTCCTTCAAGACTTCGAAACATGTGATGAACAAGCTCGCCGAGATAAGGTTACTTTGCAGCGTTTCTGGGCAGAGGAATTTGTCCCAGGAGTTGGTGACCGAGGGCATGGTAGTTTTGATCGTTACGACATTGATGGTGAAGTCTGGTTCTTCGGCAAGTGGCGCATTGCCTTTCCCCTAATCCTCCATTGAAGCCAGATTTGAACCGTGCGCCTCCGTAGCAATTGCGGCCTGCTGCTTTAGCCACCCCAGCAATCGCTGTTCCGCCTGCTGGACTACCTCTACGGTCAAACCATTGCGGGTCCTCTCGTCCAGTTCGAGCCAGAGCCAGTAAACGGAAGCGCCCTGTGATGCGTATTCCGTGCGCCGCACCAGTTCGTGGGCATAGGTCAGCAGTGTCAGCTCTTTCGGGTAGCTTCCCGCTGCCAGCCATTCCCGCACGGTAGCACTGACCTCCAGCCCTTGTTCGGCGGCCAATGCTTCCAGGGCATAGGTTTGCAGCAGGACGGCGGAAGTGGCGACCTTAGCCCGAGTCTTCTTGCCTTTGGACGGGGCGCGAAGTGTGAACGCCCGTTTGTTGAACGATGTGGCAGCGAACGAGGTAAGCATTCGGACGAGGGCCTCGCGGTCCGCCGCGGCTGGACGAAGCGGAACCGGCAAGAGGTCTTGTTCGTGACGGAGCCACGTTTCGATTGTGCGCACATCTTCACAGACCGCCAGAGACTTCGGGAGCCGGCGACGGATGACGAAGGCTTGCTTCCAGAGTCGGATGGCGCGTTCGAGGAGTTCTGCGTTCATGGTGTTGTTGGACTGTTTCCGGCGGTCGAATCAGGGGCCGCCGGAGAAAGGGGATTGTGACGACAAAAGTGATGAAACGGTTCGTGCTCTACCACTGAGCTACTCCGGCGTCTTGGAGCCGGAGGCGGGACTCGAACCCGCGACCACGCATGTTGGAATGTAGTTTCATCGGCATTCGTCACAAAAGGGAGGGCAACGACCAGGAGTCGGGAAACGATTCATTGCTCTACCGCTGAGCTACGCGACGGGTTTCCCCGCCGTGGCCGGATTCGAACCGGCGACCAATGATTTCATGTAGTTCCCCAGGCATTCGTTGCCCAAAATGGGAGGCTGACGACGAGTCTTGGTGAGAACGCGTCCGGTCTCCTTGCGGAGCGCCGGACGTGCGGGATTCGAACCCGCTCGCCTTGCGGCTTGTCATGTATTCCCACCGGCATTCGCCAGCCAAAGTGTTCGGGAAGCGGCGCGACGAGCAGGGCAAGACGTGTTTGACTGAGCTACCGCGACGAGTCGCGTCCGGGAATTGAACCCGGGCCTCCCGGTTCCCCGGGCGCTCTACCTGTAGTCCTGCGGGCATTCCCGCCGCTTCCAGAGTTTCAAAGATCAAGTTGGGGCCGACCAGTAGGTTGCCGAGACGCGACATTTAACAGATGTAGTCTCGACGGCATTCGGCCCCGAAAAACGGTTCACTTCCTAGGAGGGCGGGTTGCCGGCCCGAGGCCGTTTCCCGCCCTCCCGTGCGCGTGGCTCATACGGCCACGCCTTCGATCACTCCGACCCAGTGGTCGGCGTTGAGTTCGCCCTTGGCGAACGTCGCCAGAAGCTCGAACACCGCGTCCGAGAACCCACCGACATTCAGGATGTCGGCCCGCTCCTGCGCTTGCGTGGAGGCACAGGGCTGGACATCCAGACACACCAACCGTGCGGCTGGATTGCGCCGACGGAAGAGTTCCCACTCTGCCATCGTGGCGGTGCTGCGGCCTCCGCCATCACCGTCCACCCAGCTCATGTTGTCCGACACCATCACCACGAGGTCGGCCGAGGCACCCTCCGCGTTCAGCCGCCGCAACGGCGCGCTGCAGTTCGTTCCGCCGCTCGGCAGGCCGGCCAATACCTTGGCATTGGTCAGCACCGAATCGCGCGGGTTCAACCGCACCGGCACCACGTCGTCCGAGAACGGCAGGACTTCCGCCCCGCGGTTCTTCCGCACCAGCGCCGCCGCCACCAGGGCCGCGACATCGATGCACCGCACCGCCGAAGTTGAGCCCTTGCGTTGGCCGGTCACCGGCGACTGCATGGAACCCGACACATCCGGGCAAACGACCACCCGGCCGGCAATCTCGGGCACGTTTTCCAGGGCGACTTCCATCGCATCCTGCAACGCCTCCCGGACCTCGCCCGGAACGGATTCTTCCGTCTGGGCGTGCGCCACCATGAGCTGATACGGGAAGACCCGCGCCTTCCGGACGTTGGCCGGCTCCCGCAACCGCTCGGCTACCAACTTGGTGACCTTGCGGTCGCTGAACACGCCATGCCGCGCAAAGGTGTTCAGGTTCATCCGCGTCATCTGCCACGGCGCCCGCCGCGCGATCGCGGTCCACTCGGCCTCGCCGAGGTTCAGCGCCGTGAGCATCTGGAACGGCACCTCCGGCACGTCCTTCGACTCTCCGCGCTTGTAGGCCTCAAAGGCCCGCAGGCATTCCGGCAACGCCGCCGCGTCGTGTTCCCGGCCAAGCAGCCAGCCGTAGAACGCCTTCCGCTGCGCCGATTCCGGCCGCGGGTGGACCATCTTCACGACGTCCGCCAGCGACGGGCTCTGGCCCACGGTCGCCCGCAGGAGCTGCTCGTCGGTGCGGCTGGCCAGCCACTGCTGGACAAGCTTCTTCGGCACTGAGCCGAGCGACTTCCGCCCGACCACGCCGGAGCGCAGGATCTGGACGAAGTTGCGGACCATCTTCGCGTCGTCACAGACGCGCGGGAACACCGCCTTAAGCTTCTCCGCGTCGAGCACGCTCAACGCCGCGCACAGCAGCGCCGGCATGTCCTTCATGTGACCGCGCTGGCGGCTGTAAACCGCCACCTTGGCGGTGAACTCCGGTCCGGCCGCGCTCGCCAGCTCCAGCACCCGCTGCAACTGGGTCTCGGCATCGGCGTAGAAGGTTCCGTTCAGGCAACCCGTGACCGCGTATTGCGCGAGGGCGTGCTTCGGGGTGAAGGCGAACGCCTTGGCGCCGGCCTCGTTCACCGTGTCCGCCTTGGAGAATTTTCCAGCCAAGGTCTGGAAGAGGGATTTGTTCGCCATATCGAATTTTTCGTTCTGTTCGAGACGCCGTAATGCAGCAGGCGTGCCAACGGGCGAAACCGGCCGAAATTGGCTGAATTGCGGAGGAATCAGCTCGGGCGGTGACTGTGATGACTCGCCATGTATCGCGTATCCGCGACTTTCGTCGCTTTACGGCGCTCAATTTCTGCTGACATCGTTGGCCGGTGGGGCTGCGGTGCTCCGCAGCCCGGAATTTCCGTCGGGCTAGGGCCCGACAAAAGGATCAGGCCGGGCGCCAGCACTGCCCCATCGGAGAACCATGAAGAAAAACGTCGTGCTCGGCATCCTCGGCAGCGTGCTGGATTCCGGCTTCCATCAGGAACGCTGGCAGAAGTGGCGTCCCACCGTATCGCTTTGCCAGCACGAGGACCTGGTCGTCAGCCGGTTCGAGCTCCTCCACCAATCGCCGCACCAGGACATTGCCCGCTGTGTCGCGGCCGACATCGCCCGAGTTTCGCCCGAGACCGAGGTGCGGCTACACCCGCAGTCACTTCGTGACCCGTGGGATTTCGAGGAGGTCTTCGGAGCCCTGCACGAATTCGCCCGCGGCTACGCCTTCGATCCAGACAAGGAGGATTACCTCATTCACATTACCACCGGCACTCACGTGCAGCAGATCTGCCTGTTCCTGCTGACCGAAAGTCGGCATTTCCCGGGGCGGTTGGTCCAGACTTCGCCGAAGGAAAAGAAACAGAAATCACCCGCGGGCGCCTACAGCCTCATTGACCTCGACCTGTCGCGTTACGACCGGATCGCCGCGCGCTTCCGCAAGGAAGCCAGCGAAGCCCGCAGCTTCCTCAAGTCCGGCATCGAGACCCGCAACGCCGGCTTCAACCGCCTGATTGAGCAAATCGAGCACGTGGCCGTGCAATCACGTGACCCCATGCTGCTCATGGGCCCGACGGGCGCTGGGAAATCGCAGCTCGCGCGGAAAATCTACGAACTCAAGAAGGCTCGGCATCAGTTGGCGGGGGCGTTCGTCGAAGTGAACTGCGCCACGCTCCGTGGGGATGCGGCAATGAGCGCGTTGTTCGGCCACGTGAAGGGCGCTTTCACCGGGGCGGTGAAGGATCGTCCGGGCCTGCTCCGGTCGGCGGACGGCGGCCTCCTTTTTCTCGACGAGGTCGGCGAACTCGGCCTCGACGAACAGGCGATGCTGCTGCGCGCGCTGGAGGACAAACGCTTCCCACCCTTCGGCGGTGATCATGAGGTGACAAGCGACTTCCAACTCATCACCGGCACCAACCGCGACCTCCAGGAACGCGTCCGCGAAGGCCGTTTCCGCGAGGATCTTTTGGCGCGGCTGAACCTTTGGACCTTCCGCCTTCCCGGCCTCCGCGAGCGCCCCGAAGACATCGAACCCAACCTCGATTACGAGCTGGACCAGTTCGCCCGCAAGCACGGCACGCGCATCACACTGAGCAAGGAAGTCCGGCACAAGTTCCTCACGTTCGCCCATTCGCCTGAAGCCCGCTGGAACGCGAACTTCCGCGACCTCAACGCCGCGTTGACCCGCATGGCGACCCTCGCCGAAGGCGGCCGCGTCACCTCCCCGGTCCTGGAAGAAGAGCTCGCCCGGCTGCGAACCGCCTGGGCTGAACCGGAGATGGAAGACGACGAGGCCGAACTGCTGAACTCGGTGCTGGGCCCAAAGCGTCTCGCCGAGATCGATCCCTTTGACCAGGCGCAGCTCGCCTATGTGATTCGCGTGTGCCGCAAGTCGAAGAGCCAGTCGGACGCTGGCCGGAAGCTGTTCCGCGTCACCCGGCTGGCCCGCAAGCACACCAACGATTCCGACCGGCTGGCCAAGTATTTGACGCGCTTCGGGCTGACGTGGGCGGAGTGCGAAGTGTGATCCACGATTCGTCAGACCAGACAACGCACGCGACTGGCCGTCACACAGCTGGACACGCCCATCCGTTCTCGCCCCACTGGCGCCCCCGCGGCCGAACACATCCCATCTTGTGACGGGACAAAGGACCGCCGGGGCGCTACCAGTTTCGCCGTGGATGAGGACCCTCACACTTCCGCTAACGAGGCCACGGTTTCCTTTGGGGACCGGGAGGCTTGGCTGCTCCGCGAGAATTCCGACGAGCACCGGTTGGTCAAGGTTGCCCGCAAGGTCGCTGAGGTTTTGGCACATTGGGACATTCCTCACCTTATCGTCGGTGGGCTGGCGGTGCAGGAGCACGGCTATCCACGTTTCACGGTGGATGTGGATGTCGTCGTGCCGGATGTGCTCGAAGCGGTGGAGTTCCTGACGGCAGACGTGGCTGGCCCATTCCGCAAGGTGCCCGGAGTTGCCGACCGGCTCGTGGAAGTTACGTCCGATGCCAAAATTGACCTGCTTCCCGGCGGGCAGGTGTTGCGGTCGGGCTGCCAGGTTCCGTTTCCGGAGCCCACGGAAATCTCGGCCGAACCGCGGATCATTTCACTCTCCAGTCTGGTTTCGTTGAAGCTGGACAGTTGCCGCGTATCACCCCTGCTCCGGGCCAAGGACAAGGCGGACGTCGTGGAACTGATCCTCGCGCGACGACTGCCACGGGACTTTCCGGTAGCTGCCGCAGTGAGGGATTCCTACGAAATTGTCTGGGACGGGTTGCAGACGGAGTTGGCGAAACGTGAGCCAACACCACCAACTCCGTCCAACACTCCATGATATGGCTGAGGTTGCCGTTGCTGACAGCCCTCTGGGCGTTTCGGCTTTCGCTCCCTGCCTCTGCGCTCGTGTCTCACCTTGAGGCAACCCGGTTCTTTCGTTCGGCTGATGGAACTGGCTCATTCCCATTCTGTGGCAACAGCATCGCGGAGCCGCTTGCGTTGGTCTTGACCTGCGCGTTTCCCGGAATGGTCTGCACCGGAGCGGCGGTGTTGTGGCTCGCCGCACGCCGCGTCATTTCAAGTTCGGCGGCAAAGGCCTGCTGCCTCGTATCCGCCTCCTAGATGACCTTGTTCTGGATCCATGCCGACAGGGTGTTTCGCAACCACTTCGGCGACGCGGCACGCGGAATTTGGTGGCTGCCGTAGCGTAAGACTCCCTGATCGGGAGCGCCGCCCACTTACTGGCTCGCGACCGGTTTCGCCGGACTCAGCTTCACGGGCAGGAACACCGCAGTCATTTTGCCGCTGGCCGGCTCGAAGACGCGGAGGAGTCCCTCAAAGCCTGCTGTAAAGACCTGCTTGCCATCCGGGGAAAAGGCCAGCGCGAACACCGCGCCGGTGTGGCCTTCGAGGGAAGCCACCCGCTTACCGTCCGCCGTCTGGTAAACCCGCGTGGCGCCGTTGGCCGCCGCCGTGACGAGCAGCGCGCCATCCGGACTGAACGCCACCGCGGTCACCGCCGCCGGCTGCCGCTCGAACTCACGCACTTGGTTCACGTCGTTGTTCGCGGCGGTGCGTTCCTGGTTCTCCTTCATCTTGTAGAGGCGCACGCCGCCCTCGGCACCGCCATATGCGGCCCATTCCTCTTTCGGGTGCCGCGCCAAGCTCACCACCGGTTCGAGCAGCTTGTTGATGTCGTCGATGAACTGCCCGCTCGTCGCGTCGATCAGCTTCAGTGCGCGGTCACGGCTCCCGCTGAGGAGGCGTTTGCCGTCCAGCCGCCAGGTCGTGCGGAAGACCCAGTCGCTGTGGTTGTCGAACTTGACCTGCTCCTTCCCGTCGGCCGCCGCGATCACCCGCACACTCTTGTCCGCCCCGCCGAACGCCAGCCGCGTTCCATCCGGCGACCAAGACACGCCAAACAGCGAGTCTGAAGTCAGCCTGAAGGAACTGACCAAGTTGGTCGCCGTCACGTCCCAGACCTGGATTTCGCCGAAGCGCGCCGGTGAACCGCCGCTCACGGCCAACCGCAGGCCGTCGGGCGAAAAGGCGAGCGACTCGATGCGCGGCGACTCGCCGATCAGGCGCGCGACGGGTGACAGCGTGGCCGTGTCGAACAACAGCACCTCGTGGTAACCGGCGACAGCCAGGCGGGAACCATCGGGAGAGATCGCCAGCGACGTCACGACCGGCGGCGCGGTGTAAACGGGCGGCTCCTTCAGCTTCGTCGAGTAGGCATCGGCCGGGGTGTCATCCTTGGCGCCTTCCTTGATCCAGCGGCTGAGGAGCGCGACTTCGGCGGCGGTCAGCGGATCGCCTTCCTTCGGCATGTCCGGCTCCTTGCCGCTGACGGATTCGACGACCAGGGACTTGGCGGGATCACCGGCCGCGAAGTTCGGCCCGTGTTTGCCCGGCTTGAGAAAACCCGCGTAGGTCGAAGTGTCCACCTGGCCCTTGAGCTTGTTTGGATTATGGCAGCCGTTGCACGAACGCTTGAAGATCGGCGTGACGTCACGCCACCAGGAGACGGGGGCTTCGGCGGCAACGGCGGCATGGGCAACCGCCGCCACCACGGCGGATATGAACCAAAGACGATGGGAAGGAACGGTCATGCCGGGAAACATGGCTGGATTCATTTGGCGGGAGCGGCCGGGGCGGCGACTGCCGCGGTCTCCTTCTCCGGGTCAGCAATGAACAGCGTCACCGGCTGGGTCTTCTGCCGCCAGATCCGGTCGTTGTGAGTCGCGGTGCCGACGACGTTGAACTTGTGCTCCTTGCCGGCCTCGGCCTTGTCCGAAACGACCAGCCTGATTGCAGCTTCATTCTTGTCGGCGGCGATGTTGTTCACCGTCGCGGTCACGCCGGCGGGAAGTCCTTCGAGCGCCAGCGCGATTTCGCCGGGCAGGCCGCGCCGGTCCACCTTAACCACGAACTCGGTCTGGTTCGCCTCGGACTTGGCCCCCTCGGGCAAAGCCACGGCGGAGAGGCGGAACGAATCCGTCCGGAAGAAGGGCGATCCCGGCAGCATCGCCGTCAGGAACATCGCGATGCCCTGTGTCGTCAGCGGCACCGGGACGGGCGCATATTGCGTGACGGTGCTGCCCTCCACCGTCGCCTCGGCACGCACCATCACGGGGCGGGTGCCGACCTCGGCGTTGTAGGCGGCGTTAAGCGCCAGTTTCGCGCGGGACTGGCCGGCCGGCAGCGTCACCGCCGGAATGCCGACTCCGGGCAGGTCTTCCGCCGATACCTTCACCTCACCGGCAAACCCGTCGCGCCGAATCAAGCTGACATCCAACGCCGTGCCGGCGTTCTGCTCGGTCTGCGTCACTGCCGGTGTGACGTCCACCGTGAACGGCGCCGCTGGCAGCACCGTGAGCCACGCCTGCTCGCCAAACTGGGCCGGCTTCACCACGGCCTGGCCGGCCCGCTCGCCCGTGGCGGCAAGCTTCAGCGGCGCGTATCCCAGCGGGGCATCCGCCGTAGCCGACAGGATCAGCCAGCCGAAGTTCGGCGCGGCGCCCAGCACCAGCGTGGATGCCGTCACCCCCGCCGGCAGGCCGTCACCGGTCACCCGCACTGCGCCGTCGAAGCCATTGCGACGATCCGCCTCGCACCGCAGCGCCACCGCCCCTCCCCGCAGCACGCGGAACCGGCCGCCCGCAACACGCACGGCAAAATCGGGCGTCGTGTCCGGCGGCTGGACCGTCAGGCGGTAACCAAAGCGCTCCCCGCCGCGGTCGGTCAGGTCGCGGAGCGCGACCAGGTATTCCGCGTCCTTCTTCGCGTCGAACTCGATCCGGGCGTCCGGGCCGTTGGCGTCGTCGTTGCGCTGGAGCACGGCGCCGTTGGTGTCGGACAACGTGAGCAGCGCATCCAGCGGTGAGCCGAACTGCCGGGCGCGCACCTCAATCACCAGCTTCTGGTCGGCCGCCGCCTTGAGACGGAAGACGTCAACGTCCTTCGGCTCGCCCATGCGGCCGTTGATCACGACCGGTGCGCCAACGGGATTGGCCTTGTCCGCCGCATTGTTTGGTTCGGCTTCCATGAACTCCGGCAGGTCGCCTGCTTCGAACGGAAGCGGGTTGGAGTAGCCGCGCGGCGTATGCGCCCGGATGTCCTGCCGGCCCAACGGCGCGTCGGCAGCGATGCGGACGGACAGCTTGTCAGCGCCGTCGAGATTGCGCCCCTTCAGCTGGAGCTCGACCGTCGAGCCACGCCGGCCGCCGAACGGAAAGAGGAAGTCGAGATAGGGCTGCGCGCCGGCCACCAGGCGGTAGCGGTAGTCGCCGCCCCCCTGAAACCGCAGGTCGTGAAGCTGGATGACAAACTCGCCCTCCGCCGGCGCCGTGAATTCCAGGAACGGATCCAGCCCGTGGGCATCCTCGCTGCGGGCGAGTTCATTGCCGTCCGGGCCCAGCACCAGCAGCGTCGCGTCAAGCGGCGAACCGACGCGGTTGGCCTGCACGTCGAAGATCAACTTCTCGCCTGCCTTCGCCTTGAACCGGAAGAAATCAGATTCCGCGTTGCCGCCGATCACACCCGACACGGCAACGGGCAGTTCCAGCCAGGACGCCCGGTCCGCCGAGTTGTTCGGCTTGGGTTCCAAACGCTCCGGCACGTCGCTCACGTTGACCGTCAGAGGATTGGAAATCCCGTTCGGCCCGGCCAGCCGCAGTTCCCGACCACCCAACGCTGCGTTGTCCACGACCACGAGTTGGAACGTGAGCGACTTGGCATTGTCGGCGTTGCCCGTGGAGATTCCGCCCCCCGAGCCCTCGACGGTCACGCTGGGCGCCGCTTTGGCCGTCAGCGCCCCGCTCAGACCGGCACCGGTCAACAGCACCGCCCCGACGCCACCGAGGGCGTCACCACTGAGCGTCACCTCATTGGTCGTGCCCCGCTGGAACCAGGTGGCGGAAAGCGAATCGAGCTTGGGCGCTGGCTGGGCCTGCACCGAGAAGCCGAGGGCTAACACTGACACCAGCGAGAAGATGGAACTTGGATAACGGTTCACGGCTTTTGGAACAGCACGATCCGGTTGGTGTTGGTGCCTTTGGTGTTGTTGGAAACGCCCCAGCAGTTGGCCGTCTTGGTAAACTCCTGGTCGTTGATCAGAATCAGCTCCGGCGTGAGGTGGGCAGCGACACCGGCTTGCACGACCAATTCCTCCAGCAGAACCCGTCCGGCATTCACCTCGCCGACCTCGAAGGCGACGTGCCCGCCACGACGCAGGACCCGGTGGAGTTCAGCGAAGACCCTCGTCATGGCCGCCTTCCAGTCGAGTGGCCGGCGATGGATGGACAGCTTCACCGAAGCGGCGTCGAAGCCCAGAAACCAACAGCGCAGCCAATTATCCGCTGCGTAGTCCACGACGTTGAGGAACGGAGGCGAGGTGACCACCAAGCCCACGGTGCCGGCCACAATTTCCGGCACGGCTTCGCATGACTTCGTAAAGAACCGGGCTTCAGGGGCCACTTCGGCCATCCGCGCTCGGTCGGATTCGGTGCAGTCGGCCAGCAAGGTTCTTGTCTTCCTCAGAATCAGCCTGGGCACGTCACGGAGGGGCGGGGTTTGTTTGCGCCGTGCATTGATGCGGCGCTGGGATTGCAGCGAAACCGCCTGGTTGGGAGGCAGCGTGTAAACCGAGAAGAATCCTGGCGAATGCCCGGTCAGGCGGTTCAGCGCCACCATCTGGATCCATCCGTCCAAGGCGTCGAAGTCACCGTCGCTTTGGCGGACTGCGAGATAATGCTTTAGCGCACAGATCTGGCGCAGGGTTGCCGGGTGGTAGAAGACCAACAGGTCTTCCGGCAATTCCGCCTTGAAGGTGAAATCAATGGCAGCCAGTCGCGCTGCCACCACGCCAAGAGACGGCGGAAACAGGCGAGGACGGGTGAGCACGGCGCAAAGCGGATTGGCGTCGCATCCGAGCGGACGCCGATTCAGCAATGCCGCCTCCAAAACCGTCGTGCCCCGCCCCATGAAGGGATCGTAAATCGTGTCGCCCGGTGACGTGAGCCGCTCGATGAAGAAGCGGGGCAACTGCGGCTTGAAGCAGGCCCGGTAGGAGATTTCGTGCAGGCTATGGGCGTCCCGCTGTTTGGCGGTCCAAAACTCGTTCACGAACACCGGCACACGGCCCGAGCCAGCAACTTCTAGCTCTCGCACCTGCGTCCCGGTCCCGAAGGCATCAAACCGCCGCAACTCGGCGGCGAGCTGCAGGATGGATACTTGGACTGGCGGCCCGGCAATCATCGCGATGAGTCTGGCAAGGCTGCCAAGAGCTTCAACACGCGGTCTCGGGAAGTTTTTGTGCCGGCTCCCAGCTTGCCGGTTTGCCACCAGGTGCGGACAGCTTCCACAGGCACTAGCCAGAAGGGCACATCGGGAAACGATTCAACATCAGCGAGAATATAACCCTTCAAGTCGACGAGTTTGGCCACGAAACCAGGTTCGTCGAAAACGCGGCCTTTGCCGACCATATAGCTGGGGCAGAAGAAGACTCCGCCACGTGTCAAGCTGCGAACTTCCCACAGGCCACCTTGCGAATCCATCACGTTATAACCGGCCCCTTCGCTCTTCGCGAGCGAGCCCCGAAGGACTTCCTTCGCCAACCGTCGTTCCAAGATGAACGACACACGCCGGCCGTCGGTGAAATACGCCCGCACATCTGCCGGCGAGATCTTTAGTGCCCTGGCGACCTCATCAAGATCCCACGTCAGTTTGCCCGAAGAATTGTCAGTCATGACCGGTGAAGCCTAGAACCTATCCCAAAACCTCTTTCATGAGGAGCAGGGCACAAGTGAGATTCACAAAGCCTTGAAACATCGCGGTCGATTTCTCCCACCGGATGCACAGGCGCCGGTAGTTCTGGAGCCAGC
>Ga0169931_10002988_pt1 | contig 27183 bp, 30 predicted proteins | sample Kivu_15m_20L_FD_129675 | JGI IMG/M metagenome (GOLD analysis project Ga0169931, IMG submission 129675) | Freshwater microbial communities from Lake Kivu, Western Province, Rwanda to study Microbial Dark Matter (Phase II) - Kivu_15m_20L... | ecosystem: Environmental > Aquatic > Freshwater > Lake...
CAGATAAAGAATCGGACGTTGAATATAAATGGACTGATCTAAAAACCAAAGTGCCTAATATTTACAAATTTTGGAAAATGTTTCCCGCTGAAAAATATGCTAGATTAAGATTCATGGAGTTGGGACCGGGAGGTTTTATTTCTCCTCACTGTGATGCTCCCGACGGTTTAAAAAACACAGAGTTCGATATGATGGATCACATGATTCCCATCAATGTGGCTGTAACACATCCCGACAACTGTTATATGCAGTTAGAAAATTACGGCAGGGTTCCTTGGTCCGAAGGAACAGGGTTCGTTGTTAATATAACTGATACACATTCAGTATACAATCATAGCCATCAATCTAGGATGCACATCATAGCACACTGCATCATTGGAGATAAAAAGAAAGAATTTTCTGAACTCATAGCTAGAAGTTATAAAAAATATCATGCTAGTTGAATTTTTTTCATCTAATCCAAATATAGTGTTTTGTTTTATCGATCGCACTAATCTTTGTTCGTCTGCTTGGTCCGAAGAACTGTCAAAAAATCAATCAGATTTTACCATAGGGAATCTGTGGACCAAAGGTTATACGATTTTGCAGTCGCAAAACGAAGATCAATGTTTACGACGGGCTTCAGAATTAGATTTTAAAATAGCTGTGGTTTTTTCTACCGGCACGGAATTTGTCAACGGCACAGCATTTATGGAAAACATAGAAAATTATCTAGTCGATGATTTCTTTGTAGCAGGACATATTCTCGATCGAAAAACTGCCTACTATGAACTGCATCAACAGTGTTACGTTATAAATCTAGAAACATATAAAAAACTTGATTGTCCGACGATAGGTCAACAATGCTTCGGCGAACATCACTCACAGATTAGACCTTTGAGATCAAAAGAAAATATCCATGATGACTATACACCTGTATGGATATCACCTGGACATGAAAACTATCAATACGACCATAAATGTCATGGATGGAATATTATCAGCGTTGCGTTGAAAAACACACTTCCTATAACGATTTTCGATGATGAAATCCGTGGAAACAAATTGCATCTTTATCCTGAAAATCAAAAAGAATTTTTAAAACATAGTTCATACCTTTATAAAAAATTGCATTTTTGTGCAGAAGAGTTTGTACATTATGATAACACAGAACAAATTAATCAGCTGTATCAGAATTTAGAACAGATCGTAACACCTGCTAGTGGCCTATGGTGGACTAGCATGATAGATAAACAAAAACCAGTTAAAGTATTATTCTATGACTACAATCAAAGATCTCTCGATCACTGGAGAAATGCCGCACCTTTCATACCGAATGTGACCTATGAGTTCCAAAAAGTTAATCTGTTAATTGACGATTTCGATCTAGGTTCGTTATTTTCTAATAGATCTACGTTTATTAATCTTTCTAACATATTCGCCTACGAAGGTACCGCAGCGTTTTATTCTCTAGAATATAGATTGATGCGGGAAAACAAAATCATAGAGCTTATTAAAAAATCATTGCCCGAATCGATATTAAATTTTACAGCGAGAGCAGCCGATGGATTTTTATGTACTGAGAGGTTCTTTACAGCATCAGACAGCGAAATCGTCTCTCTGCAAGATTGTAAAAAACCAACCTGGCGTGTCAAGGACTGGGTATGATTCTGCATAATATAGATGGAGTAGAAATACCATTAGACCATTCTTGGAAATCTATATCGATCAGCGTCAGTGGTGGAGCGGATTCTGCCTTGCTGGCTTTCCTGTTGTGTTCACTTATTAGACACCAAGAAGTGCATATAATAAGCCATACTAGGATGTGGAAAACACGACCTTGGCAATCACAAAATAGCAAAGATATTTTCGAATGGTTAGGAAAAAGATTTCCAAATGTGAAATTCCATAGGCACACTAATTTCATCGCCCCAGATATTGAATATGGTAATTCTGGTCCTATCATCAAAGACGAATATGGTAAGATGGTCAGCGGAGATAATGCCCAGATCAGAGCATTCGCAGAATTCGTTTGTTTCAACCACAACATCGATGCCTATTACAATGCAGTAACTCGAAATCCTAGGAATGTCAATTTCCAAGGAATGACTGAAAGAGATATCGATTCTCGAGACGATAACCAACATCTGCGGATCTCTCAGCATATGGATAGATGGGCGTTGCATCCTTTTAGATTCGTAGAAAAAGATTGGATCGTGAAACAGTATATAAGATTAGATATCATGGATCTTTTTAAAATTACCAGAAGCTGTGAAGGGGAATTCAAAGATATAAACTATATTACATATAAATCAGGACAACACGTTCCCTTGTGCGGATTGTGTTTTTGGTGTAGAGAAAGAGAGTGGGCCGTTGAACAAAACAAGTAAAACATTTTGTATGCATCCTTTTACAGGACTAGCAACTAGAGAAGACGGAGCCGTTAAAGTCTGTTGTCGCAGCCATCCTATTGGATTTATACAAGATCAAACCTTAGAAGACATCTGGAACAACGATACCATGAAACGTATTCGTACAGAAGTGTTGAATGATCAAAGACCCAAGGAATGCGAACCTTGTTTTGCATTAGAAGATCAGGGCGTAGAAAGTCTAAGACAACGGCATATCAAAGGAGTCATTCCAGAATCCAGAATAAATCTATATCCGAATGCCTTATCAAAATTAACCAGCGATTACACAATGCCTTTTGATATTCCGACTATGGAAATCAAACTTAATAATCTCTGCAATTTAAAATGCCGGATGTGCAACCCAATGGATTCAACATCGTGGAATGACTGGAGCGAAGTAGAAGATTACTATAAGCAAGAAGACAATTTTTTAGTACAAAAAATCGATAGCCTTAATCTCAAAAAGAAACCTTTTCTTGATAGTTTTGTAGATTCCGATAACTGGTGGAATGGCTTTGAAAAATTGTTACCGTATTTTCGACGTGTAGAATTCGCCGGGGGCGAACCTTTGATGGATCCTACACATTATCGAATATTAGATAAGCTGTCGACGTATGGTAGTAATATAGAAATAAAATATGCCACTAACCTTACCATACTAGGTAAAAGCAACAGGAATGTTTGGCAGTATTGGCCTAAATTTAAATCAGTAGCAGTCAATGTCAGCGTTGACGGCATAGGCAGCAGTTACGAATATATCAGAGGTAACGCCTCCTGGGCCGAATTGATCAATAACATACGACAAGTTCAGACTATCCCCAACGTCAGTCGGATAGTTGGGGCGGTGGCTGTACAGGTCAGTAACGTATTAGTCTTAGATAAAATGATAGAATATTTTTTAGATGATCTAGGAATAGTTTTTTATACCAATATGGTCAATTATCCCAGAGTTCTGTGTCCTCAGGTACTGCCCAAGTATCTAAAAATTTTAGCCATAGAAAGATTAAAGACTGTAAGAAACCGTGTTCAAGATTTTAAATATGTAAAAGAGAATCCCATATTACTAGAAATAACACATGGACAAATAGACGGTGTCATTAATTTTTTAAGAGCCAAAGATCAAAGTCATCTATGGGAAGATTGCGTGGCATATAATAAAAAATTAGACTCGACTAGAGATCAAAATTTTGTTTCCGTCACACCGGAATTCAAAGACTATGTATAAAATAACTTCAGCGTGGCCACATCAAGATCAGATTAAGGTTGAATGGAATCTCGGGAAACGATGCAATTATGATTGCAGTTATTGTCCTAGTTCTATACATGATAATTTTAGTTCACATACAGACATCAACATTTTAGAAAAAGCAGTAGATAGATTATGTGAACTAGATAAATCACTTAGAATAAGTCTTACAGGAGGCGAACCGTGCGTACATCCCGATATAGAAGACCTATTAGAATATTTCAAAAGGAAAAACATTTTCTGGGTCAATATAACGACCAATGGCACCAGAGGATATAGATGGTATCTAGATAACGAGATGTTTTTTAATCATATCGTGTTTAGCCTGCATTTCGAACAAGATTATACCAGAATCGTAGATACCATTTTAAAATTTTATGATTCTACAGAAAGAGATTTTTTTGTTAACGTGATGGCTCATCACGATTATATTCCACAGGTTAAAACCGTGGTTAAAAAATTTGATGAATTAGGTATCAAATATGCTGTGCGTAGATTAAGGTGGACCGATGGAGATCATAATATTTTCGATGACCTTAGATATGATGGTAAGGATTTAGAATGGTTGTTGGAACAGGATGCTACCACCAAACCAAACTGTAGAATCGATGATGAAATAGTCATACATGCCAATGACATTATCAAAAAACATATGAATCAATTTAAAGGGTGGACCTGCAATGCAGGAATAGAAAGCCTAATGATCAATTGGGACGGAGAAGTTCATCGTGCGACCTGTAGAGTAGGAAGCAGTTTAGGTAACATATATCAGGGAACGTTAAATGTTCCATCCGGTCCTGTGATATGTACTAGAGATTTCTGTACCTGTGCCGCGGATATACCATTAACTAAATTTAGAGATATGAGTATCGGGTTGACAACTGCAGATGGATCTGGGACAAATCGCAGTACCATCATTTGAAAATTCAACTCCACACGATCCCAGCACCTGTCCATCGACGGTGATGACGATAGATTCATTGCCTAAATTACATCGCCATCCTTGAAAATTGTTCCACTCATTTATTATCAACGTATGTGCCCTGCAGCTTTCTGCACTATTATCAGGAAAAATTGCTACGCTTTGATGTAGTTTATGATCATCTAAATTTTCTAGTATTCTGTCACTGTCGGGGATGCGTTTTATATTTTTTTTCAAATACTGTTTTTGCTGATCATCGTAACTATCTATATCGTGTCCGGGAGCATCGACTATTTCTTTAGTCTGTATAGTCCAAGGAAATTTGCTTAACATCATTTTATCAACTGCCGATGTGCATTCATTCCATTTAGCACAATCCATTAAAATCAATGAGGTAACTTTTAATTTTTTTTCATATAAAAAATCGGCTACATCACAGTGATGATCGATTTTGGATTCTGCGACATGAAAACTTACAACAACATCATCAAAATGTTGATAGTTGTTTTTCCACCACGTTAAAGTTCTAGAACCATTAGATACTAATGTTATATAAACATTGTGAGACTCTTTGATCTGTTTACAGAAATCTTCTAGCCGTGGCCAGAGAGTGGGTTCGCCACCTCCCGATATCGTTAAATGGAATTTAGTTTTACCTTTGAGAAGATATTGATTAAAAGTATTTCTAAACTTTTCTACAATCAAATCAAAATCTTTGGGATACCTATATTTATTATCGTGGGAACCGGGAAAGCAGTAACTACAATTAAAATTACAGATATCAGTGGGCCAGAACCTCACCTGCAAAAGATTTTTTTGTTGTGTAGAAACTATTCTTATAGGTTGCACATTTTTATTTCGGGAAAGATCTGTTTGTAATCAACACCTCTGGTTTTATCGCATATCGAGAGATATTCTTTTAACATGGTAAGTTTTGAGGACCAATCTTCTTGTTGCATATAGTTAACTAGTCCTAACCATCTTTGTTTACCCATAGGATCTTCAACAAACCTTTTGTTTTTTTTCTGTGACTCTACGAATCTTTTAATGCGATTTTCTGCTAGATTTTTGAGATCGATTGGTAAGGTTCTCACATTGAGATAACTAGGAAAGTAAACTAAATGCATTCCAATCATACCGGCGCCGTCAGTCACATTTATTTTTTTAAATTTCTGATCCTGTTTCCATTCTACAAATTCTACTAAATCCAATACGTTCAGCAATTGCACAGCACAGGCTATATTAACCGTGACGTTATCCGGAGTATCATCTAACAGTTTAAGATTGTTCACTACATCTTTCCATTGGCTGGGATACCTTATGTAATCATTTTTTTCAGATAAATTATCTATGCTAAAATTAAATTTGATCGATTTAAAATTTTTCCATAAATCAAATAACCGATCGGGCAATTCTAATCCGTTGCTGTTATATCTGAGCACACAATTTCTGGAATTTCCACTATCTACCATAAACTCCAATATCTTATAGTGTTCAGGAATCAATAAAGGTTCTCCGCCGGCAAAATATAATTCTCTGATATTTGCTGCCTGTTCTCTCATAGTATCTAAAAAACCGCCTTTCTGATACCAATTATAATCATACTCTCTATCCCATCGTTGATCTGATCTTAATTCGAAATTTTGATATTGAGGATATTGCAGTTTCCAATCTTTTATCCAGGCAGAACTATCGTGAGGAGAACACATTACGCATTTCAGCTGGCATATATTGCCTAGTCTCAGATCAAAGTATGGTATGTTTAAGGGCAGGCTGCCATCATCACCGGTACTCATGACTATGGATTCTATATCTAGCCTTTCTTTCCATACTTCTGCTTCCCATTGTCTCTTGCTGACTATACCGTTTTTTTCTTCTATGAAACATTTTTTACAACTATCGGGAATCTTGCCATCGAGCATCATCAATCGAGTCTCTTTCATCTGGTCGCTATTCCATATTTCTTCTACGGTGTGATCTCTGAGATTTAGGTTTATACCATCCTTTTTTACTAATCCTATGACCTTTTCATCGGCTTCTCCCGCGCCACTAGCGTTTGCAGTACAACACAGACGCACATCACCGTTGGGCCGGGTAGCGACGTGTATCCAAGGCAGAACACAAAAAGTTTCAGACATTGAAATTTGTCACTTCTAAAAATTGATCAGTGCATTTGCTTATTTCTATATCTTTATGCACACCACAAGATCTAGCACATATAATATTCTTATCATTACCGTGCCACATATCGCTCCAGATAGTCTGATATTCATCACTATTGATAATATCTTCGATAGATCTTTTGAATGTGTTTACTTCACCTAATCTAGAAATCATCAATTGATGTTGTTCTTTTATTTTTCTTCTAACTTCAAAAGAAGCGTCTTCAGAAATATGGGTGAAAGGCGTGTTCGCTAACCAACAACAGGCATATAAATCTCCATACGCATCTATATACACCTCTTTAGTTTTCAAGACCTGGCATTCTATATGCGAAGAATCTACTATCTTCTTGTAGTTTTCTATAGATTTTCTGTCAATGAATTTCATAGGAGTATCAGTAGGAGGCTCTATAAAGTGTGTAATCTCTCCTTTTCGATTTACTACCTTGACCTTAGGTTCTAATATAAATCTGCTGCTTTCTTTATGATGAAAACTTTCAAACCTTAAAAGTTGACTCATCGATTTGGCCGATTCTATCTGATGTTCGTTGTGCTTAAATCTAATGAACGCCCATTGTGCTCGGCCACCTGCTTCTATAAATGCCGTGGCATTGCTTATGACAGTTTTAAAATTTACTCCTACTCTGTACAAATGATTTGTATCTTCGAGACCGTCTATACCAAAAATCACTAGATGATTGCTGGGTAGCGCCCGAGCAAGATCTTTCCACCATTGCGATTTTCTCGCACCACCATTTGTATGGATATGTATCTGTATATCGGGATTTATTTCTTTGGAATACCTACACATTTCTATGAGGTCATCGTTCATCATCGGATCCCCAAAAGTTCCACAAAAATAAAACCCATAGAGTTGATGTAATACCCTGGTATTCATCACCTGTTTGAAATCATCAAGAGACCATTCTTTGATTTTAATCAAAGGATTTTCCATCCCGCCATTGATGTTTCTAGAACACATAGGACAACTGGCCTGGCAATTATTAGATATTTCTAGATGGATTTGTTTTAATTCGTCAAATTTAAACATCAATTTTTCCGATAATCATATATCTGGTATACAACGATAATTTTAATTCTCCCTTCCACAAAACATTGACATGGCTTTGTTTCACGAATTCCTCTAGGCTAGAGGCAATGCGGACATGTTCGGATATCTCATAATTATTGCTTTGTAAAATCAACAAAGATTCTCTAGATCTGTTCATTAACCATTGATCATATTGTTTTTGAGTGATGTGTTCACAACTGGTATTGATTACTACTTCTGCCGTAGATTTTGCTTCGCACATATCTGCAGTGACGGCTTCGAACCTGCCATCTATTTCTTCTTTTTTATTCATCATCCTAGATACCGTTTCGCAACGATGATCTATATCAATGCTACGTATTTTACGAACTGGCATGCTACTTTGAAAAATAAGGCTGGCTAGAACTCCTACCCAGCCACCGTGTATGTCTATGTTATTCGGTCGATTTATGAAAGGCTTGATATTTTCTATCAACCATAATTTACTATCTATCTGGCCGCGCCAAAAAGCATCTAGAGTTCTTTTAGGGTCCTCGCTTTCTCTTATAGCGCACATCCAATAATGGAGATGTTCTAGATCAATTTGCATTTTGGTATTTTACTATCTGCTGAACTAAGGCAAGAGGGTGTAATACAGATCTGGGGTTCTTTAAATAATTCAAAATTGTCTACAGTACCTAGAGGCACGTCATGGCAACTGTAACTACGTTTTATTTCGTTTCCCCTAATTATTACACTCTGATATCCACTGTTGCATATCCAACCTTGAAATTTATTAAATCCGTAGGAATTAAATCGTTCAGCTTGATCAAATAAGTATTCTTTTTTTTCTTTATCATACAAGGATATCTGATGGATTTCTTTATCTTTTACACGCTGAGGGAATCCGGTTTGCATAAGATCGATCATTTCTCTGTTATATCCATCAACTACAAAACTAGCGGTAGGATCGCTTTGAGGCTTCAATGTAACATTAATACCTCTTTCGTGGAATCTAGCACATCTTTCATACAGTTCGTAGAATTTTTCTGGGACCATGACCTGATTGACAGTCACGTAAACCATATCCTCCATTAACTGTAGACATTTGTCTCCGAACTCTTGTTCTCGGGAAAACTCTGCATGATAACTCGCAGTTATACTTCTTCTTTGCAACATTGCAGTGGTTTGGCTCCAAGACTTCCACCATCTATTACCAGGCGAAAGATTCGTAGTCATATGGATGCTTTGATATGGAGTTTCGATTCCGTCATCTATGTATCTTATTAGATCTAACAATCTTTTATAGGCAGTGGGTTCCCCCCCGCTGAAACTCCAATGAAACTCTGTAAATCCATTCTTTCTGGCTTGATATTTGATCTGGTCTATCACTTTTGTATAAATTTCCAAGTCTCTATGATCAACTTCATCTGATCTAGCATAAGGCCAACAATAAGAACACTTATAGTTACAGAATCTTCCCAATATCCAACTAACGGAAAACAACGGTCGATCTAACATAGTTCTTTGACCAAAATTAGAAATTTTATCGAATGGAATGTCTTGGAAATTAGTCATATATTGATTACTGAAAATACAACGCCATAAATAATCTATGCATATTTATAGGGTACGAACGTGGGGTTAAAATTAATCTGCAACGTAGAAGATTGGTTAAAACAATCATGGATAGACGAAGCACTCGCTGCGACAGGATCTCGAGCCCCTATGGACTTATTCCAAAAAGAAAAACAAGAACTACACGAGGAAGATATCAAAGCTAAAAACTCTGGTTATTTATTAGATGCATTTTATTATACATTGATCGAAAAACAGCATCTAAGTTTTGATTTATCGGAAATACCCGGTATGTGTGAGGGGAAAGTCCATTGGTGGATTACTAGAATGGTTCCTGGACAATTTATGCCAGTGCATCGTGATCCTAGAATAACCACAAAAAAAAATATCAAAAGATATTGGATGCCTTGGACTGATTGGGAATGTGGTCACATATTTTGTTACGAGGATACCGTGGTCAGTGGGTATCGCAAAGGTGACCTTTTTCTAATGGAAAATCCAGACGCCCTTCACGGCGCAGCCAACATAGGATTGACACCTAGAATAACTTTTAATTGTGGAGTTGAAAAAATATGATTTTTATCGGAAACCATGAAGATTGGATCAAACCAGAATGGATCGAATATGTCCTATCGAATGATGGGAAAGAGATGCCTCGCTGGGAATTTGAAAAGAATGGCATACTAGAGGCAGTGGCCCGAGGTGAACGTGCTGAATTTTGTGAATATCAAAAACAGTATGAAAAGGCAGGCTACAAATATGATTCACTTTTGTACTACATCTATGAAAATGACGACCTACCATTTGACATGGGTCTACCTCCTTTCGCAAATCTGCAAGAAGGCCAAGGGTACTATTATAATCTCTTCAAATATAATCCCGGACAGGTATTGCCCATACACAGCGACAATAACACATCGTGGGAAAAAAACTGCAGGAGATATTGGATGCCTTGGTTAGATTATACAGAAGGCCACGTTTTCATCTATGAAAGCCAACTAATGACTGGGTATAAGGCCGGGGATGTATTTCAGTTTCCTAACGCATTTGGAGTTCACAGCGCCTGCAATCTTTCTATGAGTCCGAGAATATTATACCAATTAACTATATTTGATATCAAGCATGATTAAAAGGATAGTAGTTTTCGGTTGTAGTTACTGTACTGGAGAAGAAATACTTTATCACGAATTAGGTACAGAACTCGATCATCTTCATAAATCTACATCCAATGATCCTAGATTATTTTTTGATAAAATAGAAAAAAATAGTCTCACAGAAAAACTCAAAACTATACAACAGAAACAGATGAATCTCGCCTGGCCAAAAAAATTATCTGTCTTGCTAGGAATCGAGTGTCTTAACTTGTCCGAAAGTGGAAATTCTATGCAGAAGATGTTGTGGCAATTTTTAGATCAACGCCATCGAGGAAATATAAGAGAAACTGATTTGATATTGTTTGGTCAGACTAAAACTGAAAGAGGTTTGTATTTCAGGGAATCTCCTATAAGTTTTCAAGTAGCCACAGTTAATGGTCCGGAACTTAACAAAATACTAGGTATCTCGGAATGCGGAGGAATTTCCAACGTAATTAACGAATCATTAGACGAAGCAATCATGAGTTGGTTCAATGATGATAGGCTGTTATGGGATTTTTTGATGGTTTCGCAGTGTTTAGAATATTGGAAGAGTAAATTTAATCTATTCGTGGTCCCGGCCATGTCTTTGAATAATTTAGTTCTACGAGATTATAATAAAGATTTGTTTAAGTCGTTATTACAAGACTCGACTCGATCTGATTTGTATCTTACCAAGAAAGGTTTAGATTGTTTTATTGAAAACGACACTGATTATCTTCCTTGGGGACATCCCAAAGAAATCGTCCACGATCGATATGCTCAATATTTGAAAGAGGTAATTTATGATAGATTTCAAATTTGAATTCGATTTCACCATAGAAAAGTTGACAAAAAGCTTAACCTTATACCAAGGAAAAGTAGAGATTTTATTTGATTCTATTAACCGTATAATTCCTAAATATAGAATAAGTTCAGAAAGTAGATTAGCAGGTTTTATTGATCAATACGAATATAAAACCAATGGATTCATAGATCTCGATGCGATAAAAAATATAGACGAAGTAGTGTTACGTAGATTTTTAAATTTCTCCAAGATACCTGCTAACGAAGCTAATAAATATTATTCTACATTAGATGGTGCTTTAGATCTAGCAGGTTGGTATTGGAATACCAACTATCTTAATATTGTTTCTGATAATCAAGATATCAATAATCTATCTAGAAGAATCAATCCCGGATTAGAAAATGTAGATGAAAGGTCTAAGAATTATCATAGAATTAGAAAAATTTTAAAGGGTGAATTATAATGAGTCTAAAATATATAGGAAACTGGGCCGATTGGATCAAACCAGAATGGGTCGAGGAAATATTAATCACTGACGGGCCTGCTATTCCTAAAGATTATAAAACACATGAGGAAATGATACAAAAATCATTGATGGGACATTTTAAAGAAGAGGAATGGATCGAAGAATGGAAAGATTGGCAACAAATGAACGAAGCCTACGATTATGAAAATAACTTCTTTTTTGAAATGTATGACCCTCCCGATCTTAAATTTAACTTATATGATGATCGACCCCCCTTCTTAGAATTTGACGGACCATTCGCTTGGTGGATTACAAAACTTCGTCCGGGAAAATTTACACCTATGCACAGAGATTCATATTCTGTGGCAAAACCAACACATAAGTACTGGATGGCGTGGACAGATTGGGAACCCGGACAGGTATTAATGACCGAGGATGATGTAATCATAAAGTATCGTGCAGGTGATGTATATAAATTTGATGATCCTTTTATCTTACACGGTGCTGCTAACGCAGGAATTCAAACCAGAATAGCTTTGCAGATTACTACTTGGAGACCAAACAGAGGTATAATTTGATGGCTGCAAAAATGAATCATTTAGGAAACTTTGCTGATATTATCCCCCAAGACTGGATAGATGAAATATTATACAAACAAGGATGGGCTGTTCCTAAAGACTTATTTCTTAACCCTAATGTTATTTTAAATCAAGACGAAGAAAAATGGTTTACTAATAATCTCTATGATAAATCTAGTAAATTCTTTTCAGTGTTCTACAGTGATCATTGTTCGTTTAATGTAAAACTACCGTTCGCACCCAAAAGCCCCGATTGGTGGATAGTAAAAATGATGCCAGGAGAATACATTCCAGTTCACGGCGATCTAGCCATGGCCGATAGACCTCACGGAAAAAGCTATTGGATGCCTTGGCAGGATTGGGAGCCAGGTCATGTTTTTGTCTGGGAAGATCAATTTGTCTCTAATTACAAAAAGGGCGATGTGTTCGAATATGATTCGTCAGTGCCCCACTGCGCTATAAATATCGGTACTTCCCCAAGAATTATACTGCAGATCCGTGAGTACTAAAAAAAACATATATCTCCTTTCGTTTAACGGCGTCTGGGTCAATACAAATAATTTCATTCCAGTGTTATGGCCTAGTGCCAAGACTTATTATGAAAAATATGGGCAACTACCAGAAAAATACAACTGGATTTTACCTGTCATTGAATACTATGACGACGTCGAACAGATAAAAAAAGAAATTAATAATAACCCACCCGATGTTTTCGGAGTCAGCCTATATGTCTGGAATTACGAATTATCTTTAGAAATATGTGAATGGGTTAAAAAACAGTTTCCTGATTGTTTGGTTATTACAGGAGGGCCTCATCAATATTTCAAACATCATCGAGATTGGTTTCAACGGCATAGTTTTATAGATGCCAGCCTGCCTAGCGAAGTTTACGGTGAAATAGCTATTGCAGATATACTCAATAATATCGATGAAAAAAATAAAATAAATTGGAACCGAGTAGAGCAGATAGTCTATCCATCCAAAGACAGATCAACGATATTAAAAAGTCCTAAAGCCACATATAAATTGGATTTCAAATGGGATTATAGCGCATTCGAATCTCAGAAAAAATCGATTGACCAATACGTAGAACATTTTAAACAAAAAAATCCCAAAGGGTATTTTCACTGTAAAATAGAAACTACTAGGGGTTGTCCATACGAATGCACATTTTGTGATTGGGGCGGGGGTGTTGGGACCAAAGTAATAATCAAAGATCTAGAATTTGTCAAAAAAGATATAGATGTTTTGACTTCTTATGATTTGGCCAGCATCTATATCTGTGATGCTAATTTTGGAATAAACGGAGATCGTGACGTTGCTATAGTAAAATTTCTAGCGGATAAGAAAAAACAGAGTAAAAATAATTTTCCGTATGTTCAATACGGCGGATATGCTAAGACAAACAAACATTTTGAATATCTTAAAATGATATTCACTGTTGAAGCTGAAAATCAACTATCGTATTTCTATAAAATTTCACAGCAAACCTTCGACCATAAAATATTAGATAATATTAAAAGGACAGATCTACGATCCAACGAACATTGGGAACTTTCAAAATATCTAAGAGAAAAATATAATTATGAAAGCATTGTAGAACTGATAATAGGTTTGCCGGGTATAACTTTAGAAAAATGGTATGAAGAATTCAATAGACCTTATGCTGAAAATGTGTTTGCTAGAGTCTACGAATGGCATCTCCTACCAGAAGCAGAAGCCTATGAAAAATCATATAGAGAAAAATTCGGTCTGCTAACATCAAGAAAAAAACTTAACGATCATCGTTGGAGCGTTCCGTCAGAAGTCGTTGTGGGATCTAAATATTGTTCTCGAGAAGAATACAAACAGATGATGATAGTATATGCTATCTACACCCTTTTTGAACAGTCAGGAATTTATAGAGAAAGTATAAAATATCTTCTCAGAACTAATCACAAGGAATTTAGTGGTTTTTTAAGAGACTTTCATATAGAACTATATCCGAAACTAAAAAAACTAAGTGAAGGTTCGATCGATTATTATGAAAAACATCTAAATGAGTTTGTCAGTGATACTGTGAACAAAGCAGAAATAGTGTTACCGTGGAACGGCGATGAAAATTATAAGTTAATCGTTTCTAGCTATCTTATTTTTGATTTCTTTAAGAATTACGAAAAATATGAATTAGAAATTTCAAAATGGTTTGTTTCTAAGGGTGTTCCGATCAAGAATATCCAAAAAGATTCTATAATGATTAACAGCGAACAACGGATGCACAAGAAAAAACTATCAGGATTTTATTTTATCAAGTACAATAATTTTTCCGAAATAACAGACATATTAAATGATCTAGATCGATCTCACCAATTTGTATACGGAGGCATCTTGATCGCCGAAAGTAGTTTCTTAGGTTTATAAATATCTATATGCCATTAGTTGAAAAATTAAAATTTAAATTTGATGTCGACGAGCTTAGAACATATGTCGATATTTTAAAGAAAAATTACAGAGAATATTCTTGGGGAATTTCAGAAATTAAAAAATTACCTCAAACCGAATATATGAAAGAACGTGTACAGTTTGCTGAACAATGTTATGGCTGGGCAATCACCACAGAAATTCTAGATATATCTTCTAAATCTAATTCACCTTGGCCTGAAGCTGTAGATAACACAGCTTATAAAGACAAAGAATTACGTCCAGAAAGAAGGACCGAATTATCATTCGGTATAGTTGAAAGATTGTTAGAAAAAATACCTTATGCTTGTAAAGTTTCAATCTCGGTCTTCCCTCCTGGTTGTGCAACTATACCTCACAAAGATCAAGATTTTCTTCTTCGAATACATGTGCCTATCTACACCAATAATCAGGTGCAGTGGCTGACTGATGAAGGATACCACGATCTATATGAATTAGGAGCGGCATATCTCTGTGATACAAGGAAAATGCATTCTGTATATAATGATAGTAATTTAGATCGTGTTCATTTAATATTTGCTGTAGAAGATAAAAATTTAGAAAGATTAAAAAATATAGAAGGATTCGTATAATGTCGGAAATAAAGACCTGGTGGTGGTTTGACAAATATCTGGTTCCACCGCAGGATTATAATCCCTATCCTAAAGATAATCCCATCAAGTACGGCGTAAACTCTTACAATTATCGATGTCCCGAATTTGACACTATTGACTGGAAGAACAGTTATGTATTTTTCGGTGGCTCTGATGTATTCGGGGAGGGGCTCGTAGACGATCAAACAGTTTCCCATCAACTTGAAAAACTGTTAGGGCAACCGGTTATTAATATGGGCATCGCCGCAGCATCAAATCAGCAGATGGTATTAGCTATGAGTATGTTAGCTAGACATCATACCCCCAAAGCCTGGATAGTAGGTTGGAATGATGTCTATAGATGGTTGCATTGGAATCATACAGAAACTGATCCTGTTAAAGTGCAGGCACCTCGTGGACCTCATAAAGAATTCTGCGCAGATCCTTTTCCACAATTACTAGATTCTCTACCTTGGTACTCTAGCCAGGCGCGAGCAATGGCGCTGGCGCTGTGTAAAGATCGATTAATAGAGGTCGGAGTTTCTACTATTACTACATTAGAAGAATGGGGAGTTACTGCTTTAGACTATATAGACGATGGAAAAGTTGCCCATCATCCTGGACCAAAAACGCAAAGAAAAATTGCAGAATGGTTATACAAAGAAATTAAGAGAAAGAAATTAGATTAAGAATACGTTCGAAAACAATGTTGTTGCCTTGTGTATTTAAATGATTTACTGTTCCTCTATTGTTGATCCAAACACTATTAAGTTTTAATATAGATTCATTAGTTTCAAAAAAAGTTAAATGAAAACTATTTTTTACAGAAACTAAATCTTTAAATGTTAAATTATACATATCGGCAAAGTATTCTTCGTCCCAAATAGTTTCTACTGCATCAATTAACGTTTTCTCTTTTTTCGAATAGATATCTTCCAAAATAATATCACACACAGGATGTGTTTCTAAATTTCTACTTAATGTAACGAACGAATTTTTTAGATATACTCTAAACGGACTTGTGTGGCAAAAGAGTATTTTGGAATTCGGATCTAGTGAATTTTTATTTTCATTATAAATTTTCCATATTCTATATTCGCTTACACCGCGATTTGAAAAATTGATCACAGAATAAGCAGTTTCTAATAGGTTGACCCAGCACATCGGATCTTCATTTTTGCTGGAAAAGCTATCGCCGAATATGTATAAAAATGGTTTCATCTTTGTTATTTACAAGCATATCTAACCTATAAATAATTTTGTAATGAAACTACTAGGGAATTATAAAGATTGGATACAACAAGAATGGATTGATTATTGCATCAACCATACGGGTCAGCGTATGCCAAAAGATTATTATGATTCCGGAGAATTAGATTACGCAACACACGATGTTGGAGAAAGACTAGAGTGGTTTACGAAATGGGGCATTGATCCAAATACAACATTTTTAGAACGATTTGATTCGTCAGACCTTCCTTTTAATCTTGATTTTTCTTGGCTACCTGAAAAAAATGTTCGGTGGGGAGTCTTAAAATATAAGCCTGGGGGATATATGCCTCTCCATAGTGATGATGTAAGATTTAAAAATGAGAGAAGATTATGGATGCCTATGCAAGATTATGTAGAAGGTCACATGGTTCTTCACGACGGCGAGTATTTTAAAAATTGGAAAGCTGGCGATTTGTTTCATTTTGATAATCCCGATGCCAAACACGGTTTTGCTAACATTTCCGGAATAACTAGATTAGTGTTCACGATTGTAGTTTTTCCAGACGAGAACTAATGGAATATATCGGTAATTTCAATGAATGGATAAAAGAAGAATGGCTACACAAACTTTTATCCGAAAAGGGAACCCCTAGACCGTCTGGCGGGAAAAAACCAACTAGTCCAGAAGAAAATTTGGAATATCAGAAAGCTAGAAATGCAGGCTATTCTGATCAATCTACTTATTTTTATATGTTTGATAAAAATAATTTTGCATTAAATTCAGATCCCCCGTTCGTTTCGAAGAATTATCATTGGTGGATTACAAAAATGCTGCCTGGAAATTTTATACCGATGCATGTTGATCCACACACGTTTTATGAAAAAAACAGTCAAAGATATTGGATGCCCTTGCAAAACTATCAACCCGGACACATATTTGTTTATGAAAATATATCAATAACTGATTATAAAGCAGGGGATGTTTGGAGATACAAAAATGCTGGTGCTTTGCATGGTGCTATCAATATTGGTCACACATCTAGATTAATTTTACAGGTTAGCACTCATGAATAGAAAAATAGTAATAGTAGGGGGAGGAACTGCGGGATGGATGACTGCTGCATATTTGGCCAAATACAGGGGTGGGGAAAATATCACGGTGGTGGAATCGCCTGTTATACCTAAAATAGGAGTAGGAGAAAGTGTAACTCCGCACGTGGCTAATTTTTTTAATGAGATAGGTGTTCCCATACACCATTGGATGAAACACACAGGTGCTGTGTACAAATATGCCAATAAGTTTGTAGGATGGCAATCAGGAAACGGGGAATCAGAATATTTTAGTTTTAATTACACTGTACCAGCTAAAAATTTTTATAAAGATATCACTCAGGCAAAAGATCAAAAAGATTTTTCAGATGATGTTCAACAAGAAAGGACTACAGATTATCTTTTGCAATTAATAAAAGATAAAAAGATAGATAAATTTGATCAATACTTTAATCCACAATACCATTATATGGAAAAAAATGTATCTCCGTTTATTGAATCTGACCTGTTACTAAATGGTCCTTTCAGCTTCGCACAACATATCAACGCTGAGTTGGCTGGTATTTACATACGGGATAATGTGGCAAAACCTGCCGGAGTTACACATATCTGGGGAACAGTAAGTAAGATCTACAATGACGGAGATCAAATTAATTATATAGAACTAGAAAACGGTTCGCAATTAGCAGCTGACCTTTTTATAGATTGTACCGGCTTTTCGAGAGCGCTGGTGGGGAAATTAGGTTGGGGTGAAAAAAGATACATAAACAATTGTGTTGATTCAGCTTGGGTATGCCAGACCGAATATGTAGACCCGGAAAATGAAATGGTGAATTACACGCAAAGCATAGCTGAACCTCACGGATGGAGATTTAAAATAGGATTATATCATCGTATGGGTAACGGATATTGTTTTAGTAGTAAACATATATCCGCAGATGATGCGCTAAAACATTTTCTAAGCCAAATCGGACCACAAAGAACAGCACCTAGGCTAATTAAATGGAATCCTACGCGACTTACAAAGTTTGCCAGCGGCAATATAGCGGCTATTGGTCTAAGTTGTGGATTCGTCGAACCTTTAGAAGCCAACGCTCTTTATACGATAATAACCAGTATTCGTAGATTAAACAATGTGCTGGACCAAGAGATACTGGATTTTTCACTGTATAATGAAAAAATGGGTTATACCATAGATGACATAGCCGACTTTATTTTAGTTCATTACACTCTAAGTTCTCGAGATGATACTAATTTTTGGAACGACTTGTCAAATCTCGGTAAGAAACTAAATCATAAAAACTTAGTCTGGGAAAAATATAATCATTCCAAAAACTCAATGCACGCCGCAATAACAGGATATACAATGTTCCCAGATTATATGTGGGCACAACTCGGTTCTTCTTGGAATATAGAATTTCCTAGAAACGATTTGAATCTCATTACCAAAGAACTAGCAAATTTACATTTTAGTTCTACAGAAAAAAAACATAGGATCATTGCTAATTCTATGACTAATAGTTACCACTGGTTAAAACAATATATTTTCGACGATCTTACACCTAACGAATGGGAAAACAAATACATCAAAACATCAAAGAATGGGTAATAAGGATATCAACTCCTAAAGATACTTTAGGAGGATTGCCTATCTGTCCTTACGCAAAAAATTCAAAATACATTATCATCGAATCCGATGGCGACAATCTGGATTCACCGCAGATGATCTTTGAAATAATTATATATGTTTTACCAGATCATTATACAATAGAAAATTTAGATGATATTGTAAAAAAATATAACAGATTATATCCGGATTACGTTTTTCTTCCGGATCATAAAGACAGAAATACATTTATTTCTAATGAACAAACTAATAACAGCAATCAAAATTTAATTCTTTGTCAACCTCGAAATGAACTTTTAGAAGCAAGAAGCAAACTAAAAAACACAGACTATTATAGTTATTGGTCTAAAGAATATTTAAATGAGATATTAAACACATGAGTATATGGACTAATTGGGATCCGTTGGAAGAGATAATTGTCGGCAACTGCCCGCACACTAGCGATCCTAGATGGATATTAGAGCACGGAGCTGTAGAACTTTTTGACGAAGTATTAAGAGAAACAAAGGAAGATTTAGACAATCTTGCTAACACGTTGTCCAACCTCGGAGTAAAGGTCCATAGACCAAAAATCATAAATCATTGTCAAGAAATTAATTTGTCAGAGTTTCAAATCAAAAATGCTACATATCCTGTTGTTCCAAGAGATCAGTATTTGGTTTATGGAAATACAATTTATCAAACTTACACCAGTATGCCTGATAGATATGTAGATTCATTATCATATAATGAAATATTTTTAGATCTTTATAAAAAAGGCTACAACTGGATCAGTCAACCTCCTCCTATACTTTGGAACTTTGAGGAACAGAGTAAATGGTTTAATGAGCCGGAAATATATCAAGAAAAATATAAGAATAGTATCTTATGGCACACAGCTACTATGTTTAAATGTGGCGATGCGTTAATCACAAATAATTTGGGTCCGGGAACACAATTAGGGTTAGATTGGATGAAAAAAAATGTTGATGCAAGAATCATCCATAATAACGATACAATTTGTGATAATTGGGGGCACATTGATCACGGATTTTACATGACCGATGACGAAACAGTATTTTGTATGAAAGAAGAATGGGTTCCTTTAGTTCTGCGTGATAAAAAAATAATTAGATTAAGAGAATTGATCGACGAACCTATTTTTGATTATCAAAGATATATGCAAAGATATAATGAAAGCAAGGGAAAATTAACAGTAGAATGGCTCGAAGGTTGGGTCCGGGAATGGAAAGGTTATGCACAAAAAATAGCCTTTGAAACAAATAATCTAGTGGTCGATTCTCAAAATGTAATTTTTTCTATAGAACAACCTCGAGTTTTCGATCTTATGAATAAAATGGGTATTAACACTCATGTCTGTAAACTTAGACATGGTTTGTTTTGGGAAGCAGGAATTCATTGTTTAACTCTAGATGTTAAAAGAACTGGTAACCGTAGACAGATAATATGAAAAACAAGGTTTACTTGATACAGGCCGAAATAACTTCCGGTCCTATTAATGAACACTATCTGCCATTTTCGATAGGTTGTATATGGGCATATTCTAGTCAATTTACGGATATACAAGAAAATTTTGAATTGTGTGATGTCATATGGCGAAGAGATCGGCAATCGGATATTTTAAAAAAAATAGTCGAACCTAACATAGTAGGATTTAGTACATATGTATGGAATCATAATTGGAATCTAACATTAGCGAAAAAGATAAAACAACGTTGGCCTAATTGTCTAATAGTTTTTGGCGGTCCAAGCATCAATGAAGAATGGTTGCAGCATGATTACATAGACGTAGCTATGTTCGGAGAAGGTGAAGAAGCCTGGGTAAAATTGTTAAGACAATTTAGCAACCATGACCCTATCGAGAGGTACTGGAACAATCCAAGACAGACAAATATAGAACATTATCCTAGTCCGTACTTAACAGGATTCTTTGACAGGATTTTAAAAGAAAATCCGGACGTAAGTTGGTTTATGATGTTAGAAACGAATAGAGGTTGTCCATACCATTGCACCTTTTGTGGTTGGGGAGCCGAATATCTTAATAAATTAAAAGTTTTTAACATAGAACGTGTTGCAGCAGAAATAGAGTGGGCAGCACGCAATAATATTCATTGGATGTTTATTATAGATGCCAACAGTGGTATTCTCAAAGAAAGAGATATAGAAATAGCATGGATGATACGCAAAGCCATCGAACTTGAGGGCAGCAAAATACGAAGAGTCACATTTAATCATGCCAAGAATCTCAACGAATCTTGTTTCGAAATGGAAAAAATTATACAAAAATGGACCTACGGATTAGAAATGGCTGTGCAAAGTATGCACCCTGCTACTCTTGAAGCCAGTAAAAGAATTAATATGGGCATGAACAATCTAGAGCGAGCATATGCACTTTGTAAAAAACATGGTATAAGATATTATACAGAACTAGTTTTAGGGCTACCTTTAGAGACCAAAGAAACATTTATAAACGGTTTGTTTAAATTGATGGAACTAGGTCAACATGATTCAGTAAAAACCTACCCATGCACTGTTATTCCTAATAGTGAAATGGACAGTGAAGAATATCGAGAAAGATATGGTATAAAATTAATATATCCTAGAGATATGTATCGCAGTAAAGAAGAAAGAATTTGGGACGATGAAGACCAGAGTCATGAAGACATAGCGATGGTAAGTTCTACAAACACGATGTCTAGTCAAGATATGGCCGAAACTTTAGCTTATCACTGGCTGCTGGCACAATTTCATTATACAGGAATATGCCAAATAATTTCTAAATATCTGCACCATATGCATAACGTTCCTTATCGAGAATTTTATGATCATTTACATGAAACTTTAAAAAAAGATCAACTCGGTGGCTCTAGCATTGGATCCGTAGAAGAAATTCTAAGCAATTATTTTAAGCACGGGGAAGTTCCAGACGAAGAGAAATATCATAACGTAGTTGCACTCACACTGCCAGAAAGTTATAAACTTTCCTTTATATCTGAAAACAAAAATTATTTTATAGAATTAGGAATTAAAGTTGGTAAAAAATTTGTTGGCATAGAAAAAAGCATAATCGATTTACAGTATGCATATCTTAGAGATTACAGTAGAGATTACCCGTATGACATAGAATCTTCGATAGACATTGATAGGTGGACAAGGGCAGACTGTCTTTATAGGATCGAAAAAAGAGATGCTGTAAGTCATATGCACGATCAAATGTACACTAAATATCTCATGAAAACAAATATAAAAAATATTTCTAATCCGTATATCGTAGAAAATATAGATGATACCTATAAAGGACAAAGCATAATACCTATAATATCAGTGCCTGCAGGTTCTAACGAAGGTCGAGTTTTATGAGATTGGGATTTAACGATACTAACATCAATAGATTGATTGATAGCATATCAAAAAATCATCTTCAGCCCACTGTGAGCCTTTGCCATAAATGTCATCGACACATCCCAGCTTGGCGATATCATAAAGATAATCAAGTATACATTGCAAAATCATGTCCTATACACGGAATCAGTCATCATCTTATAGAAACAGATTATGAATTTTATCAAGCAATATTTTACACATTAGATAATCCACAATTCAATTTTAACGGCGGAGTTTTAATCGAAGGCAGCGATCGTTGCAATTTAGAATGTCCTCACTGTTATCATTTACCAGAGAACGACAGTCGAGATCCTAGCATTCAATCCTTGTTAGATCAAATCGTAAGTCTTCCATTAGGCCGAGACGCTGTTCACAGAATCATACTTGCTGGGGCAGAAAGCACGCTGAGAAAAGATTTTCCAGAACTAGTTTCTAATATATTAGATCTTCATCCGGATTTAGAAGTAAGTGTGATGACAAATGGTATAAGATTTAACGATAAAACATTTGCTACGGACTGTGTAAAGGCAGGTTTGTCAGGAGTTAACATCGGGCTAAATCATCCTAGTTACATTAATCATGATATCGTAAGAAAGAAACAATTATCCGCCATAGAAAACATGCACAAAGAAAATGTTAGGATAGGGTATATAAGTTATACTATGGTAGACTTTAGAGAATTAGATGATATTCTTACTGAGATAGTTGAGAATAACTGGAGTCCAAAAAACTTTAGGATACGCAACGGTGCAGAGATCGGCAGAAATGCCAGTGCTGAAAAATCTTTTGTCAGCGATTTATACAAGGCAGTGGAACGATGGTGCGATAAAAATAATAAAAGCTTTCACCGCATTGAACAAGCAGATAACAACATTTATCACATTATGGTAAAAATTGAAGATAAGATTGTAAGATTAATATCTTGGTGCGACGAAACAAACATCGATATGGAAGAATTGATTTCTGGTCCTTGGTGTAACTTTGTACCGGACGGAGTAACTAATTTTTTGCATCAAATTATTAGAAGAGACATTTGGAAAAACAAAAATCTGATTCTTCCAGATGTTCCTCCAGATAGATATAAGTTTTCGAGACAAGTTACGAAATCAAAACTCGATTTACTAACGATATGATAGAATTTTAGATAAAATGAATACAATAAATTTTAACAACGAGGTTAAAAATTTTTACAGTAAACTAAAGTTTCCTGGAGAGTACACTGAAGATCATATCAAAGAATGTCAGAAAGAGATTGTAAATCCTTATCTTCGAATAATAGATAAACATCTCAAAGATGGTATAGATATCATAGACGTAGGCTGTGGTTCGGGTTTTATATGCAATTTGTTCGCTTCACGCTATGCTTCTAGATTAACAGCATTAGATTTTTCAGATGCGATAGATTTCGCTAAAAATTTTGCATCTGGTCATAACATACAAAACATAACTTACGAAAAAAAGGACCTGTTCGATATCAATCAAGATCAAGTATACGATGTAGTAATCTGCCAAGGTGTGTTACATCATATTGCAGACTATCAAAAAGCCTCAGAAATACTTAAAAAAATTGCCAGCAAAAAAATAATATTATCAGTGTATCATCCATCTGGAAAATTTTTAAAAAAATTTATGAAAATAAATTACAACAGTGAAATCTTAAAAAGAGATCAGGAAGAAGTGCCTTATGAATTATCATTCAATAAAAATGAAGTAATGTCGTTGTTCAACGGATTTAAACTAATAGAATGCTATCCTTCCTTCCCATTTTTGAATTTTTTTTACAGACCAATCTCTCACAGTCGCAACGGTGGATTAGTAACTTATATTTTTGAAAAAGGGTTTTAATAATGAGCATGATCTTTATTGGAAACTACAAAAATTGGATTAAAGATTCTTGGGTAAAGGAGCTCTTAACCAAAGAGGGAATAGCTTCTCCACGAGACCTATGGTTGAAAGAAGAACAACACGCCGAAGACAAAGTGTCAGAATCTAAAGGATATTCTTTAGATTCTTTTCTACATTATACCTTCCGAGAGGAAGATGTAAGTTTTAGATCGGAAATAGACCAAACTTTGCCTTATATGCCTAAAGGAGATCTGAATTGGTGGTTCACGAAGTATCTACCCGGACAATACCTACCGGTGCATAGAGACCTGGGTGGTCAAATAGGAATAGACAATAAAAACATTGAAAGATATTGGATGCCATTTACTCCGTATGAAGTTGGACACATATATCTTTACGAAAATTCAATCATTGCCCCCTACGAAGTCGGTGATCTTTATTTAATGCCCGATCCAGATGCCCAACACGGTGCCGCCAACTTAGGTTGTACGCCTAGGATTATTCTTAATATCGGCGTCTATAAAGGATAAAATACATATATGTTAACAGGAAAAACAATTGCAATCACTGGACATATGAACGGATTAGGAAAAGGCTTGTATGATTCGCTATCGAAAAATAATCACTGCAAAGGATTTGATATATTAAATGGATATGACATAGATAAAAACATAGATACTATAATTAATGAAAGCAAAGATTATGAAATCTTTATTAACAATGCGTACTATCTTTATCGACAGGTTGATCTGGTAAAAAAATGGCACTTAGAGCATTGGAGTGAGAATCATCTAATTGTAAACATAAGCAGCGCGATTGCGGATCCTAATTTTCCCGGTAGAATAATTTTCCCACACTTAGAAGAATATATTAAAGAAAAAGAAAGCCTAGACCAAGCATCTGCCGATATAAATCTCAGTGATAGTAAATGTAAGAGTACTACGGTATTACCAGGTATGTTGTATACAAAATTTAAGACACCGCACGACGTAGACCAACTCGATCCGGAAATTACCACAGAATTTTGTCAAAAAATATTTGATAGAGATTGTATAATGTATGTGGAAGAAATAGTTCCAGTAATCGAGTCCGTCATCGAACAAAATTTTCATCCTAGAAGATTGATATCTTCAATAATTATTCACAGTAGGTAATATGGAACTTAACTGCATCACAGACGAAACTTTAAACATAAGAGTCAAAAAAACTGAAAAGTATTGGGTTCATACAAACCAAGGAAAACTGTTAGAAACGCTAGCAGGTAATACTGCATATATTTTTGGATACAATAATGAATACATTCTAAACAAAATGTATGAGATTCAAAAAGAAATCGGGTATCTCAATTTCAAACACAACGAAGTATGTGATTATAATAACGAACTTATAAATTTTTTATGCCATAAAGGTGACTGGGGAGGAATAAGCTATGCAGTCAGTGGGACCGACGGTGTAGAATGTGCTCTAGCGATAAGTCACCAATACTGGAAATTAATAAACCCAAATAAATCAAAAATTGTTTCTTTTACCCCTGGTTATCACGGAGCAACATATTTTTGCAGAATGCTGCGAGGTGAAGAAGATCCCGCAAATAAGGTTTATGTAATCGATGCTCCGTCGTGGGAAACGATCGAAGATAGACTTCCACACGAAACACAAGCATTAAATGATCTGCGTATAATTTTAGAAAATAAAAAGGATATCGGTAGCGTAATTTTCGAGTCGATACCATGGTACAAAGGAATACGGCCCTGGTCTGATAGCTGGTGGAAAGAAATTCGAAAACTCTGCGATCAACATAAAGTTTTGTTAATATTAGATGATGTTATGGGTTGTGTAGGAAAGATAGGTCCTTATTTTTCTTACGATCGATATAAAATCAAACCTGATGTCGTAGCCTTAGGAAAAAGTTTCACGGGCGGATACAGTCCATTAAGCTGTGCCTGTGCAAGCAAAAACATCACAGAAGTAATTCAAAAAGATTGGTTATACGGTCATACGTGGCAGCCTAATATGGCAGGGGTAGGTGCAGCATTGGCTGTAAAAGATATTTTTATAGAAACAGAAATTTATAAAATCGAATCTAGAATTACTGATTTAAAATCTAAACTGTTAGATCAAAAGCTTATAAAGTCTGAATCTGGAATTGGGTTGATACACTGTCTGAAATTATCTCAACCAATAAATGCTGATCATTTTGTAAAAAATGGTCTTACTGGCGGACCTGCAATGAAAGATAACATCTCTATGTGTTTACCGTATATCGCCGACGACGAATACTTTTTTGAACTAGAAAATCGTTTAATAAACTGCCTTACAACCAATTATTAGTATTTAAAAAATAGGTTGCAAAACACAGATAGAGATGATATAATTTGTATGTGGCCGTGAGCAAATTGGGAGAGCTCCCGCCAGACCCACAGTCCGGAAAGGGGACGGGACGATGAGTGTAACTCGCAGTCTTTGTAGGTTCGAAACCTACCGGCCACACCAACCAGGATTTATAAGTACAAAACATTTTATAAGGAAACAAAAATGTCAAACACAGTAGAACAACTAAAATCAGCATTTGAAGAATTTTTATCAGAAGATGGAAAGTTCGCTGCAGGTAATAACGCTGCAGGCACCCGTGCTCGCAAAGCACTACAAGAAGTAGGCAAACTGGTAAAGGCTCGCAGAAATGAAATCACCGAAGAAAAAAACGCTCGCAAGGAATCCAAAGAGTCACAGAAAGCGGCCAA